>Ga0073936_10002528_pt1 | contig 27226 bp, 12 predicted proteins | sample AliMusrvi5mmetaG_FD_87041 | JGI IMG/M metagenome (GOLD analysis project Ga0073936, IMG submission 87041) | Freshwater lake bacterial and archeal communities from Alinen Mustajarvi, Finland, to study Microbial Dark Matter (Phase II) - Alinen... | ecosystem: Environmental > Aquatic > Freshwater >...
TCGTCAATGGGCAGGGTCTGCCCCACAAGCCATTTCAAAAATCGTACCCCTGTAAATAAAGGGCGAAACGATGATCGCACCCCCTAAAATAGACAATTTTACCCTCGAACGGGTAAAGACGGGGTAAACGCCCTGAAATTCCGATCAACCATGGTTGAATTTAAATAGGCGCAAATCCCGTACGCCAACTCTTCAGGAATTCCCTGTTTATGGAAATGAATGACATTGAGGTGATTCTCAAAGGCAATCCGATCACTGTTTCCCAAATCAATCGACCGCACCACCGTCGCCATCACGCGCCGTTTTTCCTCCTTAGCGGAAAAACGTTTGACCACCGCATAACATCCCGCGGGATACAGCCAACGACGGGTATGCTCATCTAGTAAAAGAGCATTGGCTTTTTTTGATTTCTCAAGCGGCCACACAACATGACTATCGGCCACATGACACGGATATAGTAAGGGAACTGTACCACACTCCGGGACTTTCCTGAGATGCGATTTTAATCTAAAATCCACAACTGGGCCTGTGGATATCTCCAATCCAAGGTCAGATAGCGTATGGTAGAATTGTTTTATCAGTAACGCCGCGGCAGATCCCCCACTTTCCGGAATGTGGATAAATTTTTCAGAATCAGCCCCTTTTACTATCTCATCAAAGTCACAAACGGATTCCCGGTAGTCGTCAAACGAACCATCCGTACAATGCGAAACCGTAACAACTCCCTGCGCCTTACCCCGAATTAATTTGATAATCACGTTTTCCTGTAAAACCTCTTCATCCTTAAACGCTTTATCGCGGGAGTCGAAAAGATGGATATGGTCAAGTGAAGCAACCTGCAAAATGAACTTACGGAAAGGTTTATAATAGGGTCCGTTACAGAAACTGCGGGGAATAATCGCAACAAGCTCCCCTTGTTTCGCCAGAAGTTGCAACGACAGCGCAATGAAAGCCGAGTAAAGATTCACCGTTTCAATGCCGCACTCCCGCAGCCACTTCCGATGCTGGGAATCACTGCTTATTTTCTTGTATGGCGGATTCAATATCACATGGGTAAAAATCGGACGAATGTTGAATGCAAGCGGATTGGCGGCAACCTCGATGAAATCATTGGGAAACACCTCGATGGTAAGCTTTCGCTTATGCGCTCCGGCACTGGTCTGACAAGCCTCCAAATGTACATCCAGTTTCTTCCTAAGATCATCATCCAGTTCATAAGCAGTGACATCCAACGTTGATTTCACATCAAATCGTTGCTGCCATGTTTGAATAAAAGCAGCCGCAAGTGCCCCTAGACCAGCACCTGGATCCAATAATCGAATGTGCCCTTCTACAGGAACCGTGAAAAGCGACGCCATATACCGCGCCACATTTGAAGGAGTCATGAATTGCCCCAATGCCGAACATAGTATATAATATATCACCCACTAATCAGACAAGCATATTAACTTTTCAAATCGCACTGAGGGCTCCACAGCAAAACAGAAAAGCATTGACTCGACTGGACGCTCACTTATCATCCCACACCATGAATTACAAGGAGCACATCACCATGACATCCGTTCACAACCTCGTTTTCCTGCCCAAGCCGCGAAAAGTTTCAGCCCGAAAGGGCCAGGTGGCGGTCGGCGCCATCAAACAGATCGTAACACAAGGGAACCCGTCCGATACCCTCGACACAGCCCTCCAATTGCAAACCGCTGTCCGTGACTATGCCAATGTGAACTGGGCGATCCGGGCGGGCAACGGCACCCCGGACGTTGGTTGTGCGGTGCTGGAGTTGAACCCGAAAACCGAAATTCCGGCGCAGGGCTATCGGCTGAACATTACGCCCAAGGGGCTACACCTGATCGCCTCCGATTCCGCCGGGCTTTTTTACGGAGTGATGACCATCAAGCAACTCTGCCGACAAACCGGCGGATTCCTACCGGCCTGCCTCATCGAAGATCATCCCGATTTCCCCTCGCGCGGCATCATGATGGATGTCAGCCGCGACAAGGTTCCCACCCTGGACACCCTGTTCACCTTGGTCGATCAATTAGCTGAGTGGAAAATCAATCACTTGGAACTCTACACGGAACACACCTTTGCGTATCGCCACCATCCCGAAGTCTGGGCGCAGGCAAGCCCCTTGACGGGTGAAGATATTCTCCGCCTGGATGCCTATTGCCGGACGCAGCATGTCGAACTGGTCCCCAACCAGAACTCATTCGGACACATGGAGCGCTGGCTCGCCCTTCCGGCATACCGCGATCTATCAGAATGCCCGGACGGATTTGAATATCCGTGGGGAGGCCGATCCGAACACCCCTCCTGCCTCAACCCCGTCGACCCACGCAGTATGGAACTGATCAAGGATCTCCATAGCGATCTTCTGCCCCATTTCACCAGCCGGAAATTCAATGTGGGATGTGACGAAACGTGGGAACTGGGCCAGGGGAAATGCAAGGAACTGAACGAAAAACGGGGCCCGGGGCGGGTCTATCTGGATTTCCTGCTCAAACTTCACAAGCTGGTCAAACAAAACGGCCGCACCATGCACTTCTGGGGCGACATTATCATCCAACATCCCGAATTAGCAGCCGATCTGCCACGCGATTGTGTCGTCCTTGAATGGGGATATGAAGCCCAACATCCGTTCGCAGAACACTGCGCCAAGTTCGCCGCTACGGGCCTTCCGTTCTATGTGTGTCCGGGCACGTCCACCTGGGCTTCGATTTCCGGACGGACAGAAAACGGCCTCGAGAATCTCCGCAACGCTGCCGGAAACGGCGTACGACATGGCGCCGCCGGCTTCTTGAACACGGACTGGGGCGACTGTGGCCACTGGCAATATCTCCCCGTAAGCTATCTTCCCTTTGCCGCCGGCGCGGCGCTATCGTGGTGTGTGAAGACCAACAGCCAGGAAGATATCCGCCCGGCCTTGAATCTGCACGTGTTCCAGGATGCGGCAGGCGTCATGGGCGGGATAGCCCATGACTTGGGTAATGCCTACCTGAAGTCCGGCCATTCCCTGTTCAACAGCACGGTACCTTTCCAGATCCTGTCCCAAGATTTGAAATGGAAAATCCCGGAGACCGTCACCACCCAAACATTGGAAGCGACCCGTGACTTTGTCAAAGAAGGGGCCGGCAAACTGACACAGGCTCGGATGAACCGTCCTGATGCGGCCCTAATCACAGACGAATTTGCCAATACGGCCCGGATGTTGGAGCACGCCTGTACACGGGGCCAATGGCGGCTGAAACCGACAGTCAAAGCCAGCGCTACGAAGGCGGCACTCGCCCACGACCTGCGCATCCTAATGGGAGAACACCGACGCCTGTGGATGGCGCGAAACCGGCCTGGCGGTCTGCAGGACAGCGCCCGACGCCTTGAAACGCGCCTCAACGACTACACGGCATAGCAACCGCAGCTTACGCCTCAGACAATCGCTGCACATCGCGCGTCAAGGCCCGCATTCTTACCAAAATCCACTTTCACCATTTTCATTGCTAACGCCCTCATCAAGCCTAAGTGAAACGTTTCACCTGCCCCAATATCGGTTGCCGGACATCGGACAAAAACCGTAAAACTGAAGAGAGAGCAAAGTCGACACCCCATGCAGAAAGTCGGTAACGCCATTCCAGCGCCCCACCTTGGGCCGCCGGAAAATTGGTGAACCAGTAATTATTGAAAATCCACGACATCACGGTTCCGTCGTGTGGTGGCAACGTTTCCTGCCATTTCCCGGTGTTGATTCCATTCACCTGAACGAGCGGAATGTCCGGAGAGGCAACCACCACTCCGACCTCCCCGCCCGATACGGCAAAGCCATGCTGAAGGCTGTGCCAATCAGTGGCAGATCCTGGAACCTGATCCAGTCCCGGGCGCATCAAGGCGCCGGGCACATCCAACCAAACCTCCGTCTGATTTCCCGCAAGCCCCCCGCCCAGTGGAAAGGCCACATATAGTGACTCTGCTTCCGATTCCGGCATCTTGTCCAGCCGATAAGCCAGATCCACACAGGGCAAATCATCATATACCGTCACCTCGAGGGAAAAGGATTTCAAACTACCTGGAAGATCGAGGGCGCGTAACCGGCACCCCGCCCCAAATGGCCGCTCAAAATACTCAGGCGCTCCCAGGCGGAGCCGCGTTCGCACAAAGGGACAATCGCGTTTGATACCGTTCCAGTCGGCCAGTTTTTCGCGGCCAAAAGGGCCCGGAATGGACTCGTAAACCGCCTCCCCAAGAGCGAATTCGGCCGGTGTCCGGACCCACTCCATTCCCGCAGCACGGGTACGAACGGAAGCGATCCCCGCGCCATTCGGCGAAAAGCCAACCGACACATGGGGACTTTCAAGACGGCCGCCACGCAGAACACAGGCGGTCTTAACAGAAGCTTCACCGGGCTCGACACGGTAACGTCGCACCCCGCAAGCCGGAACCTGCCTGCCCAGAAAACGGAACAACTGGGCCGAACGGCGGGCCGAATCTGCAATCGCCGGTTCCCGGTGAACGGGCACGAGGGCACCTGTTTCCTCATCAACTAGATGAAAAGCGGGACCGGGTTCGGTCTTCAGCGGGGTAGGCACCATCGCAACGGAGGGAAGCCCAAGATCGGCGTCAGCCACCATCAGTTCAACCAGCCCGGAACGCGTTTCCTGTAGCGGATTGAAAACCAGGACAAACGGTTTATCGTATCGTTCCTGTTCGACCACCTCGGCAAGGGTATCTCGCACTAATGAGCCTGCTTCCACGGCCGCAGTATAGGCATAGCCAGCCTTGGTGTTCCATTGCGCCCGGCTGGTCAGGCTATCCGGCGTATCCGTACTGCACCATGCCCCCCACGTATGCTCGCAAAAGAAAGCGGCGGCATCCCGGGCCTTTTCCACCCGATCCGGGGAAGGCTTCCAACCCGTCGCCACAGTCAATGCATTCAGGGTCATCAAATCGGCCTGGGCCGCTCGCACCAACTTGGATTCCGCGGCAGCAGTACCATTCCCGTCAGCCCACCAATCCGGCCAGCCCGCGCAATATTCCGTGAGCGCCTCCGGCCAATGCGTCTCCACCTCGGCAAACCAGGTCCTCGGTGTAACCAAACGCAGTTTCGGAGTTGCGTGCCGTGCATTCCAATCCCGCACCATGGCACTCAGCCATAAACCCGGCGGCGCGTTATCATGATTCTCACCATGAATGCGCAACTCCACCACCGAGTGAGGATAGCCATCCTTTTCCAATCGTTTCAGGTGTTCGGCCACCCGCGTTTCCGCACCCGGCCGGGTAAATTCCAAACCGTTGCCTTGCAAATAATGCTCGCCATGCCAGAACAAAAGACTTCCCCCGGCAGGACCGGTCCAGCGCAGGGGCCGCGGACGGGGACGCACATCCAATGCCCGCGTCTCGTTGATCGCAACATCCATGAACCTCACCCCACAACGCGACAGGAGATCGGGTAACCCCCAAGCCCAGCCGTTCACGTCATCGTTCATGGCCGTCCTTACCTCAAAATCATGACGGTGGGCCAACTGCACCGCGTACTCGGTCGTCTGCTCCAAAAGTTCCAACGTGAATAAATCGGTCGATTGCAGATAGAGGGCAGTCACTTCTATGCGCCCTTCACGCACACGGCGAAAAAACTCCTCCTTACGTTCAGGGAAGCGGGCCAGAAAGACTTTGACCGTCCATGAGACTTCGCAAGTCCAGCAGAAACGCTCCCCCTCCGGCAGCGAATCCGTGGCAGTACAGGCGTCCAGCGCCTGGGCCACAAACTCGGCATGCTTGCGAAGAATGACCTCCTGTGGCTCGGTGTAACCGATGTCGACATGGGAATGATGAACCAGCCATATTTCCCAGGGGCGATTTTGATTTTGATTCATCAACAATGCGAATCCTCTTTAATTTGCAAATGCGGGCGATAATCGTGGCGCCTCCGCGGTTTGTCAAACCCTTTTCCCGGAAGGCAGTCGCTTGGCCCTGAACTCGGTGGGAGTCAGCCCCGTGGACCGAAGGAACTGGCGATTGAAGTGGGAAAGGTTTTCATAGCCTGCCATTAAACTGATATCCAGAACCGAGCGAGTGGTCTCGCAAAGCAGAACACGGGCACGATTTAAGCGGTGCCCATTGATGTACCGGACGAAACTCATCCCTGTCATACGTTTGAAAAAACGGGTAAAAGTCGGCACGCTCATCCCCACATGGGCCGCGACTTCAGCCAGCCGGGGTGTGGGCGATTCGTGGTGCAATGTAAACAGCAAGGTGGACGCGAGGGCCTCCTGCCTTTGCTGGAGTCCTCCCGTCATATAGTCTTCAGACGCCAGGGGTTGCACATCAGGAGTGTCGGCCAACTGCTGGATAAGAGTCAGAAACCGGGCAACTTTATTAAGCCCCACCGCTTGTTCAAGCGCATTCCATTCACGTGCCACCTGTTTGGCGATGCTCAAGGGAAAATGAAGACCCCGTACGGCCCGGTTGAGAAGTTGAACCAACGGCTGGAGTTCCACCCTGCTGAGAAAATCCGGTCCCAGAGATTCACGGGAGAATACAATCACCAGGCACTGGGTCTCCATCATGGGGGCAACCATGTGATCAGGAAACCAGCCATGCGGCAAATCCGGGCTCAGCAGGACAAGATCATAATCAGAGTAGGAACTAAGGTGGTCACCTACTACCCGCTGACCTACGCCACCTCGCATCAGCGTAAGTTCATATTGAGGGTGAAAATGCAGACGCATGTCGAACAACCCTTGCCGATGGTTCTCGACGCGGAATAGCTGGTCGCCCATCTCTTCGTCAAAGATAAACCGTTGTGGCTTCACCAACTTATCAGCCTGCGTTGTCATTGATCAGATCGTATCACCCCAATGAAAGGACGCAAGTGGATTGTATTCGGCCCGTTTGACACAATGATCAAGAAAGTATTGAGAACCAGAAAATGGAGGGGGCCGTGAAAACGTTTCAAAGGGGTAACAGTTGCGTCAGCATCCATCATATCATGCTGTGGTGTTTGGCAGGGCTCCTGTCATGCAATTCCATTGCCGCCACTGATCGAACTTGGGGCGGCGGGGGCGTGAACGCCGTGGCAAGCAACCCGACGAACTGGGTGGGTAGAGTGGCACCGACGGCGGGTGACAACATCTATTTGGATACCACGACCAATAAAAATATGACGTGGGATCTGAACATCCCGGTTCAGTCCTGGACTCAGGTCGGCTATGCAGGTACAGTCACAGTGGCCACCGTGTACGGGACAACCGGCTTCACGAATTTCAATATCACCGGAAACTGTGTGATCAGCAACGGCGTATGGACACACATGGCGAATCCCTCCGTAAATTACGAATCCAACCGGCTCAATGCGACCATCGGCGGAGATCTGATCATCGGCTCAAACGCCGCCATCGACGTAACAGGGAAGGGATATGCCGCAGGGTACGGTCCAGGATTCACTGTATCCGTCGCCAACAGTGCGGCCGGCGGCAGTTACGGGGGGTACGGTTATATCGGTGGGCCATGTTATGGTTCAATTACAGCGCCCACGAACTTGGGCAGTGGCGGATCATCGAGCGGCGGTGGCGCCATTCAATTGACAGTAGCGGGAAACCTTCGCAACGACGGGCTTATTTCCGCGAAAGGGCAGAATCCGGGCAACATCAACGCGGGGTCCGGCGGCAGCATCTACCTGATCACAGGAACGTTGACAGGAAGCGGCACGATTCAGGCGAATGGCGGCTCCGCTACCGGGAACTATGGGTCCGGCGGCGGCGGGCGCGTGGCGCTGGTGGTGACGACCGCAGGCGCCGATTTTTCGCTGTTTACCGGAAGAATTTCCACTTATGGCGGTGCGGACGGATTATATGGAGGAAAAGGCGCCGCAGGGACAATCTACCTTGAAAAACAGGGCGACAGCCCCGGCAAGGGCCAACTGCTCATCGACAACTTGGGGGGCTATCAAGGTTATGCCGTACGAACGGACTTGAACGGCATTACTGCGGTGACATGTGAATTCAGCCACATCACGCTCACTAACGGCGCCAATTTTAGCGTCGGTTCGAATAATACCCTGATCGTCACCAATACGGTGTTGACGGGCGCAGGCGGCCTCAGCAATGGCATCTGGCTTGTCGGCGGCACTATGCGTACGCCCCCCACCTTCGTCTATTCCAACCTATTTATTGGAATCGGTGCCACCGGTACGATCTTCAGCCCGGCAACTTCACTGACAATCGGTTCGAATGCCACGTTGTTTATCGATTGCCCGCACACCATGACAAATATTCTGATCGTTGCCGCGGGTGGAAATCTTTCTCATTGGGCCAACACCACCTTGGAAACCTACAAAATGGATCTAACGATCGAGGGGTCGTTGATCGTGCAGCCGGGTGGGCGTGTGGATGTGACGGCAATGGGGTACACCGTCGGTCCAGGATCCGGAGCAGGTTCTTGTGGTGGCAGTTACGGGGGACGCGGGGATGTGTACGTAGGAGAAAACCCTCATTCCTATGGCTCCATCGTGGCGCCAACGAATCTGGGCAGCGGGGGTGGCACCCACCCGGGCGGGGGTGCCATACGGCTAAATGTTTCGGGAGCGATCAGTAATGAGGGCGTGATCAGTGCGAATGGGGCTGCCAGCTTTAATTATGGAGGATCTGGAGGAAGCGTTTATCTCACCTCCGGGACGCTACTCGGGGCTGGTACCATTCATGCGAATGGGGGCTTCGCTTCCAATGATGGGATGGGCGGCGGCGGGAGGGTGGCGCTAACAGTAACAGACCCAGGTGCCAATTTCTCGTCGTACACAGGCTTGATTGCGGCCTACGGCGCCCCCACTAATACACCGCTGTATGTCTTGGGGGGCGCAGGCACCGTCTATCTGCGTACGGCAGCGCAGGGACTGAATTCAGGCACATTGATTATTGATAACGGCGGCGGCGGCGCTGCTGGCGGCGCCCTTTCGACAGAAATCAGTTCTAATGTAACCGGTACCGTTGTCGGCGATGTGCTGATTCGCAACAAGGGCTATCTGGTCGTCAACACCAATCAGTCCCTCACCCTGAGCGGAATATGGTCCAATGCGGCGAATTTCGATGCTTACTCGGGGTCCAGAATCGTTTTTGCGGGGGGTACTTCATCGACCTCCACCGTCTATGGAGCCAACACATTCATGGGGCTCATCTGCACAAACGCCGGCAAAACATTGTTATTCCAGGCTGGCAAGACGAACAAGGTGGCTGCCTATGGGACCCTGATGCTCGGTGGATCGGGTACCTCACCTCTCGTCCTGCGATCCACTGTGGATAACACGCCATGGAAGCTGAACGTCTCCAGTTTGGCAGGTCAGGCGGTAGAGTATGTGGACGTCAAGGACGCCGATGCCATGACGGGGGTTGGTACAGCGATCAGCGCGTTGAACTCAACGGACAGCGGAGGGAACACAAATTGGCTATTCATCGGGGGAGGTCAAACGAATGTGTGGACGGGGTACAGTAATACGGCGTGGACGGTCAGCACTAACTGGAGTTTGGGCCGCGCACCAATCGCCGATGACTTTATCACGATCCCCACTGCGAAACCGAGGTATCCGACGTTGAGTCTGACTATTATGGTGAATGGCTTGGAACTCCAATCTGGCGCTTCGCTCAACCTGAGCGGATACGATCTGACGATGACGAGAGATGCCACGCTGGCAGGGACACTTCAGGCTTCGGGAACCGAAACGATCACATTCCAGGCGAACGTGGACTTCACGGGTGGGGCAATTACGGCAGCCCATTCCACGGTTTTGCTGGCCGGTGGCGGGGATCAATCCATCAACCTGGCAAACCTGACTTTCTATAAGGTTACGGTACTGAACAGCGTGGGCACAGTTACTTTCGCAAATGGTTTCACAGCGACGGAATTGCGGTGTGAAGCGCCCAGCAACACACGGAACCTGACCTTCCAGCAAGGGACCTTGGTCATGCTGCGGGATCTCATTCTGCTGGGCGCTGCCGGAAACACGAACATCACGATTAGTAGTTCGTCCCCGGGCGTGCCATGGAATCTGGCTGTCTTCGGCTATCGTTCCGTGAGGGGGGTGGATGTGCAGGATAGCAATGCGAGTTCGGGACTACCGATTCCGGCCACTTCCTCTCAGGATAGCAGTGGTAACGTTAATTGGACATTCGACGTGTCACCATCGGTTTGGTTGGGTACGAGCAACAACAACTTCCATACTGCGGCTAACTGGTCGTCGGGGGTCGTACCGGATGCGACCACGCGGGTGCTGATGAATACGACCAACCCGATGACCATTACCGGAGCGGTAACGGTGCTGGATCTGACGGTGGGCGGCGGGGCCGGCCTGGCAACGGGAACCGTTAACGCGGCCCTAACAGTGGTGGAAAATATCACGGTCCTGAGCAATGGGACGTTGATCCTCAATCGACCATGTGTGGTCAGTAACAGCTTGAACGTGCTGGCAGGCGGTTTGGCGACCCATTCGGCCAATGGGGGAACAGAGGTCAACAAACTGAATGTGACCGTGTATGGCAGCGTGGGGGTGGACATCAACGGCCTGATCGATGTGACAGGCAAAGGATATGCAGCGAAAGGAGGAGTGGGCTACAGTAATATTCAAGGTGGAGGCAGTTACGGAGGGTGTGGCGACCCCTATCTCAGCTCCACTGCTCCGTGTTACGGCTCGATTCTGGCACCTACGAACCTGGGTAGCGGCGGAGGCGCTACTGCCGGAGGTGGCGCCATTCTATTAACGGTCACTGGAGCGATCCACAACGACGGTCTCTTCTGCGCGAATGGAGTGAGCGGAGTAGGAAACGGTAATGGGTCAGGCGGCAGTATTTTCCTGACCTCGGGCACGCTGACAGGACTAGGCGCGTTCCGGGCGAATGGCGGTGACAGTATAAATGTCGGGGCGGGAGGGGGTGGACGGATGGCATTGGTAGTAACGAACACAGGCGCTGATTTCTCTGTGTTCACTGGCTCATTTCAAGCCTTTGGCGGCGCGAAAGCCAATGACATCTATGGTGGAGCGGGGACGATCTACCTTCAGTGCGCCGCCAATCGCCCGGGGCGCGGGACCGTACTGGTGGATAACAACAATCTCGCCAACGGCACTTACACAGATGTGCCGCCCAGTACAAATTATAGTCCCGGGGAAGCGGATCGCACGGTGTTTAATGTCACCAATGCAGCCAGACTCCGTCTCGTGAGCAACTTCACGGTTGGAGATATCTGGTTACCACCGGCGAATACAACATTGAATCTTGGCTTCCAAAGCCTGATGGTCCATACCAAGCAACACGCACTCGGATCAGGAACCGTGACCAGCTACGGCGCCATCATCTGGATACCTGACGTATCCGGAACTGTTTTTTCCATACGGTGACAGGACATAAAGAGATTCATCAACATTGAAAAAGCTTCTTGTATTTCTAATGTTCGGGCTGCTGTTGACGGGAATACCCGGCTGGGGGAAAACGGTTGGTCTGTGGAAGGTTACCCCCCGGTATGCCACCGATACCATCGTGAAAACGCTTGATGAGGCCGATTGGCGCGTCGTGACCATTGGGACTTCGAATCTGGTCGACGATACCGGACTGGCCGGGCTGGATGTGATTTTGATTCCCGGCGGTTGGGACGCTTACCGGCTCGCCAGTTTCAAAGCCCGGCGCAACCTTGTGAAGTTTGTGGCGGGCGGCAAGGGCCTGCTGGATGGGTTCGTGAACACGGCCAAGTGTCCTCTGTTTCCGCAGGTGGGGATAACCTCTGATTATGTGGCCGGGCTGTTCATCACTCCGTTCGGAACGAACGAACTGGCCAAGACCATGAACGAGCCGTTGGTGCTCGCTAAGTGCCGGATACGTGTGAAAGCGGGGCCCGTGGGCACTGGGTTTGCTGCCAGTGGTGAAGATCTCGTGGGGGTTTATGGGCCAGTGTATGGCGGCCGCTATATCCTGTTTGGCGGGGCCTTCAACAGTATGGAGATGACGAAAAAGGATTTGGCGGGAGGGGTGGCCCAACAGCTCCTTCTGGCCTGTATGGACTGGTTGGCCTCGGCTCCCGCGCTCACGGCGGCGGAGAAAAGCCAGCAACAAGCCCAAGCCGATTTGGATTTTCTGCGTGTGGAAAAACTTAGCGATTGGACGCATCATGAGGATCGGTGGCTTGGGCAGTTGAGCCTTATCCCAGAGGTTCGCTATCGCCTGGCACTTCTCTTGGAAAAACGTCAATTCGCTTTGAATGACTTGGGGCGAACTTGTTCAGGTGAAAATCGCGCGCATTGTCGGGCCCTGACCAATGAACTCCATCAGGCGCTGGTTCAGTTGGACAGCCGTTACCAGGAGGTCCGCTCGAATATGGAGACCCGGATTTGCCAAATGGGAGTGGCACAACTGACGGAGGATAATCCATCCATTGATCGGCATGGTCAGGAAATAGCTGAACAACTGTTGCCTAAGGCCCGGTTAAGCGAATTGACCGCGCGTTGCGACAAGGCGATCATGGAAATTCAGGCGATGGCCAGGACGGCGGCACCGGACTTATCCATGACGGTTGCCGAGCGTTTGCGCAACGATCCGTTGATGATGCCGTATTATACCGGAAAAATACTACCGACACCGCAACAGGTGGAATACCGCGACGAGTTCATCCCCATGGCGAAAGTTGCCGTTGTGGTTGGTCGCGATGTCAAAAATCAGGATGCGTTGGTGGAGGTGATCACGGATCGGGTTGTGCGCTATGGTGGACAGGTAACGGTTGCGGTTGCACCCGGTGCGGAGTTTACGGCAGTGGTATCCCTGGGCGATACGGAACTGGCGCGTCAAGTACAAGGAGTTCCTGCCGTGCCGGAGAAACCCGAGGGCTATATCCTGTATTGCGCCAAGGCGGCGGGTAAGCCGCTCTTTATTTTGAAGGGACGCGATCAACTGGGGATGACCTGGTCTGTCGCCAGCCTGATGCAGCTCATTCATTGGCGTGATGGAAAAACCATGGCGCGTGCGGCAACGGTGGTCGATTATCCCTGTCTGGCAAAACGCGGTATGATTCTGGGGGGTGGGGACTTCTTCCATCCTGCCCGTGACAAGAAGGGGACTATCATCTCTTATCCAAATACCGATCTGGCGCTCCGGCAGAACCGTTTGCTTATGCTGGTCTGCAAAATCAACGAACCGGTCTATCAAGGTCTGGTCTCCGTTGATTGCTATGACCATGATTGGAAGCAGCCGGACAAATTGCCGGCAGACGCTCATGTCGAGGAGGATCTTGCCGCCATCGGCAAGAATCTCACGCCGCTGGGGATCACCTGGTGGGCTGGTATTCGGCCTCATGCAACAGGGGACAGTTCTCCCGATGAGTTATCGCACAAGCTTTGTGCCGACGAAGAGTCCGTTCAAGGGTTACTGTATTATGCCCGCAAGACGGAGGAAGTGGGCGGCCACCTCAGTATTATCCTCGATGATATCCGTTTTCCGCTCCACCCGTATGATCAGGAACGTTTGGGGACGGCCTGTGAGGTGGATACCTGGATTATCACCAATGTGATGACGCGGCTGAAGCAAGAGTTTCCCAAGGCCAGGTTGCTGGTGGGCCCGCCTTTCTATTGGGGGCCGGTAGGGAAGAATCCGTACAATGAGGATCGCGATACCTATCTCAAGACAATCGGGGACGTCTGGGCGCCCGAGATTGAGGTGTTCTGGACCGGCAGGCAGGTTAATGCGGCTACGCTGGCGACGCAGGAACATTTTGAGTGGTGGATGAAATTGACTAAGCGTAAGCCGTATTTCTGGCAGAATTGCTGCACTTTCTGGTGCCATATGTACCGGCGGCATTATCCAACCGATGCGCTCGATTCGCTTTGGTCGTGCAACTGGGATGGACTCTTTGATGTGCTCGGTTGGTACGGGTTCAATGGTGGTGATATCCCCCGGATGTGCGTAACCGACGCCATCTCGTCAGATTTCCAATGGAATCCCCAGGCGTATGGGAAGGACAAGCAGGAATCCGCACAGCGCTCCGTGCAGGAGGTGGCGGAGAAGTTTATTGGCCAGGAATCCTGGCCCTTGCTGGTGCATGTCACAGAACCTTTAAGTTTCTTTGATGGCTACTATCTTGATCCCGCCTTGGTTGGAAAGGCGGAATATCCAAAGGCGATCGCGGCCATCAACAAAAGAGCGGCCAAGATTTATCCCGTATTGGAAGCGAAACGCGATGCGGCGCAATCGGCATTTAAGATCCTACAGGAAAAATATCCGGCCTCCGTAAAGGCTTGGAGCGCGCTGGGTGACTTTGTCGAGGTCGCCAAAAAGGCTAATGGAATCGTGGCAGACCCCAATCTTCGCCTGTATCGTGCCGCGGTCGGACAACGTGCCGTGGCGCAAAAGGAAGGCAACTTAACTCCGGAGCAAGATGTGTTTTTGGCCGCGGCGGATTTTGACGGCGGCTGGCTTCAGGAAATATCCGAGGACGACCTCGCCAAGCGGAAGCTCCAACCGGCCATGGTACTGGAAGGGCCGAAACACCGTGCTTCTGCATCGTTCCCATTAACAAAGGAGCAGGTTGAGGCACCCCATGAGATGCGACTTAAAGGGCGCCAGAATGCCAAGGCCGGACGGATGACCCTGACGCTCAATGGCAAGCCCATTTTTGATGACAAGGCTCCATTTGGAAAAATGGAACCTACAACGGTGCGTTTTCCGGTTCCTGCCGGATTGCTGACGGAGACGAATAATGTGCTTACGCTCAATCTGGTGATTGAAGAAAGCACGCAGGGGGACATGGACGAATTGGATGGCATCAGCAGTGGTCCGCCCTTGGCCATTCACTATGCCGTGTTCAAGTGTAAGGTGGGAAATAATTAAAAGTGAGGTCTTCAGGATGACATCGATACAAAAGAAGATGGTGGTCGGATTGCTGGTTTGTGTGTGCGTAATGTCCACGGGTTGGGGTAAAACGATCGGTCTTTGGAAAGATGCAAAATCGGGAATTACCGATGGCATGCTCAAGACGCTCAGTGAAGCGGGTTGGACGACCACCATTCTGAGCGGTAAGGATTTGTCTGATGAGGCCAAGGTGGCGGGGTTGGATGTCATCTTCCTTCCGGGTGGCTGGAATGATTATTTTTTTCCTGACTTTCCTGCACGCCGTAACTTGGTGAAGTACGTGGCGGGCGGAAGGGGATTATTGGCAGGTGCTTTTCGTAGCGGCTATGTGCGGACCGCAAGTCGGCCAATGTTTCCTCAGGTTGGGGCAACCTATAACCGGGTAAATGGTGCATTCATCTCAGCTTATGGTGACAGTGAACTTGCCAAAGCCATCGATCAGCCTTTTTGTCCGGGAGGATGGGATCACCTGGTGGTCAAGGTGGGGTCGCTGGGTAAGGTCTTCGCGGTCAATGGCAGTGATCCGGTCGGGGTATATGGTGAAGTTTATGGCGGGCGCTACCTGGTGTTCGGGGCCTTTCTCGGCGCCGACGCCAAAACGAATGCCATGGCGGGCACGTCGCGTCAGGTACTCTTGAGATCCATCGAATGGCTGGCCAACGCGCGAAAGCTCAGTGAGGCGGAGAAATCAAGAAATCAGGCGCAAGCGGAACTCGAATTTCTGCGCCGGGAGAAAATCTGGGACTTGACCCTCAACGAGCGTGGGCCGGACCGGGGACCAGGCTTTATTCCCGCGGCTTATAACGCTTACCTCCAGATGATTGAAAGCCGGCTTTATACCTTTCAGTTTTTGAGTCAGTATCTGTCTGACAAAAATGCAGACTTGGCCAAAGCGGGAATAGTGGATCTCCAGCAAGCGCTCAATGAGTTGAATGCAAATTACAAGAAACTCACCAATGCTACGATCGACGCCGTCAATAAAATGAACGTAGCGGCACTGACTACCGCCAGCGCAGGGCTCACCAATGACATCAAAGAAAAACTATTTGCAGAGGCTAAACTGGCGGATTTAAAAACCAAAGCCGACAAGTTGCTGGCCGATTTGAAACCTGCGGTCAGGGCGGCTAAAGCCGCGAAGCGTGCCTCGGAACATAAAGCGGATCTGGCGGAGCTTCCGGGAATCATCCAAAATACGGCTTCAACCAATATCCCTGTCCGGCGCGAGGCTGTGCAGGAACTCGGTCGCATCGGAGAGCTCCAAACCGCTGACACGCTCATCAAACTCCTGAACGATTCCGATGAAATAGTCAGGGTGGACGCCATACAAGCCCTTGGCTGGATGCAGGCTAAAGACGCGGTTCCTTCCCTCATCAAAGTACTGATTGGCCCTGATGTCGTCATGCAGCGTCGCGCCGCCCAGGCGCTTGGACAGATCGGGGATGCCCGGGCTGTTCAGCCGCTGCTCGCCAAAATCATTACTAACACCCATGATTTTTTAGAAAATTATTCGGTCATCAAACAGGACTACAAGGGAAAGGACTACTTTGTTTCGGAAAACGCCATCCTCGCCCTCGGCTTACTCAAAGCCAAAGATACCGTACCGGTACTTCTTAAAATTCTTACTACTTTTGACAAGAATATAGGGCTGCCGCGAGGTTTGATGTCACTTTCGGTGGTGGCCCTGGGCTATATCGGTGATCCTGCCGCTCTGCCGGCTCTCGAAGAGCTTGCCAAGCTCGATGATACCCCCTCCCCGAGAAAAAGTAAGACGCCCATTACCAATATTTATTCAACCCCACAGTTTGTCGGTTTCCGCGTACTGGCCAACGAAGCCATCAATCTGATTAAAACGGGCGGACGCCAGGAAATAGGCGTTAAACAACTGGATTCCCTGGCATCCAAAAAGAAGTTTTATGCGCTGACCAAGAATTTCAATGCCCTTGCGGGGCGCGTCTTGTCCCCCGATGGTACCCTTCCAGCCTATGTTTGGGAGGCTGGCATGACCGGCTTTCACAATGCCTGGGGCCAGCAGGGAGCCAATCAGGATGATTACGTGGCCGCATTGCAGGCGGCGGGAGATTTTGACCTGAACTGGGTTGATGTGTTGCCGATGGATGGCCTCACAATGGGCGGAGGAAGAGGTGGCTATCCAGACTGTAAAATGGAGCAAGGGTTGGAGAAATCCAATGGCGAACTGATTTTGGAAAAATTTAAACAGGAACCCGCATGGTCCGGTTTCTGGTGCGAGGAGGAATACCCTTGGGTGAACGCCACGGCCTATGATTTCAATACCTGGCTGAATCAAAAATACGGCACGGGTTACAAACAGAAAATGGGGCTTTCTGCTGATTATGTCGTCCCTTTTCAGGGCCATGATGGTCATGATCTCGCTGATTTCAGCGGTCCTTTAAAAACCGAATATCTTGAATTCTGCACGGACAAGATTCTTGATCAGTGGCGTGAATCCCAGGATTGGATGCATGGTCGCCGCAAAGGCTGTTCCTACACGCATTCAATATCACACCGGCAGTTCGCCACGTACATTGGCATGGTCAGCCGTTCCGGGGATGTAGTCGATGCGCCGGGTCCGGAAAGTTACCAGTCCTTTGGCCACGATAACGCATTCATGATGGAAATGTTTAAAAACGGGGAAGCCCGGCCTGTTATGACAGAGTATTATAACTGGTACTCGCCGGATGCCGCGCATGAAATACGCGGTTTCGCCCAGCAGTTGATGCACGGGGAATGCTTCTATAATTTCCACTTCGAAGAAATCTCAAAAACGCCTTCGAGTTACCTCTGGATCTGGGATGCCAGTCGCTGGGGCAACGTGGAAAAGATATTCCAGAAGGCCGCCAAGATTAAGGATTATATCAATGTGCCACCCTCTGCGGCCAATGTGGCCCAACTTTGTAGTGGGGCAACGGCCTCTTACTTCCATAAACAGAATAAAAACAAAGGGCAGATGAGTTCGTTGGGGGCGCGCTATTACCAGCAGCAGGCCGGCCTCTGGACTGCCCTCAATCAGTCCCAGATCCCGACCGATGTCATCTGGGCCGAAACACTCACGCCGGAAAAGCTTCAGCGCTACCATGTGATTGTAATGAGCGATACCAAAATGATCACAGCGGAACAGGCGAAACTCCTCCGCAACTGGGTTGAGCAAGGGGGGGTCCTCGTCGCCTCCGGCACCAGTTCTCTATTCAGTTGGCTTCCCGCCGTTCAGAAGAATTACCTGCTGGCGGATGTGTTCGGTGTAAACTACGCAGGATTTGGCGGCGTCAAGGATCCTGACAAAATCGACACCTACGGCTACAAACAAGGTTCGTTAGTTTTTAAAATTGAATCCAGTATGGATTTTCCGGGCGTGTTGAATCATATACACCGCGATGTGAAACCGGTCAAATCGCTCGATAAGTACACGGTGATGGATAGTCCCTATCTGCCAAGCATCACCCAGGGAGTTGCCTGTGAATACGATATGCCGCTGGGGTACGACAAGGTTGCGGTTGCCAAGGCGGAAGTGCTGGCCAAGTTTGCCAATGGGGACCCGGCGTTGACCGTCCAGCCCTTTGGCAAGGGGCTCTGTTATTTCTGGACACCGATTTATCCAGGACTTTGCTACCTCTCTTCCGATTGGGAAATGGATGCCAATAAAAAAGATTTCTGGCCGAATGTCCGTGAATTGTTAGGGGCAATGGTCAAGGGAGGATTGGCTTATCAGAAGGCGACCTTGCCGGTGGAGGTGACGGGAGTCTCCAGGGAGGTGGAGGTCACGGTGCGGCAACAGCCGGAGCAGAATCGCATGATGGTCCACCTGCTCGACTATGATACGAAGTCGGACTCGGTAAAGGAGGCGGTACTGACTGTGCATCCGCCCGCCGGCAAGACAGTCAAACGGATCTATTATCCCGATACCGATACGGAACTCCCATTCAGTGTGACCGAAAACGGTATCAAGTCCCGGTTGCGTGATTTTGAGGTACACGATATGGCAGTGATTACGTGGCAGTGAAAAAAGGCATTTTTCATGAGCGAGATCACACTTAATTTGGGCGGAACTTGACGATTCACTATGCCGTGTTCATTAGTGTAAGGCGGAAAATAATTTAAAATGAGGTCTTCAGGATGACATCGACAAAATAATAGTGGGCGGGGTATGAGTTTGTGTGTACGGTGCCTTCCTCATGAAGATACCGTACCTGATCATCCCTCCGTCGGCTGGTATAACACTGTGTTCGTTACAATTCTATATATGGAGATTCCCTAGATGAAAAAACAAATCTTGAACATATTCATAAAGGCCTTACAGGCCTTACTGCTCATGGGGGCTTTCGCCTTCACGCCCAGACTGTTCGCGACGGAGCCAACGCCGCTAGAGGTCAAGATCGGCGACTGGATGACCAAGCTCACGGCCACGAACACCGCGGCAAATGTCCAGAAGTCGCTCTTCTCACAGATGAGCAACCAGGGCATGCTCAACGCGTGCAAGAGCGCAACCAATTTCGTCCCGCTAAAAGCGGCGCTCCTCAAGCTGGAACCGCTGGCGGCCGCGAACAAATTAGCGGTCAAAGAAGACGACGTCCTGCTCGCGCTGGCCCGGGTCTACGAGCTGTCGGGCGCGGGAAATCAGGCGGACGCTGCGCGCCGGAAGGTCGCCGCGATGAAGGACGCCGATCCGAAGAACAAGGTGCAGGCGCTGGTGGCGCTTTCCTACAAGGTTCAGGGCGACCGCTGGGACGTCTGGAGCCCTCAATACCAAGCGCGTTACATCGCCCTGAAGCCGGAGTTCGAACTTGAGCAGATGAAAAAGGAGTACATGGATCTTCTCGATCAGCTCATGGAAGTCGCTTCCGGGGATCCCGATATCCTGATGAGATATGCGCGCTATTATCTCCTCACCTTGGACAATGTGGAAAAGGCCGAACCGGTTTACAAAAAGCTGATTAGCCTGGAGAAACTGCCCGAACAGCAGCGTGCGGAAGCTTATTATGGGCTGGCGAATGCCGCCCTTATGCGTGGCAACCAGGCGGAGGCGATCCGGATTCTGAAAGACTTCAACGCACTGAACCTCAAGGGCGCCGCTGGGCGCGGCCAGGCTAATTATGTCTCACAGCTCCGAAACACGGCGGAGCTGCTGAACGGCGACGCCACGCTGGATCATTTCCAGCTTCCGCTCTATTCAGGCGCAAAAGCTTTCCCACAGCCACAGGAGGCCGACTACACGGAGCAGTTCGCGCCCGTGAAGGCCATCCGCATCGAACTTGGCAAGGGGTTGGACATGCAGACGCCGGGGCTGCGCTACATTCTACCCAAACTCAAACGCATGGGCGTCGCGGTTGACGCCAACGCGGCTTTCGTGTTGAAGATCAATGCCGATGACACAATGAAGGCGCCGGAGAAGAAGGAAGGCTATGCGCTTAAGGTCACGAAGGATGGCGCGCGTATCGCCGGGTTCGACAAGCAAGGAGTCACTTGGGGCCTTGTCTCTTTTATCCAGCTCTTCGACAACCAGAACGGCGCCAAGGTTCGCATCTGTTCCATCACCGACTGGCCGAGCATGCCGGTGCGCGGATTCTACAACACCGACGTCAACGCCATGATTCCCGAGATGGCGATCTACTCCAAAATGAATCTCGTGATCATGCAGAGCGCGAATGCCTTGAACGGTTGGGGGGTCACTCCCCTGCTCGAGGCTGAAATGCAGGCGATGACCGGCCTGCTGCGCGACTTCGGTTTCCAGACGATGTACGGGGCGTTCGCCTACACCATGTATCCCAAGTATCCGCTCACGTCCAAACGCACCTTCCAGCTTCATCAGGAGGTCTTCGGCAAGGTTGCCGCCATGGGCGCGGGCATCTATTTTCCCTACGATGACAATCGTTATCCGTTGCATCCGCAAGACGAGAACATCAGCAAGATCGGCGCCAATCAGGATCCTCAATACCTGACGAAACTCTACCGCGCGCTCAAGGCCAAGTATCCAACTTTTTCGATGATCTTCTGCCCGCCTTTCTACTGGGGCCCGGACGTCCCCTCGTCCTATCCGGAAGACCGCGAAACCTACCTGCGCAGCCTGGGTAATAACCTCGATCCTGAAATCCTCGTGTTCTGGACCGGCACGCGCGTAAAGGGCTACCAGATCACGCCGGACAAAGTCAAATGGATCACGGATCTCATCAAGCGCAAACCCACCTACGCGCAGAATGGCTGGTGCCCGCACAACCTCATTCACTACACGGCAGACCCAATTTACGGCTGGAAGTCATGGCATTATGAAGGTTTCCAACAGGACGTTCAGGCGTATCTTTGCAACAGCACCGTGGGCGTCCAGGCGCCCCTCATCTGCACGCTGGGCGACTGGGAATGGAACGAGAAGGGCTTCGACGCCGACCGCTCAACCGAAGCCATGGTGGAGGCCTACTACGGCAAGGGTATGTTCGCCGTCATGCGCCCCGCCGCCATCGAACTGGCAAAGATGGACCAGTATCGCTTCGGAGCGATCACGCCCGAGGCGGTACAGGAGGTTCCCCTGTTGGAGCAGATCGACAAGGTCGCCACGCAGGCGCTGGCCAAGGCGGAGGCCCTCAACAAGCCCGCGCTCGACAGGTTGCCGTGCTATTTCAGGCAAGGCGCCGGGTTTGCTGGAACAGCCTTGAAGGCCGCCCGTAATGCACCCGATTTCTACAAGCGCTATCAAAAGGAAATCGACGCCGTCAGGGCGCAGGCTAAGACCGACCTCGGTTATGATCCGGCCCAAGGCGACATTCTCAAGAACGCCGTTGATTTCTCCGGAACCCAGGGCCCCATGGTTTACGGTTTCAAGAGCCCTGCACGCTTCGGCGCGCCCTTCCGTGGCAGCGAGTTCCAGGCCAACCATGCCGGATTCAGTTTCGAGTGCGATCCCTTCCCGCCCTCTGGCGCGTATGACCTCTACCTCAGCGGCCAGTATGAGACCGCCAAAGGCGACCCCGAATTCCAAATCCGCATTCTCCTGAATGGTGTGGAGGTCTACAAAGGGCCATGCGGACTCGCCGTCGCCGGCTGGAAAGTCAGCAAATTCACGCTTCCGTTCGAAAACCTCAAACGCAACAACACGGTGGTGATCGAAAGCGTGACCCCCGGCGATACTCAGCAGGGCCCCCCCTGGCTCCTCGTGAACTATGTCATGCTTCGTAAACAGAAAGGCTGAAGGACCATAACGGAAAACATGAGTGAGAACATACTTGATTTGAACGGAACGTGGCGTGCCCGTTGGGCCGACGGCCAGAAGGGGCGTATCGAATATGCCCAACGTGACACCGTGGACCATGCCCGGTACATCGACGCGACGGTTCCCGGGGAAATCCATCTCGACCTGATCAAGGCCGGACTTCTGGCAGAACCCACGGATGGACTGAACGCACTCTCCGCCCGCTGGGTGGAGGAGTTGATCTGGAGTTATCGCCGTGAATTCGCCGTCCCCCACGCCGCCCTGAAACCCGGAGTCCACGCCTGGCTTGTCTTCGAAACGCTCGATCTGGTTGCCACCATTGTCCTCAACGGAAAGGAGGTCGGGCAGCATCGCAATTATTTTTATCCTTGTCGGATCGAAGTGACGGAGGCCTTGCGACCGGGCAGCAATGTCCTGGCGGTACATCTGGACAGCGGCCTTTATGATGTATCCGAACGACCCAGCACCCCTTACAGTGAACAAATCGACTTCAAATTGCACAAGCGCTCCTGGCTGCGAAAACCCCAGTGCCAATATAGCTGGGACTGGTCCGCGCGCCTGATCAACGTGGGAATCAGCGGTCCGGTGCGTCTGGAATGGACGCATGACAGCGTGCGAGTCGACCGCTTTGTGCCCCTGGCGTCTTTAGGGGACGACTTCCTAACCGGCTCCGTATGCGCCCGCCTTTTTGTCGAGGGGCTCGATTCGAAGCCGGTCCAAGGGGAACTCACGGTCCAGATGGAGCCAGGGGGCTTTACGGTGCGTGCGCCTGTGGCGATCAAGCCAGGTCTGAATCCCATTGAAGCGGTATTACCGGTCGCAAACCCGGAATTATGGTGGCCCGTGGGGTGCGGCAAGCAGGCTCTGTACTCTATCACCGCCACCCTGACAGTCGCAGGACGCACTATGGCCCGGCGTGAGGCCACCATCGGCTTCCGTCATGTTCGCGTGAATCAATCGCCTCATCCCGAGAGCGGGCGATATTTTGTATTTGAAATCAACGGACGTAAAGTTTTCTGCAAAGGCGGGAATCTGGTGCCAGCGGACATGATTTATGCCCGCATTACCCCCGAGGTTTACGAGACGCTCACAGACCGTGCCTTGGAAGCCAATTTCAATATGCTTCGCGTGTGGGGGGGCGGACTCTATGAAAGCGACGCATTCTACGATCTGTGCAACCGCAAAGGAATCCTGGTTTGGCAGGAGTTCATTTTTGCCTGTTGCAAATATCCCGGCAACGACCTTGCCTTTATGGAAGACTTCCGCCGTGAAGCCCGCCATCAGATCCGGCGGCTGGCCCAACATCCTTCTCTAGTGGCGTGGTGCGGCAACAATGAGATGGAAATGGGGCTTTGGGAATGGGGCATGGACAAATCAGGCGCCGTGCTTACGGACTATCCACTCTTCCATCATGTCATCCCAAGGCTTCTCTCCGAAGAGGATCCCACCCGTTATTACCAGCCATCATCGCCCTACTCTCCCGATGGATTAAGCCCCAGACGGGAGGACTGCGGTGATCAGCACCCCTGGAGTATCGGGTTTAGTGACACTGATTTTCGCAAATACCGACACATGACTTCCCGCTTCCCGAACGAAGGCGGCATTCTGGGACCCACGTCATTACCCGCCATGCTCCGGTGTCTACCCGAAGGGCACCGGCACATTCATTCCTTTGCCTGGCAGATACACGACAACAGTATCGATAGCTGGAATGAACCGAGCTTTCCCGACACCATGATTCAGCAATGGCTTGGACTGGATATCCGAAGCCTTTCGATTGAAAATTTCGTCTACTGGGGCGGGCTAATTCAGGGCGAAGGTTTGCGTGAATATGTCGATAACTTCAGGCGCAGGATGTTTGACTCCGGGGCCGCCATTTTCTGGATGTTCAATGATTGTTGGCCGGCCACCCGGTCCTGGACTATCGTGGATTATACCTTGCGCCGCACACCCGCTTTCTGGGCGGTAAAACGGGCGATGGCGCCCCTTTCCATCGTGCTCGCAGAAGAAAACGGACAGGTCATTGTCTTTGGTGTCAATGATAGCGACAAACCCGTGGAAGCCGATCTTCGGTATGGAGTGTTTTCACTGGCAGGAAGGTATCCTGTCGACCGGGTGACGCCAATCACCCTGGTGCCAAATATCGCCACGCGGCTGGCGGCGTTTCCTACACGCCTCTGGACAAACCGTCACGCAAGCATGGCATTTGGTGTCCTAACCCAAAAAGGGTGCGTACTGGCCCGCAATCGCCTCTATGATCCGCTATTCAAGGAGATGGCATGGCCCAAAGCCAAAGTCCGCGTTCGCGTGAGTCGTGGTCAGGCCACCTTTACCTGTGATCAATTCGTCTGGGGCGTCTGCCTGGATTTGGATGGCGGAACAGCGTTGGCTGATAATTTCTTTGACCTCTATCCTAGGCAACCGCACGGCATCCCATGGCGGGGGAAAACCCCGCCCGGGGTACTTCATATCGGCAACGAACTGAGTAGCTGAAGACCATGATGAACCTGAACCTACAGTTATCAAAAAACGGTACCCTGGACACATTGGTCAACCAGTCCCCCTGGCTGATCAACGCTCAACCGCGTCTTGCATGGCGTCGTTTTCACAACGACAACTGGGTAGAATCCATCGCCATCCTTCACAAAACCTCATCGGACTCACCTGATGAAATGATCTTGGGCGGCCATTTCGAAGAAGTCGCCAAAGTCCAACTGACCCTCCGCCGCCTGGACGCCCAAACATGGGAAATCTGTGGCCAACTCCAAAATATCAGTCCAGCCCCCCTCGAACTGGCACGACTCCATTACCTGCATGGTGAATTGGTCACCACCACCGGTTTGCTGGCACCCATGCCCCACGCCGAATCGTGTCGGCTATTCCGCCGCGGCGACACATTGCCCCCAGTAAAGCATCAGATGGAATCTTTATGGCGCAGCATGTCTGTTATCTGGCCACGACTCGCCGACCCGATTCACATGCAACCCGACTGGGCACTAGCCCTGGACACCGGCATTCTTACCCCGGCCTGGGATGCACCCGGTCTCCACTTGGGATTCACCGGTCCAGTGAGTGCCTTTGGAGAAATCGGTCTGCACACCTCTTCTCCCCAGGCCATTTGTTTCGCGGGATTACTGCTGGATGGCATACGGCTGGATCCCGGCCAGACACGCAGACTCGACAACCTGCAACTCCGCGCCGGCGACTGGCAGAAAAGCCTTCGCCGCTGGGCCGTCACCTGCGCCGTTTCCCTTGGCGTCAAACCCGTTCGGCTTCCGCTAACCGGATACTGCTCGTGGTATCAACATTACAACGGAGTCCGCGCCGAACATATTGAACGCGCAATCAGAGAATTCGCGACCTGGCCTACTCCTCCCGGCGGCCGCACGATCCAGATTGATGATGGATTCCAGATCATGCCGGGCGACTGGCGGCCCAACTCCCGTTTTGCGGAAAGCTGGGATCAACTCCCCTTCCAAATCACCAAAACCGGGGCTATTCCAGGGCTATGGATCGCGCCCCACGCCATTTTTCACCGGCATCCCATATGCAGCCAACACCCGGAATGGCTCCAACGCCTACCCGACGGCACCCCTGCGGTCAGCTTTTCAAACTGGAGTTGGTGTGCCCGCCCTGACGCCAAGTGGGACGACATGTCTGAACCCACTTATTTTCTGGATCCGGACCACCCCGAGGCCCGGCAATTCATGTTCGATATTGTGACCAATGCCGTCCACGCTGGCTGGAAATACCTCAAAATCGATTTCTCTTATGCCCTGAGCACCGCTCGAAAATCCTGGGATCCAGGCAAGACGCGAATGGAAACCCTGCGTGAGATGTACCGTTTATTTAGGGAGGCAGCTGGACCGGACACCCTGATTTGCGCCTGCATCGGAGAGATGGGGCGCTATGCCCTGGGATCGGCCGATACCGCACGTCTCGGTGGTGATATCGGTGGAGACTGGAAATCCATCCACCGCAATCTCCCCGACACCTTAATCCGCATGTCAACCAACGGTATCTGGTGGAATGGCGACCCGGATGTATTCCACATGCGCCATGAAAATTTGTCGATCACGAACGAAGAAGCTTGGTGCCTCACTGGCACCATCGGAATGATCGGTGGCGTCTTTTTGACCTCAGATTTTCCGTCCCAATGGAGTGCCAAGGCCCAGGAGCAAGTGCGTATTTTCTGGAACAGCAACGGCCCCAAAATGCCCACCGATTTCTATGTAGCCTACTCGTCTGACGGCCTACCCCAGGCTATCCGCTTCAGTTATGACAGCGACTCCGCCATCCCCCATCGTATTGTCGTCTATAACTGGAGTGACAAACAAGCGACCTTGCGGCTACCACTCGCGGCCTTACGCTTCCCTCAAGCCACCGGCATCAAGATCAAACCAGACCTCACCCCCCTATCCAACGCCAGAATCGAATCACAGCACCTCATCTGTGACAATCTATCGCCGCACAGTCTTTGTATCATCGACCTTATTAAAGCTTGATCAGTTTCAACAAAACAACCGTGTTATTCTCAAGCGGGACAACCGGTCTCAAAACATCCCCGTTATAAATCTCACTTCGATTCATTTTGAGGTTACTGGTCTCATCCAGGTGATAATATTCAAGCCGTACCCCGTTTTCAGCGGCGAGACCGGCCACTTCCACCGTAACGTCAAGGTTCTCCCCGTCATAATTGCTTAGCAGGATGGCACCCTGTGTATCGGATAAGGCCGCACATACATTGACTTTATCTATATCACTCACCACCGCAACTTCACTACCCAAGCTGTAAAGACAGTTAAACGCTTTAAACGCATAGAAGGGCTTTCGCGGACCATGAAAATCAAAAATACCGCAAAACGTCATAGATGGCTGGGCATCATAATAGGTGCCTAAATCCACCGGCGATTTCTGCAATACGCAGAACACTCCCGCCACATAGGCCGCCGCTTTCATCGTTGAATCTTCCAATACATTCCAATTCACATCCATGAAGTTCCACTCGTTGAGAATGTTCTCCGTCTTACCTGTGCTAACGACCGGATAATGAGAATAAAAGGATGAGTCAAATGGGTAACACTTTAAGAAGAAGGTTTTGCAGAAAAACCTTCAGGAGTGTTACCGATGAAAGCAAATCAAAAGAGACAAA
>Ga0073936_10002535_pt1 | contig 27188 bp, 22 predicted proteins | sample AliMusrvi5mmetaG_FD_87041 | JGI IMG/M metagenome (GOLD analysis project Ga0073936, IMG submission 87041) | Freshwater lake bacterial and archeal communities from Alinen Mustajarvi, Finland, to study Microbial Dark Matter (Phase II) - Alinen... | ecosystem: Environmental > Aquatic > Freshwater >...
ACCGGAGTGCTCGCGAGGACGCTCGCGCGCCAGGATGGGCTGAATGGTAACCAATATTTATCCTCCGCGGTGAAATAAGAGCAGACGAACGGCTACGTCCTCTCCATCACCGAGCAGGAAAGAGAGGGTTAGCACGCGAAAGTAATCTGCAAACACTTTCCAAAGGGGCTTGATGATGACTTTGCTGTTGGAGAAACACGATAAGCTGGTGATGATCGGGGATTCGGTGACCGATTGTGAGCGCGCGCGTCCGGTGGGCGAGGGATTGTTCGGGGCGATCGGCAAGGGTTATGTGGCGAATGTCGATGCGCTGCTGAATGCCGTTTATCCCGAGTTGGCTATCCGCGTGGTCAATGTGGGCAGCAGCGGGAACAACGTGTGCGATCTGAAATCGCGCTGGCAGACCGATGTCTTCGACTTGAAGCCGGATTGGTTATCGATCATGATCGGCATCAACGATGTCTGGCGGCAGTTCGATATCCCGCGTCAGCCGGAAACCCATGTCTATCTCGATGTCTACACGCAAACGCTCGATGAACTGGTCGCCGTCACGAAATCACGCGTCAAAGGTCTGGTGCTAATGACCCCGTATTACATCGAGATTAATCCGAGCGACGCGATGCGCGCGCAGATGGATCGCTACGGCGCGGCGGTGCAACAGATCGCCGAGAAACACCAGACGCTCTTCGTCGATACGCAGGCCGCATTCAACCGCGTGTTGGCGAGTTGCCACGCCAACGCCCTTGCCTGGGACCGCGTGCATCCCAATCATATCGGTCACATGGTCCTCGCCCGCGCGTTTCTGCAGGCGGTCGGGTTTGCCTGGGAAGATGCGTTGTGCGGCGCGCAGATTGTCTGAACCTTGATGGGAAGGATGGAGGGATTGGCATGAATGTGTATTCGGCCTATTCCTCCAACTTCCCATCCTGTATCCGCAGCACCCGGTCGGCTTCGGCGGCGAGGCGTTCATCGTGGGTGACCATGATAAAGGCGGTGTGGAAGTTGCGGTTCATGTCGCGCATCAAGGCGAAGACTTCGCGACCGTTGACGCTGTCCAGATTGCCGGTGGGCTCGTCGGCGAGGACCAGACGCGGGTTATTGGCCAGTGCGCGCACCACCGCGGTACGCTGCTGCTCGCCGCCGGACATTGCCGAGGGGTGATTGCGGAGCCGTTCACCCAGCCGCACACGCTCCAGCAATCCCCGCACGCGCGTCAGGTCCTCGGCGCCGGCCGCGCCTTTACTGATCAGCACCGGCATCAGCGCGTTTTCCAGGCAGGTGAACTCCTCCAGCAGGTAATGCGACTGAAAGATGAAACCGATGGTGGAATTACGCAGGCTGGCCAGTTGTTCGGCATTCAGCGTCGCCAGTGATTGGCCGGCGATGACGATCTCGCCCGCGGTGGGGCGATCCAGTGCCCCGAGCAGGTTGAGCAGCGTCGATTTCCCCGATACCGATTGCCCGACCACCGCGACGAATTCCCCGCGTTGCACCTGCAGCGTCACCCCATGCAGCACTTCCAACGGCTCCACGCCCGGATATACTTTCACCACCCGGCTCGCATCTACCACCAATGGATTATGATCGGCGTCAGCCACGTTGAATCACCTCGACCGGATTCAGTTTGGCGGCGTTGCGCGCGGGCAGCGCGCTGGCCAGGGCGGTGATCAGAATCGACGCCAACATGGTGATCAGGATGATCTGTGGACTGACCACCCCGGGCAGCAAGGGTTGCGGCGCAATGCCGGGAGCCGGCGCGGGCTGCATCACCTGCCGCACGGCGATGATCAGACCGGAGCCTGCCAGCGCGCCCAGCGTGGCACCGGCGATGGCGATGCCCAGTCCTTCCATGATGAAGACGAACAGAATCTGCCGGTCGCGCGCGCCCATGGCTTTCAATATGCCGATTTCTCGTGACCGTTTCAGCACGCTGACGATGAGCACGCTGGCAATTGCGAAGCCGGAGGCGACCAGACTGAAGGTGGCGATCAACAACGCGGTCGCGCTTTGCGCGCTGAACGCCGACATGAGCTGCGGTATCAACCGCATCCAGCTATCCGCCTGCACCTGAAACGACGCCTGGATGCGATCCGCCACCGCATTGGCCTGGAAGACATCCGTAAGCGAGATGGCATAATCCGTCACCGACGTGCCGGTGCGAAACAGCGCCTGCGCATCGCGCAGCAGCATATACACCGAGTTGCCGCCGCCTACCCCGCGCTGCGAAAAGAAGATGCCGTTCACCCGGAAGGTTTTGGTGATCTGACCGGAGGTGAGACTGACGCGGTCGCCGGTGGCCACGCCCAGCTTTTGCGCGAGTTGATAATCGATGATGATCTCGTCCAATCCCAGTCGGAAGAAGTTTCCGGAGATCATATTTTCCGAGACATGGTTAATCTGATCCTGCTGTTCCGGCACCACGCCGAACACTGCGGCGCCTTCGGTAGTGCCTTCGAAGGTGACAATCGCTTCCCCGGTCACTTCCGGCGCTACCGCGCGCACGCCCGGCACCGCCGACAACTCCTGGCCCAGGGTCTGCCACTGCTGCAGACCGATGAGGGTGCGCGGGCGCCGGGTGGCTTTGGTGATAATCGGCACACCGTCAATCGTCTTGGGCGCAAAGGGAAACGGCACCAGCACGGTCACCGTCACCTGCGAAGTCGAGCCGAGGATGGTAGTGATGATGCGCTGCTGCAAACCATAGATCAAGCCGCTGACGAAGATCACCAGCGTGACCGCCATCGCCACGCCCACCACGATCAACACCGTCTGCCACCCGCCGGCAATCAGATGCCGCCACGCCAGCGTAGACTCATAACGGAGCATAGGTTACTCCTTTAATATGCACCCACATCCTGAAGGAAGTGGCAAACAAGCGCAAGCACGCTGAAGCGCGCTCGGGAACGGATTTTACAAACGCTCACACAGCCTTACGCCGGCGCAGATGAGTCTCGTCCTCCCATGCCGAAAATCCGTCTACTTGCCACTTTGCTGAATTTCCGGTCGTACGCGCTCTCCGGGAGTCACTCTCAACGGATCGAGCACCACCAGATCGTCTTTGGTCAGGCCGGAAAGCACGACAACGCCGTCCGGACTGCTCGCGCCCAGGTAGATTGGCCGCTGTTCCACCCGACCGTTGACGATGACCATGACCACGCCGTGATATCCGGTGCGGTTTACCGCGGTCAAGGGGATCAACAGGTGGGGACGCGCTTCCTGAGTAATGATGGTGGCGTCCACCGTGGCGCCGTCACGGAGACGTGCATCCGAGCGGTCCGGGCTAAGCCGGACTTCCACCGTCCCGAGCTGCGGGTCGGCATACGCACCCACCAGGACGACATGCGCGGGGATGGAACGGTCGGGAAAGGTATCCTCAATCAAGATACCGCGCTGCCCGACTTTAATGAGCGCGATGTCACGCTCATCGACATTCACCAGCGCCTGCGGCAGGCCCATCGCCGTCAAGCGGACGACGGCCTGGTTGGTGCCGATCACGTCGCCGGGATAGGCCAGAATCTGCGAAATCACGCCGGTATAAGGGGAAAAGATGTCACGCAGGATCAATTGCGCGCGCGCAACGTCTACCGCGCGTTGCGACACCAGCAACTGGCCGCGTGCTTGGGCGATCGTTGCCGCTACCGGCGTGCGTTCGATTTGCTGGAGGTGTTCCTGCTGGGACGCCATCGTTTCGGTGAGGTTGCGCTCGGAGGCCGTCACTTCCGCGCGCTGTTGTGCCAGCATCTCCGGGCGCAATGGTTCGATCACGATACGCTGGGCGGCTTGGGCGGCAGTCAATGCTTGTTCGGTAGCCGCCAGGTTGGATTGCGCGCGTTCCAGCGCTTGCGTGCGGGTGATCGTCAGCAGTTGTTGCTGGTTGGCGACTTCAGTCGTTGCCTGTGCCTGCTGCGCCAGCGCGGTCTGCACATCCTGTTCCGCGGTTTGCGCCGCGGTGAGCGCGGTGTCGCGTTGCGCGCGTGACACCGCGCCCTGGAGGTAAAGCGATTGCTGGCGTGCATAGGTGATCTCCGCGTTGGCCGCCACCGCGCGTGTGCGTTGAACGGCGGCGTTGGCGGCCGCCAGTGAAGATTGCGCCTGCAGCAAGGGGGCGGTGGCGACCGCATTAGTCGAGGCCAGCGCGGCGGCGTGCTGCACATCCAGGCGCGCTTGCGCGACATTGATCTCCGCCTGCTGTACGGCGGCGGCGGCTTGCTGGCGCTGCGCGGAGGTGCCGGCATTCAGCGATTGCGCCAGCGCTTCCCGCGCGGTAGTCAGGCGGGCCTGCGCCTGGGCGATGGCATTGGTCGCATCGGCACGGGCCTGTTGCAGTTGAGCGACCACAATGTCACGTTGACGCAGCGCCTGCTCGAGTTGGGCGTGCGCCACCCGGATGCCTGCGATTGCTTGCGCTAACTGCGCCGTCTGCACGCCGGACGCGATGCGTCCCACTAATTGCCCGGCGCGCACGGATTGCCCATTGTGCACCAGCAGTTCGGAGAGTATGCCGGGGGTATCCGTCGCCAACACGCTGGTTTGTCTGCCGGTCATCTGCCCGCTCACCGTCAGGGCCTGAACCACGGTCTTTTCAACCGGATGGGTCACCGCAACGGCTTTGGGGCGCACCAGCCACCGCAACACCAGCAGTGCCGCGATGACCACGAGAAGAAGTATGCCCCATCTCCACCAGTGTCTCCGTCCTGTCGGCATCCACCCTCCTGCCGTGGTCGACCGCGTCACTTGAGGCCATCGGAGCCTGCCGTCAGTATACCTGAGCGGAGGGCAAGAGCGTGCGCGCGTTTGTGAACATCATGCGGAAAGTGGTGGGAAGATGGGGTAGGGGAGGCAAAATTCAACTCGGTAAGCCTTGCGATCGCTGAAGACTTACCGGCAAGGTTGATATGAAAAATGCCGTCCGATCACGCCGTGTTAGGTGACCGGACGGCATTTAATGAGCTTACCAGCGGCTGCCGCCACCGCTGCCACCACTGCCGCCACCGCTGCCACCACTGCGTCCACCGCCGCCACCGCTGCGGCTGAAGCCGCCACCGCGCTGGGACTGGAAGCAATCGGAGCAATAAACCGGCTTTTCGCCGGAGGGCTGGAAGGGCACCTGGCAGGTTTTGCCGCAAGCGGAACAGGTTGCCTCGTGCATTTCGCGCGGGCCGCCGCTGCCACCCGGGCGTCGTCCACCACCAAAACCGGCCGCTTTACGCTGGGAGCGGCAATCCGGGCAGCGGCTCGGGGTGTTGGTGAAGCCTTTTTCGGCATGGAATTCCTGCTCGCCGGCAGTGAAGGTGAAGGTTCGACCGCAATCGCGGCAAGTCAATGTTTTGTCGGTGTAGCTCATCGCTTGCACTCCTTAGGTATAGTATCCGGTCATGGGTAACGTTGATTTGGGCAAGCGGTATGAGTGCGGTAACAGCACAATTCACCGAGGCAGAGCCAAACCAGGCGGGAACCATGTCGGCCAGCGGGAAATAGACCAATCTATTATTCCGCAATTATAGTTTACCAATTAATGGCTTCCTTTGCAAGTACTTTGCAAAGGAATTTGCAATATTTTTTACCGAGACAGGTATGTGAATAAAGAAATTCGTACCCGTTCAGCTCCCCCTGGCGCGCGAGCGTCCGAGCGAGCACCCCGGTGGTTGAGTAGACTACGGATAGTCGTATCGTAACCACCGGGGTGCTCGCTCGGACGCTCGCGCGCCAGGGGGAGCTGAACGGGTACAGAAATTCTGCTGACGGCCTCTGACGGTCGTGTCAAGAGATGACTGCTATCTTCGACAAAGGGGAAAAGGGCAGGCCGGACTAGCGGAGAAAACTAGATGTATGGCGATACCCGTTCAGGCGATCGCGAAACCGGAGGGCATGATGCGATGGTGGCAATTGCGGAATTAATGGAGACTTCGCGGGTGACATTCGGCACCAGCGGAGCGCGCGGGTTGGTGGCGGACATGACGGACGCCGTGTGTTATGCCTATACCGTCGGTTTTGTGCAATATCTGGAAAAAATCGGCGCATTACCACGTCCGGATCGCCGGATCGCCATCGCGGGTGATCTGCGTGCCAGCAGCGGTCGCATCATGGCCGCGGTGGGCAAAGCGGTGACCGATCGCGGCTACCAGCCCATACATTGCGGACGCATTCCCTCGCCGGCGGTCGCGCTCTATGGTTTACAGCAGGCGATTCCCGCCATCATGGTGACCGGCAGTCATATTCCCGAAGATCGCAACGGGATCAAATTCAACACCGCGCAAGGGGAAATCCTCAAACAGGATGAAGACGGCATCCGGGCGCAAATCGTCTCGCTGCCCGCGCAATTCGACGAGCATGGTATGCTCATCGTGTCGTTCAAGCTGGGACCGGAGGATCCTGCAGCCCGCACCGCCTATCTGCAGCGTTGGTTCGACACCTTCCCGGAGGACTATCTCCACGGCAAGCGATTGGGACTATATCAACATTCCGCGGTGGGACGCGATCTGCTGCTGGAGATGTATCGCGGTCTGGGAGCCGATGTCGTTCCCCTCGCGCGTTCGGAAACCTTCATACCGGTCGATACCGAGGCGATCCGTCCGGAGGATGCGCGGTTGGCGGCAGAATGGGCGCGAGAGGCGCATTTCGATGCCATCGTCTCCACCGACGGCGACGGTGACCGCCCGCTTATTAGCGACGAAACCGGCGCCTGGTTGCGCGGTGACGTGGCGGGCATCCTCTGCGCGCGCTTCTGCAACGCCGAGGTGGTGGTCACCCCGGTGAGCAGCAATACCGCGGTAGAAAAATGCGGCTGGTTTCGCGAAGTGCGCCGCACGCGCATCGGTTCACCCTATGTCATCGCCGAAATGCTGGGGGCGGTGGTGAACGGGGCGACTCGCGTGGTCGGTTATGAAGCCAATGGGGGATTTCTTACTGCCTCGCCGCTACCGATCGACGGGCAATCGCTGGCGCCGCTTCCGACGCGCGACCCGGTGATCGTGCAGTTGGCCTTGCTCGGGTTGAGCATACGGGAAGGGTTACCGATCTCGCAGTTGCTGGCGGCATTACCCCGGCGCGTGACGGCCAGCGACCGCCTGCGCGATGTACCCACCAGCGTGAGTCAGGCCCTGATCGAGCGGCTGGCCAGTGATGGCCCGGCAGCGATCAACGCGCTGTGGCCCGAATTGGGGCCGGTCGCGCACCTCGATACCACCGACGGTCTGCGCATCACTTTCGAGAACGGCGACATCATCCATCTGCGTCCCTCCGGCAACGCGCCGGAGTTGCGCTGCTACAGCGAAGCCGCCACCGCGGAACGCGCGGAAACACTGCTGCGGCTGGCGCTGGCGAAGGTGGGGGAGATGCGGCGGTAGTGCAACTACTGCCGCGACGCAGAGAACGCGAGGAGTTCGTAGAGAAGATGTTGTAACTTTTCTACGTATCCTCCGCGTTCGCTACGTCGCTATGGTAGCAGCATGAGTTTCCGATGATCGTTACACTGCGCGCGTCCCGCTGGCCAGTTTATGGCTGACCAAGTAGGTGTAGCTGTCGGCAACGGCTTCCATCATGTCCGTCGCGCACGCGTCGAGTTCGACCACCAGCCAGCGCAGCACTTGCGGGTCGGCGGCGGCGATGACGGTGGGGAAATCCATCTTGCCTTTGCCTACCGCGGTCATCGGTTGGTCTTTCGTCAGCGGGCCGTCTTTGATGTGCAGGTAGGGGATGCGGTGTTTGAACTTCGCCACCTGTTCCGCCACGTTATTCGCGCCGAAATTGCTCGCCCAATAGGTGTCGAGTTCGAATTGCACCCGCGGGCACAGTTCGGCGAACCAATCATAGGCCAGCCGACCTTCGACTTCGGCGAATTCCCAATAGTGGTTGTGCAGCATCAAGGACAGCCCGGCGGCGGCCAGCGGCTCGATCACGCCGTTCACCTGTTCCGCGGTTTCCTTGATTTTGTCGAGGGTGGCGAACTCAGCGGGACCGTAACCGCCGCAGAGAATATTGATTCCCAGGATACCGGCGGTATCGATGGCTTCCTGCATCGACATGTTGAATGGCGTCACGCCATGGGCGGACGAGATGGTCATGCCCAGGTCGGCGACCAGGGCGCGGAAGTCTTTCGGCGTGTAGCCGTAGAAACCGGCGGGCTCGACGGCGGCATAGCCGAAGCCGGCGATCCGTTTCAGCGTTCCCGGCGCATCCGCCTGCATCGCTTCGCGCACGCTATACAATTGAACGGAGATGGGTTTGGGTTCCATATGTTTTCCTTCCCGTGAACGGTGTTGCCGCCCGAGCACCACGTAACCGCAGTCTCCAACCGGCACAATCCCCTCAGTATACGGTACAGGCGATAGATTTCCTTTTACGGCGGAAAAATTAATCGGGGGAAACGCGTCTGCAGTGGTGGAGACAGCCCTCTTACGTGTCCGGTGAGTGCGGGATACGTGTCGGTGCCATCGTGGGGAGCAACTTCTTCCGTGCCGCCGGCACGGATGCCGGCGGTCCATGGCGTTTGTGCTGGCGCCTTCCCGAACTGGTTGCAACAGGTTGGGCAATCCGAAGCGCATGATCTCCTGTTTGCATTATTATGACACCTATTGCCAAGTGGAGCGCCGACTATTCAGCCGGCGCTCCATTAGTTATGGGCAATAGTTGGTTTTTTTGACCGTTATCTCGCCGCCCACTGATAGACATGCACGGCATAGGGGGCGAAGTCGTCGGTGATGGTGCCGGCGCCGGTTACGGTGCGCCCTTCAAAATCGACGGTGACGTTCCCATTTACATTGGGGGCGCTGATCCTGACATGCAATGGCGCGTTGGCGGAATTGGCGGCCAGCAGGTACCATTGATCGCCGTGACGGAGCAGTCGTAGATTCAAGGACGGATATCCGCGCGCATCCAGGTTTGGTCCGTTCAGGATGTGCGCGCCCGGCTTTTCGGCGCTTTCCCGCTCGGTCAGCACGTCCTGCAATTGCGCCACTTCGCCGGTGAGCTTCTTCACAAACGTCCAGTATTCCGGATTATCCGACGCGCCGAAATTGCTGCCGCCCCCGGTGTAGGTGTAGTAGACGATCCCGTTTGCGCCGTGGATGAGCGCCAGATACACCATCGCGCGCGTCTCGACAGCGGTCGGGAAGCGTGGCCATCCCCAGCCCTGGTAGGCTTGCAAAATGGCCCAGATGGTGCGCTGCGGCGGGCCGATTTGCGTCTGTAAGAGATGGATATTTTCCATATCGCGAATGACGGCCGGCACTTCATCCGGTTTGTTGGTCCGGATCGGGTAGATTTCCGGCATATAGGCATCGACCGCCTTGATGAACGGGGCCGTCGTCGGCAGATTCGGGTCGCCCACTTCATCCGCCTGCGTGGTGAGATGCGCCGGATCGATATCCCGCAGCGCGCGGTGCAGGTGTTCCAACTCATCCGGCGTGATGTGGCGCGAGGTATCGTCGGCCAGATACCATGCCAGCAGCGCCGGCTCGTTCGCTTCCAGCGCCGCGTCGTCGATAATATCAGTGACGTTCGGGGCGTTCGGACCGGAGTTGCCGGGAACGAGCACTTTCAGGCCATGCCTATTGGTCGCGGTATAGAACTCCTCGAACTCCGACGTCCGATCATCATGATAGGACTGCACCGTATTGAAACCGGCGTCGTGCAGTTCCTGGAGGATGGCTTCGAGGCTCTGATTGCGCTTTGGTTGCTGCCAGACATTATAGATGCCGATGGGGAAGAAGGGTTTGCCATCGAGCAGGGTCATGCCGTCATCGCGCAGCGACACGACCTCTTGCGTCTTCGGCGCTTTAATGAGCAGCCACATTTCGTCGTGCAGGCGATTGCCAGCCCAATCGGCGGCGCGGAGGGTGAAACGGTGCAGATTGGGTACCGGCGCCGTGAGGGGATGCGGCCCTTCCAGCGCGACATCGGCAAATGCCACCCGGTCGTTTCCGCTGATGGACGGCGGATTCCAGCCAAGCTGGACCCGCGCTCCGCGGGCGTCCGCGGGAGCGGTCAGGGTGATATCGGATTCGTTCCAGGTGTCGGCGGCGGGTCCCAGGTTGAATGGCGCGCGCTTGGGCAGTTGATGCATCTGCGCGTCGTACCAGATCACCGAGGAATGCCACGGGGGCATGCCGGCGCCGATGCGTTCCAACGGCATCGAATGGATCGACCAGATTCGGAGATAGTAGGCGGCGCCGCCTTCGACGGCGACGGTTGGTGAGGTCAGGGTGAAGGCGGTGTCGGTCCGTACCGGTGGGCCTTTGACGACCATGGTCGGCGCACCGCCGGCCAGGCGCGGCGCACCCGGTGTGATCGTCAACAGATTGTGGAAATTATGAATCGCCCAGCGCGACAGGTCGTTAATCGCGGTGAGCGGCGCCAACGGCGCGGGCGGGGTATAGCTGACCTCACCGTTCGTACGGAGGATTATCCCAGTGGTCAAAGGCCGGCTATCCAGGGTCAGCGTCAGGGTGGAAGGATCGATGCCGACGCCGCCTTGATCCGACAAGGCGAATACCAGTGGCGCCGACGCGTCACCCGTGCGTCCCGGACTGATGCGTTTGAAAATGGGAGGGGTGGTATCCGGTCCCGTCCACTCAGTGTCCGGGGTACCAAAGTTGACTTCGTGCACCGCCGGCGTGATGGTCTGATTGGTCGTCGCCAACAACAGGCGATATTCCGCCCAGGTGTCGCCCGGATGCGCGGGGGGGAGGTGGCCGCCCGTCGCCGGATAGAAGCTGTTGGGGGTGCCGTCGGGTCCGATCCAGTTGCTCCACGCGCCGGGGGTGTTGTCGCCATAGACCTTCATGTCCGGCGCGGTGCGGAGTTGTATCTTCACCGAGGTGCCGGTGGGAACATCGGCACGCACCGTAAAATCGCCACCGGGTTGAATCCGCAGCGGGCGTGAACGCAATTCACCAGCCGGTTGATACCGCGTGGTGCTCGGGGTTTCGAAGGTGATGTCATCCAGCGCGAAATAATGCCCTTCCTTGATTTTCGGACGATCGAAGCCGAAGTGCAGTTCGGCGCGCACGGCGTCGCGCGGCACGATACCGTGGAGCACGACTTCCGTCCATTGCGGCGTCGATTGTGGATACGAAATTGGCTGGGCGCCGACCACCGCGTTGCGCGCATCGAGCCAGCGAATTTGCGATTCGTAGCGCCCATTCAACCCCAGATTGACCACCGATTCCAGCGAATGACGGCACCAGAAGGACAGAGTGTAGGCGTGACCCGCCGGCACGACAACAGGTCGAGCAATCAGTTCCCAGGCCGTATCGGACGAAGGGCCTTTCCAGGCCAGCACCAAGCTGCCGGTCCCGCTGTGCGGCCGCAGGTTGAAGGTGGACAGGTCGGTAACTTCATACAAATTCTGCTGATAATTGGTCAGCGTCCAGTTCGCATGTCCCTGGTCGAAATTCTCTTCCAGCAACACCAGGGGCTGTCGCGCCAGCGTCAACCCGGTCATCGGCCTGAACTGGATATCATGGCCGGATACATACGGCACCGCGAAAAGCGGCGTGAGTGCCAGCAGGCAGCAAGCGACGGCAAGGGAACGAAGCGACATGGCATTTCCTCTCAGGTGGAATTCAGTTTATCTTACCACGGAAAGACCGCTGTTACACCTTAGCTTTACTTCTGCAGCGTGATAGCAGACGACGAATTCACAATAGGATAAGCAGGACAGGATTTTACTCCGCTGTGCTTTCTTATACCGTTACCGGGATGGCCACTGGAGTTCTTCAACAAGCTGCTGGCGCGCGAGCGTCCCCGCGAGCACTCCGGTGGTTTCGATACGACCCTCCGTAGTCTACTCAACCACCGGAGTGCTCGCGGGGACGCTCGCGCGCCAGGGGGCAGCGGGGGAAGGATTGGGGAGGGGGCCACGCGTCTTTCGGAGCTTTTGCGTAGGCCCAGCCAAAACGGTTACAGAAAAAGCTGTAGATGGCTGGCGTTGCGATAAAGCGCAACGCCGGCGATCCACAGCCTTCCTTAACCAGATTTACGCGACGATGAATCTTTCGTGGTGATGGCGGCGCTAAATGGTGCCACCGTGCGAACGGATAAAGGCTTCGACGGCTTCTTGCTTGCCGATCAGGGCCATTTGCAGTACGGTCCGGCCGCCGGCATCGCGTGCATTCACATCGGCGCCATTTTCCACTAACAGCTTGATCACTTCGAGATAGCCTTTAAACGCTGACCAGTGCGCGGGCGTGCGCTCTTTCTCGTCGCGTGCATCCACCTCCGCGTGCTGCAGCAGCATGCGCCGGACGGTGGTGGTATAGCCGTACCAGGCCGCCAGATGCAACGGTGTGCGCCCTTCAGGGTCGCGGGTGGTGATGTCGAGCTCGGCAACTGGTTGAGATGCTTCCTGCACCGTCGTTACGGTACGCGCTTTAGTCGTTGTTTTCCGTCGTGTTGCCTTGGTCATAATAGCCTCCACGTATATCAAAGACGGCGGACGAGTGAATAATTCGCCACCACCGGAACCGCCTTCAATGCCGATAATGTCCCATTTACAGTACCATTTTTGCGGGAATTACGTCAAATCGACCTTGTCCGTGCGAAATGGTTTAGATTGCATTTCGTTGAACCGTTTCCATGACGAATAGACAAGCAATAAATAGCTGGTCGGCCGGCTATTTTTGTGCTCAGGGACCGGATGGCGGGGGGCAGGTGGCGGGTATCCGGTGTTTGATTTATCCGACAAGTCCGACAGGTTTGATTTTCCAATTTCCGGCATCTAATACCCAACAAAGGTATTTATGCATCGGTAAGGGAATTAATATCGGGCTGTCCCAACGGATGTGGACGGGAGGTAGTCGCGTGCATTTACTGGCGCCGTGGTGGTGGGCGCTGTTGCCGCCGTTGGCGGGAGCGTTGATTTTACTCTATCTGCTGAAGCTGCGCCGGCGGAATTTCGTGGTGCCGTCGATCTTGCTGTGGGAGGAAGCACTGCAGGATCTCCAGGCCAACGCGCCGTTGCAAAAGTTGCGCGCCAATTTGCTGCTTATCATCCAACTGACCATCCTGCTTTTCGCGATCTTCGCCCTCAGTCGTCCGGCGATGCAATGGCGTCAACCGGGCGGACGCAGCATTGTGCTGGTGCTCGATAGTTCAGCCAGCATGCAGAGCACCGACGTTGCCCCCTCGCGTTTTGTGGCCGCGAAGCGGGAAGCGCATAAAGTGGTGGAAGCGCTGGGACCGAACGACCGCATGATGCTGGTGGCCATCGGCGGCGCCACCTCAGCGCTGACGCCATTTACCTCCGATAAGCGCGCGCTCGCGTTGGCGATCGATGCCGTACCGGTGACGGATACGCGCGCCGATCTGCGCGGCGCTTTGGAACTGGCGGCCGGCATGGCCAGTGGAAAGAAGACCGGTGATGGACCGGACATTATCGTCATCAGCGACGGCGCTTTGCCGGCCTTGAGCATGCCGGCCAGTTTTCAGTTGCCCATTCATCTCATCTCGATTGGCGAGCGATGCGACAATGCCGGCATCACCATGATGAGCGTGCGCCGGCGATTGAGCGGTACCAGCGACTTCGACGGTTTAATCACCATCAAAAACTACAGCGCTCGTCCGCGCACCTGCCCGCTGGAATTATGGCTGAATAGCGGGAAAAGTGACCAGTTGATCGACGCCTACGACGTGACGGTGCCGGCCAACGGCGAGAAGACGGAAGTCTTGCGCGAAGTGCCGGCGAACGGCGGGGTGCTGCGCGCGAAGCTGGATATACATGACGATCTGCAACTCGACAATACCGCCCAACTCGTGCTGCCGAATGCCGACCCGATTGCGGTGACGCTGGCGACGCCCGGCAATCTCTTTTTGAAAACGGCGCTCAGTCTCGATCCGGCGGTCACCTGCACGGAAACGAGCACGGTGCCCTCATCGCTCCCCGCCGGGTCGATTCTGGTGGCGGACAATGTGCCCCTCTCCCAATTGCCTACAGGTGTTTCCGCGCTGTTGATCGGCGAGGTTGGCGATGCGTTGCCCGGCACTTTCGCGCACACGGTGCGCGCGCCGACCATCGTGGATTGGCAGCACCGGCATCCGGCACTGGCGCACGTGGACCTGTCACAAATCCATCTGGCGCTGGCGTCGGTGGTGACGCCGCGTACCGGCGCCACCTCGCTCATCGAGTCGGATGCCGGACCGATCGCGCTGGCGGAGGATCGGCATGGCCGCCGTATCGTCTACCTGGGATGGGATTTGCACCGCTCCGATTTCGCGTTGAGTCCCGGCTTTCCCATCTTCATCGCCAATGTGCTGGACTGGCTTTCCGGGGAACGGCAGCGAGCGCAGGTGGCGAATGTGCGCACCGGTGAAATGGTCACCATCGCGATGCCGGTGGGGACCGAACAGGCGCGATTGCAGGCGCCGGATGGCACGCAGACGCCCCTCACGGTGAAGGGGAATACGTTAACACTCGACCGCTTTAGCCAAGCGGGCGTATATCGGCTGACCGGCAAAGGACTGGATTTGCGATTTGCCGCCAACCTGCTCGATGCCGACGAGTCCAATCTCACGCCGCGCACGACGCTCACGCTGGGGGAATCAGCAGCCAAAGTCGTCAGTGGGCCGGTACGCACGGAACGGGAAATCTGGCGTGCATTGCTGCTGTTGGTGCTGGCGCTGCTGTGTCTGGAATGGTGGGTATTTCATCGACGGGTTGGATAAGCATGCCAACGATTTCATGGCCAATGACCCACGGGAACCGCCATTTTACCGGCTATCTCACCTGCCATGCCCCCAATTGCAAAAAAAAATCTTCCATCAGTCGCTGCCAGGTTTGCCCGTCTCACCGGTAGGGAACAGTGGCCTTGACAGGCACTTCCCCGGTTGAGGCCAACGGATTGTCGTGCTTCGGCTTTACGTTGCTTCGCGATGTGCCTATAATAGAGTCATTATGGTACGGGTATGCCTTGTCGGTTCGCACCGCTGATTACCGGCGGATCGCAACCTTAAAAACCGTGTGTAACGTCTCGTTAGACACCGTTTCTTATGGAAGACAGTAGCACCCTTAAGGAGATAAGTTATGCGTGGTTTACGCATTCTCGCCTGGATCTTCAGTGGCATTTTTGCGTTTGGCTGTGGTTTGATCGGCTTTGCAGCGACCGAGCCGTATCTGGCCTATATGTCGGAATTGTCCAAATTCGCTCCGTTATACCGGATTCTCTTCATTGCCTTTGGGGCCATTGTCGGCTTCGTCATCGGCATGCTCCTCTTCCATCGCATCAATGAGGTCGGGCGCAATCTGAAACGGATTCCGGTTGAAGATAAAATTGCCGCGATCTTCGGCACCTTGATTTCGCTGATCCCGTCGTTCATGCTGGGGAACGTGCTGGTCCATTTGAACCTGGAGCGGATCGTCATCTTCGCCAGTATCTTGCTGGAATCAGTCCTCTTCGTCTGGCTGTTCAATGTCATTGCGCTTAGCATGAAAGACGAGATGAAATATATGATTCCCGGCGGTGGGCAGGTATCGCCCGACGCAGCGGTTGCCGTCGGCGGCACGCCGAAGTTGCTGGACACCAATGTCATTATCGATGGGCGCATCTACGACATCTGTCGCAGCGGTTTTCTGGAAGGGCCGCTGATCCTGCCGGGCTTCGTGCTGGAGGAGTTGCATCACATTTCCGATTCCGCCGATGCCTTGCGCCGCAATCGCGGCCGGCGCGGGTTGGATATTCTCCATCAGATGCAGACCGAGTTGGAGAATCAACTGCGCATGGTCGAGCGGTATAAAGTGACCTTCGCCACCGGGGATGAAGTGGACGTGAAGCTGGTCAAGCTGGCGAAGGGGATGAACGCGGATATCGTGACCAATGACTTCAACCTGAATAAGGTCGCGAAGATCCATGGCGTCCGCGTGCTCAATATCAACGAACTGGCCAACGCGGTGAAACCGGTGGTGCTCCCCGGCGAAGAGCTGCATGTCACCATCGTCCGCGAAGGCAAAGAATACAACCAGGGCGTCGGCTATCTCGACGACGGCACCATGGTCGTGGTGGAAAACGGCAAGAAGATGTTGGGCGACTCTGTCGCCGTCGCCGTTTCCAGCGTGTTGCAGACCGTGGCGGGTAAAATGATCTTTGCGGAATTGAAATATGATGGCGCAGGACCGGAGGATTCCGACGAGCATAACAACTATTATTCCAGCCGCGGGGGCCGGCGTAAGACTGTGTAGCACCGAGCGTAAAGCCTGGGTTTCCCTGCGCGGACGCCCATTGCTCGCGCACACCATGGAAGTGTTTCGCACCCATCCCGCGATCACGGAGATTATCCTGGTGGTGGCGGCAGATGAGATGGAGCGCGCACGCCGACTGATTGCCGGCGGGCCGTCGCGGATAACGGAAAAAGTGGTGATGGGGGGCGCGGAGCGACGCGACTCGGTATGGCAGGGGTTGCAGGAAGTAGCGGCCGGGACGGATATCGTGCTTATTCACGATGCCGCCCGGCCTTTTCTTTCGCACCCAGAGATCGATCGCTGTCTTGATGCGGTGCGCCGCTATGGCGCCGCCGTGGTCGGACGTCCGGTCGCCGATACGCTCAAACGCGCCGGACCCGACGGGCAGGTGGCCGCGACGGTCGAGCGCACGGCGATCTGGGGCGCGCAAACGCCACAGGGTTTTCGTCTCGGGGTGTTGTGGCCGGCCTATCAGCGCGCCATCGCGGAAAATTGGCCTGCCACCGATGATGCGGCGGTGGTCGAGCGGGCCGGACACCGGGTACAATTGGTAGAGGGAGACGCGATGAACTTCAAAATCACGCGTCCGGAAGACCTGGCGCTGGCCCAGCGCCTGATCGGCGGGATGCCACGGGTGGGCATCGGGTACGATGTCCATCGCTTGGTGCCTGACCGCGCGCTGGTGCTGGGCGGGGTGACGATTCCGCATACGCTGGGACTGCTCGGGCATTCCGATGCGGATGTCCTCATCCATGCGATCATGGATGCGTTGCTGGGGGCGGCCGGATTGGGGGATATCGGGCAGCATTTTCCGGATACGGACGCGCAGTATCGCGGTATTTCCAGTCTCATCTTGCTGGAAGCCGTGGCGAGTAAATTGCAGGCGGCGGGATTTGCGCCGGTAAATATCGATGCCGTGGTGGTCGCGGAAGCACCCAAACTGGCGCCGCATCTGGCGGAAATGCGCGCGCGAATGGCGGCGGCGCTGGGGATGACCCCGGCGCAAATCTCCGTGAAAGCCACCACCAGCGAGGGGTTGGGATTTGTGGGCGCCGGCGCCGGTATTGCCGCCCATGCGACGGCATGTATCGCCGGTTGAACAGTGTTTGGGATCGCAATGGCGAAGGAGGAGCATGGTAAAGCGGCGCTTGACGACCGAACCTACCGCCTGTACAATGGCGGTCTACTGAAAGACTGTTTGCCAAGGATCGATGCCGAGTATTTTCAGCGCGCCGCGCAGCGAACGTCGTAGGCGCATTGCGTTTCAAGCAGATGCGCCGTGAAATCGGGACCAACCTGCGAGAAAAGGAAGAAGGAGGATCGATGATGCAAATTATCTATACCGGGAAACACATGGAAGTCTCGCCAGCCACGAAAGAATATGCCGAGTCAAAGCTGCAGAAGATGAGCCGCTTCTTTGACCATATACAGGAAATCCATGTCACACAAAGCATCTTACGCAATCAGCATGTCGTGGAAGTGACCCTGAAAGCCGATGGCAAGCTGATTCGCGCGGAAGAGCGCACGCCGGATATGTATACCTCCATCGACCAGGCGGTCGATAAGCTGGAGCGTCAGCTCACCCGCTATAAGAGCCGATTTGTAACGCGCACGCGAGAATCGTTAGGCGGGCACAAACCCGGCGAAATGACTCCCGGCGTGCCGGTCAACGCGACGCCGGTTGTTCCGCCTGCCCCCCCGGAAGAAGGCGCGGCCATCGTGCGCACCAAACGCTACGCGATTAAACCGATGGATCCGGAAGAAGCTGCCATGGAAATGGAACTGGTCGGGCATGACTTTTACGTGTTCCGCAATGCGGAGAGCGACGAGGTCAACGTGATCTATAAACGCCGTGATGGCAACTACGGTTTGATCGAACCGATTGTCAGTTGATTCCCACTCGGAGCGCCGGCGACCGCCGGCGCTCCGAACACGGAAGCGGTTGGGTACGGGAGGACGCCGATTATCGGCAAACAGCCTCGCAGGTATGACGGTGACGCTCGAACAATTTCGCCAACAGGTTTACGCCGAGTTTGGCAGTCGTCTGGAACATGCCACGCCGGAATTGATGCGGCAATTCATCAGCCGCATGTATGCGGAACTCCATGCGTCTGCTTCCGCTGTTTCCGACCAACCGTTCATCATCCCGGAAGATTCCGCTTCGAGTTACGAACAAGTGGTCACTGAATTTCTCGCCAATGCCCTGACCGTCAATGACGACCAGGCGATGATTCTCCTCTGGCTTTTCACCGCGGAAATTTACTTCGGCGGTCTGGGTGACCGCTACACTCAGGATTTCGCCGAACTCTTCACCACGGAAATCTCGGAATAGGCGCTGTTACAGGTGGCCGGTCACGGACGTTCATGCGGCCTGTCTGGCTTCACCCCGGCTCACGCCGCCAATCAGGGTGGGCGCATATTGCCGCAGCGCATTCACAGTATCGGTCTGGCGGTGATCGATCTCCTCCAGCAGTTTGACCACATCCTGTTCCCCGAGCGCACGCGCAAGGTCGATATCACCCTGGTACGCGCCGTGCTCCATTTGCCCGACATCGATCAGCATCAGCAGCGCATAGATATCGAGTTGTTCGCGCGAGGGATTCATCTGGTGCTTGAACCGCTGCGTCGCTTCCGAGAATCCCGCGCTGAGCAGGTGGTGTTCCTGCTTGTAACGCCCGCCTAGCAGCGACAACACCCGCTCGAGTGTCTCCAGATCGGTGCGCATTTCGTCGTGCTGACGGGTCAACAGCGTGCGCAAGGTCGACGCGCCGGCTTCATGTCGCAATAGATTCAGCAGCGGCAACATGTCGCGATGAAAGGCATATTGATCCTGCAATCGGTAGATCAGTTGATCGCGGGTCGTCATCTCTTCAGCCTCCTCCGTGGTTCCAGTCCAGTATAAAACGACTTACGACAACCTGCGTGTCGGAGTTCCCACATTGCGTGTGCTCAGCGCGCGATGTTGTGCGATACCCGGGCGGAGTTCTATGGTGCAGGTCCGGTTATGCTTCCGCCAGATACTGTTCGAGATCAGGCGTTAGTGGCCAGGCGAGTTGCACGTGTTGTGCTTGCAAATGAGCGCGGAGCGCTTCCGGGGATACCCGTGGCAGGTCGGTGTGATCACGTTGCGCCAATGCTACCGCGGTGCCGGCGGCCTGACCGAGTTGCATCATGGTGCGGGTGAGCCGGCAACTGCTGGCGGCAATGCTGGAGAAACCGGCTGCACGTCCGACGACCAGCAGGTTGTGCCATCCGCGTGGAATAAGACAGCGATACGGGATGCCATATGGCGCGGATAACTCCGGGCAACTGCTGCCTTCACCGTGCCGGTCGAGCGCGTGATCGGCAATGGCGATCAGATCCGGATCTGTTTGCTGTGGCAGCCCGCGGACGATATCCATTTCCGTCAGCATCTTGTCACAGACGATACGATGTCCCTCACGGATACCGAGCATGGGAGCCACCCAGGTTAGCCGATAATTCCGCATTTCCGGGAAATGCGTCTGGAGAAAGTGCCAATGTGCCCGGATGCGCTGCCGGCATTCGCGATACGCCGCAGCGTCGCCAAGTGCCCGCCATTCGCGTCCATCCATGGTCGGCAGCATGTTGCAATTGCGGTCACCGTTCGGATACTGCACGCAACTCATGGGCGGAAATTGTTCGCGCCACCAGCACGCGGCCGGGATGTCTGCCGGAAGCAGTTCGATCCGTGGCGCTTCGCTGGGGGAGATGCGATAGAGCAGTGTCACCCCATTCACTTCCTCCGCAGCTTCGGTTGGAGCGCTCGGTTCATTGAAACGCGAACGGGGATCACGTCCTGCCAGCGCAGCACAACCCGCGGCGCGGCAGCAGTGCCCGCCGCTGCCGTCAATCCAGGCGTCGGCGGTCAACGTCGTGCCATCGCGCAACTGCACGGCGTTGACATAGCCATCCGTCGCATCAACCCGCGTGAAGGTGCAGCCGGTCCGTATCTCGACGTTTCCGGTCTCCTGGAGTAACTCGACCAGCGTCGCGGTCATGGCTTCCGGCAAAAAGGGGATGCCGTGCCAACAGGCGCGCGCAAAGGCTTCGGTGACACCGCCGGCATCAGGATGACGGCGGAGCGTGTCGCGATAGCGGCGTGAGGGGTCAATCAATAACTCGCCACCCGGAAAATTGACCAGATCGAGCCGGTGCGGCCAGTACCACCCATCCTGCCAGCCGAAATGGCGTCCGAAGGAATAAATGCCGATCGCCTGGGGATGGTCCGCCTTCATTCGCCGGTAGATATCGAAGGGGATGCCGGTACAGCCGGCACCCATCTCCCAGCAATGCACGCCACCCAGGGTGGCCGTGCCGCCCAGGTGAGCATACTGTTCGATCAACACGGTGCGCACCCCGAGGCGGGCGGCTGCCAGCGCCGCCGCCGTTCCCGCGCTGCCGCCGCCGATGACTGCCAGTTCGGTATGCTGCGTCGTCATGACGACAGCTCGTCCGTTTGAATGCCGATCACCTGCCAGACGCGCATCGCCGGGATGGTGAAAGTATAGCGGTCATCCTCCCGCGAAAAGTCGAGCGGGGCACCTGACGGTTCCAGGGTGACTTGTCGCACAGAGGCAGGGATGCGCACCGTGACGGTGATGGGGCCCAGCAAGGGAAATACCGCGGTCGGATTTACCTGACGTCCCCAGCGATCGAGCGCCCAATGCAGCAGATGCACGGTATACCCCTGGGGCACGCGATGGAGATGCGCGGCGACGGTAGGACCGGCGGTATGACGAATCATGCGACCGGCGGGGAGCAGACGGTCGATCAGCATGTCGATTACGACCAGCGGAAACGGCGTGCCGGTCGCCTGGTGTTCGGCGAAGAGGGGGACGGCGGAATAGATCGCACGCCCATGCTGAATGATGGCGGGGCCGCTGGGGGTGCGTTCCGGGCAAGGAGGCTGCGTGCACCAGGAGGGGTAGCGCGCGGCCAGCATGGTGGTCGCCGGCGCGGCAACGAAGCGGTGCGCGGGACGGGTGATGACATGCGCGAACGCTGCCGTATCAAACTCAGGTGACAGCAGGAAAAATTCTTTCTCCACCGTTTCCTGCCAGCTTTGAATACCGAAGAGTTCCTCCAGGCCTTCTCCGGCGGCATCCATGGCCAGTAACGCTGCTCCGTTGGCGAGATGACGCTCCAACTGTGCGCGCAAGGCGGGAGTGGCCGGCTGCGTGCCCGGCCAGATGAGCAACGGCAGGTCGGGAAGATCGCTCTCGACTTCAAACAGATCGAACTGTACGCCGAGTTCTTCCAATACGCGCGCCGCGTGCAGTGTTTCCTCGGTGAGCGCCGGAAAAAACGCGGTGCCGCGCTGGATCTCGGTCAGTAAGCCCGCTTCCCGGCATGGTCGCGCATCGTCCAGCCACGGCGCGCACGCTTCGGCTTCAGCGTAGACGTCGCCGATGCGCCGGTAGACTTCGCGATCCAGCGTGCCGTCGGGATGGCGGTGGTCTCCCATCGACACATGGTTCGTCAGCGACAGCACGCGCCCGACATCAAAGCGCAACTGGTCGGGGGTGCGTAGCGTGCCATAATCCATCCAGGGCCCTTGAAAACGGCTGACCAGGCCGATCACCGGCGCCTGTTGCCCGCGCAGCCAACGCACGTGCGCCTGCATGCCTTCCGGTGAGCCGAACAGGACCGGTTGCTCCACTTCCTGAAACGCTTGCAGCGGGATATTGCCTGCCTCGCCCGGCACGGTCAAGGAGTTGAAATAGTTCACCGCCCCCGGCAGTCGCGCCTGGATGGCGGTATCGATGCGTTGGCAGCACTCGCGGATAAGTTGACGGCCGAGTTGCCACCGTTCGCGCCGATCCTCCGCGCGCGCGCCTAACCGTTCCCGTGCCGCGCGCTCGAAACTCTCCGAGTAAAACGCGCCGTCGCAGTACAGGCTGATATCGAACCAGAATCCGCAGAGGCCGGGACAACGCTCCAGCATCTCCAGCGCCTGCGGAATGACGACGGTATCGGCATAGGGGGAGGCAAAACAGATATGTTTGCTGTCCCAGTGGGCATAGGTGCCGTCCTGATACCACTGGCGCCACTCCGGGTGCTCGTTGGCGATTACCTCATCCAGCCCCAACGTGAAATAGGCCTGCACTTGAACACCCCGCTCGACACAGGCGCGCACGGTGGCGGGGAAGAGATCGGCACGTGCCAGGCCCGGATGCGGCGTACTGAGATGGGTGTCGAAATAGGTATAGCCGAACTGGCACTTGCCCGGCGTCACCAGGCCGGTCACGTGCGCGCGTGCCAGCGTGTCGGCAAATACCGCCGGGTCGAACGCGCTGCCGACACGCGTCACATCCGCGGGGGTATGAAAATCGAGATGAATCTTCCGCATGGACATCAGTTTGCCTCCTGTAGAGCCCGTCCGGCTGGTAGTAAGCGTACGGTGGGAATAGCCGACAACCGCGTCAGCAGCGCTTCGAGGTAGTCGGAACCGATCGGTCCCCAGCCTTCATCATCGAGACCGTGGGTATTGTAAATCAGCCATCCCGACGGCTGCGCCAGTAAGCGGGCAAGCTGATTATCCAGGTGCTGCTCGCAGTTTCCCGGTCCGAAGGCGGTGCAGGTGAGCCGAGTCATACCGGCATGCGGCAGTGGATTGATCGCCTCCTCGCCCCAGGTGCGATAGGCGCGTGCCACTTCCGGTAACCAGGCCTCCAGCGCCGGTGATGAAGCGTTATACGGAAAGTTAAAGACCGCTTGGCGTGGATCAAAGCCGGGCAATCGTTCAGCAAAGATATCCAAACACCGTCGAATCGAATCCGTGGCTTCCGAAAGCGGGAGTTGCGCGTAATTCACGTGATGCAAACCATGCGGCATAATCTCGTGTCCGCGTGCGCGGAGTGCATTCCATAATTCCCAGTCACTACCTACGTCGGTGCCAACGTGGGTCTCGTTCCATATCTCCCGATTGTCCGCCACTATATTAAAACATGCGGACAGACCGAAGCGCTCGTAAATCGCTGCCACCCGCGTGAACGAGCGCACAAAACCATCATCGAAGCTCAACGTGATCAGATGCACGGTTCGCTCTCCTTATTCGTACAGCTTCTTACAGATACCACAGCGCCGCACGCCTTCCTGCCGGTTGCAAATCATTTCGTCCCGGTGCATAATAGTACTATGATACCGGTATAGCCGGAGTGGTTTCCGGAGATACCGATAAGCAGTATCAACGCAGTGTATGCAGTCTATTCAAAGGTCTACGCAGTCGCTTCATAGCAGGAAAGGATCATGATGGGCAGTATCATAATTTGCATATTGATTGGCGCCGTGAGCGGAATCACCGCCGGGTTATTCGGAGTTGGTGGCGGCGTCATTATGGTGCCGGCATTCGCGAACCTGTTGCAATTGTCATTCAAAAATGCCGCCGCTTCGTCGTTGGCGGCGATCATCCTGACCTCGGTAGTGGCCACGGTAAAAAATAGCGGCAGCAACCTGGTAGATTGGCGTGTCACGATACCCACCTGCCTGGCGGCAGGCTTGTTGGCCTGGTTTGCCGGCGATTGGTTGAAGTCGTTGTCCAACATCATGCTGACCCGCATGTTCGGCACACTGCTCATTGTTTTTGGCATGAAGATGCTCTGGATGGGGAAATAACCGCTAATCAGCGAACAGGATGCCTGAGCGGCCGTCTGACAAGTCGCTGACGTGAACTTGTTGGCGGCGCCTTTGTGACACCATGACGATTACACTATTATCCGGCATTATCTTTCTGGGAGCAGCGCTCGCAGGCTTTCTGGGGTCGCTCACCGGTTTAGGCGGCGGCGTGGTGATTGTACCACTCCTGGCGCTCGGGTTGGGCGTCGATATCCGCTATGCCATCGGGGCCTCGTTAGTGTCGGTTATCGCCACGTCATCCGGGGCCGCGATCGCCTATGTGCGGGAAGGATATTCGAATATCCGCGCCGGCATGCTGTTGGAAGTCGCCACCACGCTGGGCGCGACGCTGGGGGCATTTCTCACCCTGCACGCGCCGACGAAAATTATCGCGATCATCTTCGGCGGCGTGCTGCTGTTCTCCATTATCCCATTTCGCATGAAACATGAATCGACGCTGGCGCCCGATCCGTTGGCGACCAGACTCCGGCTCGATTCCAGTTTTCCAACCACGAATGGACGGAAGTCCTATCATGTGCGGCATGTGCCGCTCGGGTTTCTGCTGATGGCGCTGGCCGGGGCATTATCCGGATTATTGGGTATCGGGTCCGGGGCGATGAAGGTGCTGGCGATGGATCGGGCGATGGGCTTTCCGTTTAAGGTATCCACCACCACCAGCAACTTCATGATCGGCGTCACCGCCGCTGCCAGCGCCGGCATCTTTTTGCGGAAAGGGTATATCGATCCCGGTTTAGCCATGCCGACGATGCTGGGAGTGTTACTCGGCTCCTTGCTGGGAGCGCGCATCCTGGCGCGCACGCCCACCGCGCACTTGCGGCGGGTGTTCAATGTTGTGCTGCTCGTGCTGGGCATCGAGATGATTTACAACGGCTTGACGGGGAGACTCTAACATGCCGGCAACGCGGAAACGCTGGTCGGATCAACGTGTCGAGGAGGTGATCAGCAACCTCCTCCGGATCGGCGTCGGCAGTGCCGCCGGCGTCGTCCTCATCGGCGGCCTGCTCTACCTGCTCCAATTTGGCGCCGGCCAACCGCAGTATCAGCACTTTCACGGTGAGCCGCTGAAGTTGCATACCTTTAGCGGTATCTTTAGCGCCATGCTCGCGGTCGATAGTCGGGCGATCATCCAGTTCGGCTTGTTGCTGCTGATTCTCACCCCCATTGCCCGCGTGGTGTTCTCGGTCTTCGCCTTTTCCTTGCAACACGATCGCCTGTATGTGCTGATCACCCTGGTGGTGCTCGCGGTGTTGTTGATCAACTTGATATGGGGGTAGGGCGGACCGTGGCCACGCCCTGAAGGACGTGGCAAGTAGGGGCAAGCACGCTGAAGCGCGCTCGTGAGTGGAATTTGCTACTGTCGTCCCGGGGCTCGAACGGAGTCTCGCCCTCCCGTTGGCCACGCCCTGAAGGACGTGGCAAGTTGGGGTAAGCACGCTGAAGCGCGCTCGGGAGTGGAATTTGCTACTGTCGTCCCGGGGCTCGAACCGAGTCTCGCCCTTCCGTTGGGCATGCCCTGAAGGACGTGGCTAACGGGGGCTGGTTATTGCTGTTTACAGGTGATCGGGCGCGCTACCAGTAACTACAGGCAAAATACGGAGCTTTCGCCAGCTTGTTCCCGTTCGCGACGATCTCCTGCACGATGCGCGCCCCTTCGCCCCCGGCCTGGACTTTCAATTCGCGGATCAAGGCGCGCGGCCAATCGACATCGGCGACGGGTCCGCCGTTTGGATAGGGGTGGGGGAGGCAGGTGCGTTCTTTGAGGTTTCGGTTGGGAAAGAAATACTGCTTGCCGGTGGCGTCCTGCAGCCCCAATGCCTGTACGCGATCGAGATCGAGGCAGGCCGACGAACAGTAGCCGATGCCGTAGGGATCATTGGCGATCTGATCGACCATGTCATAGTCATTCGCCACCACCTTCGCCTTCTGGCCCGGCGCGGTGAAATAGCGCGCGAAGGTCTTGCGGGTGGCGCAGGAGGGACCGAGTGTGTAGGCCTGCCAGTGGTCAGCGGAGGAGCCGCCGTTCTCGGTAAACCAGTGGTCGATGCAGGCGGTCGTGCAGAGGTTCCAGCCCGATGTTGATTTCAGCGAGTCCAACCCACCCACGGCATTTTTTTCCAAGGTTGTATTTTTTGAGACGATGATAATCACACAATCATGCCCGATGGTGGTTCCGCCGGTACCATCCGCCACCCCCCACAGGTAATTCGCGCCTTTACCGCTCGCATATTGGCCCGTGAAACCCGACGAATGATAACTCACCGCGGACGACGAGGTCTTTAGTTCCGCATTCCACAACGCGGCCATTGCGGTGACCAGCGTTTTGGTGCAATATTCGCCGCCGATGGTCAGGCCGGCACGCGGTTTTTGGTATTTCATCGCCAACCGCGCGGAAGCCGATAACCCGCCCCCCGGATTATCCACTAATCCCAGCGGTACGCACTCAAGGAATCCTCTCGTCACCTGATTGGCGAGATCGTTTGGAACATAATCGGCGGGAACGTACCTGGCATGACCGTCACAGAACCCCATGACAATGCCTTTGCTGTGGCGGGCGAATGGTATGGCAGAATTACTCGCCTCGGAAAGCAACCCGCCGCCGGGGATATAGCTGTCCTGCCCAAGCTTCCGAGAAGGTGACGCATCGCATAAACAACCGACATCCACCGGACTCATTACCTGCGATTCCTTCACTCCCTGTTTATTCGGCAGCAGCAGGTTGCCATTATAGCCGTAGCTGCAGATGCCTTCTTCCTTATTGGTATCGCTGGAACAGAAAAGTATTTTGGTCGCACCGCCCAGGTACATCATGATGCCTTTCGTCCAGGGATCGGCAGGATAGTACCCATCATTATCCTGGGTATACATCTGCACCGCGGTGGCGATTTGCCGGACTTGACTGATGCAGGTTGGCTGGTGAGAAGAACGTTCTAACCGAGTGATAAATAGGGGAACCAAAATGGAGAGCGCAATGGCCAGGAACATAATCAGCACCAGGCCTTCGACTAAATTCAGACCACGCAGTCCAATTCGAGTAGTGATCGCTATGCCTCCTTTCACAATCCACCGCCCCGTCGCCAGTCGCGAAGGGGGCGATAAGAGCTCCTGACTGATAATAACATGAAAAAGACTGCGTGATAAATCAACAAATTCAGTGTAACCGGAATCAGGGATTAACTCCTTAAGCGCGGGTTAAGATTTGGTTAAGTTCCGTTTAAGATTTGGCAGGAGGGGTGATCGTTATGGGCCGCCGGCATCCTGCCCAATGCCGTTAAAATAAGCATCCTTCGCCGGGACACCAAGGTGATTGTGTCACCCATAAGCGTTATCGCTCTCACACGCGTAGGCAGACAACGCAAAAGGG
>Ga0073936_10002536_pt1 | contig 27178 bp, 22 predicted proteins | sample AliMusrvi5mmetaG_FD_87041 | JGI IMG/M metagenome (GOLD analysis project Ga0073936, IMG submission 87041) | Freshwater lake bacterial and archeal communities from Alinen Mustajarvi, Finland, to study Microbial Dark Matter (Phase II) - Alinen... | ecosystem: Environmental > Aquatic > Freshwater >...
TCACTGAACAGTGCGTCGGGGGAATTGAACGTACGGATGGCGTATTGCCCCTCGTCCCGCAGGATGTCCTCGATGTAACTCAGAAAGTCGGCATCGTCGTCCAGCACGGCTACATCGACGAGTCCCTCCGCTGCGGGCTGCGCGTCGGGCGGCAAGTCTCCCCGGTTGATGCTCGGCATGGCCATGCGTTCCTCCTCGACTTCACCCAATGATTTCACGATTCCTTGGATTCATCGCCCGGTTCGGCCGGTTGCCCCGTTTCAGCGGGCAGCACGACCTCCAGACGCGCACCGCCGCCGCTCCGGTTGCAGGCGGAAATGGCCCCGCCGTGCTGGTTAATAATGCCCTCGGCCACCGTCAGCCCCAGCCCCGTTCCGCGCGCGTCTAATCGCGTGGTGACAAAAGCATCGAAGATTCCCGGCAGAACCTCAGGGGCAATGCCCGGTCCATTGTCCTCTACGTAGATCGACAACGCAGGCCGGCCATCCAGGATTCGGGGTCTGCTCCCGGCCCTGATCTCGCCGTTCGGGCCCACCGCGTTCAACGCATTCCGCAACAGGTTCACGAAGACCTGCACGAGCTGTCCAGCGTTGCCGCGCACCTGGACGCCGTCCAGCACCTGATTCGTGAATACGACTTCAGCCGATTTGTCGTCGATGGCGACCAACTGCCAGGCCTCTTCGATGATGGGGCGCAGTTCGACCGGCCCCTGGTTGTGACGGCGCGCGCGAGCGAAGTCAAGCAATCCAGCGCTGATCTGGCGCAGTCGCTCCGTGACGCGCAGCATGCGCTCCAGGCGGCTTCGCGCGTGCGAATCTTGAGTTTTCTCAAGCAGTTTTTCGATGGAGCCGTGCAGCACGGCGAGCGGTGTGTTCATTTCGTGGGCGACACTCGCGCTCAACATGCCGAGGCTTACCAGCCGGTCCTGAGCCTCCAGGCTGCGCTTCGCCGTTTCCAGCAGTTCGTTCTTGGCCTGGAGGTCCTTTGCCGCTTGTTCCAGGTCGTCCTCGCGCGCCCGTAGTTCGCGCACCGTGTCGTTGCGCGAGCGCATGATCTGGCCGATTTCGTCCTTGGGAATCAGCTCCTCGGGGACGATTTCGTCCGCCCTGTCTCCCGCTTGTGAGGCGGCGTCGGCTTCGAGCATCACGTGGATCGGCCGGTACACGTAGCCCGGTAGAATTACAAATTCCAAAAATACTACCGCGAGAATATATATGACGGCTAAAACAGATAAGACGACCTTTTTAACGGATACGAGCAGTTCTGAATAAAAAGCCGTGGGGATGGTGATTCGATAAAAGCGTTGGCTGTCCGGAACTCTTTTGTAGAGATGTTCGCTGGATAGATCCCCTCGCCAAATCGCTCCAGGATCTCCACCGAATGCAGAAAGGGCGGCAGTAGGCAGTCCGAATTCGCCGGCGGTACCCGTGCGCAGGTCGTAGTCCCGCAGTAACTCCTCTCCGTGTTCAGGCGTCATGCGGCGGAAACTGTCCAGGATCAAGCTGGTTTCGCGGGCCTGCGCCTGCTGCAGTCGATTCTCAACAAATGGGGCTAAAGTTAAGTAAACAGATAGGGTTAGTAGCAAAAAGAAAATGTTGTGGAGGACCATGAACTTGTAGCGCACCCGCAGGTCGCCAAACCGCCTCCCCAGTCCCTGCCTGCGCCTCGCCGCGAAATCTGGTGAACGACCTGAATTCGCAGCATCCACCGGCGAAACTCCTGCATCAGAAACCAGTAAGGAATTGCGGTCAGACAAGAATATTTTCTCCCATTGCGGAAATTCTACTGCTGTGATAGAAATTTGCTAAGGATTCTTTCACTCTTTGAAAGATTCTCTTTCCGTCCTAGCGTAATAGAGGGGCCCAGGCTTCGCACGAAAAGAATAATCGGATGAGCGCCATTTTTCCAAAGGGATTCGATACCAGACTGCGCCTTGCGGCGGGAACTGTGTTGATTGTTGCTGGCGCCCTTTTGGGCGTAGTGCTTTACCTGGCTCATCCACAGCAGGTTGACACGGGCTACATGCCGGTTCAACCGGTAGCTTACAGCCACAAGTTGCACGCCGGTAATCTCGGCCTCGATTGCACGTACTGCCACTACACCGTGGACAAGTCGCGCTTCGCCGCCGTTCCTCCCACCGAGGTTTGCATGAACTGTCATGCGCGGGTCCGGGAGAAGAGTCCGAAACTGCAACTGGTGCGCGAAAGCTACGCTACCGGCAACCCGATCCCGTGGGTCAAAGTCCACCGGCTGCCCGACTACGTCTACTTCAACCACCAGGCACACGTGACAGCGGGCGTCTCTTGTGTCCACTGCCATGGGCGTGTCGACCAGATGGCGGAAGTGCGGCAATTGCAGCCGATGTCGATGGCCTTCTGCCTCGATTGCCATCGCAACCCGGCACCTAACATCCGTCCGGCGGAATACGTCACGAGCCTGGGATGGAAGCCGGAAGGCGATCCCGCCGAACTTGGCCGGCAACTGATCGCCGCGAAACACATCAACCCTCCGCAGAACTGTTCGGCGTGCCACCGCTGAGGCGGAGGCGAGGAAACGGATCAGCACGCAATGAACTCAATCGTTCAGATTAACCCGACCCGGATCACGGGCAAGCAATCGACAGGCAAGCAGTATTGGCGCAGCCTCAATGAGGTTGCCGAGACTCCCGAGTTCCAGCAATGGGCTCAGCGCGCATTCCCTGACGGCGTCGCCGACGGCGTTACCGTGGACGGCGCGAGCCGCCGCTCGCTGTTGAAACTCATGGCCGCCAGTTTCGGCCTGGCCGGTTTGACCGCCTGCCGCCGGCCCGTCGAAAATATCCTGCCGTTCTCGCGCGCTTCCGAGGGCTACATCCACGGCAAGCCGATGCACTACGCCACCGTCGCGGCCTTCAACGGCTCCGCAACTGGCCTGATCGTGGAGTGCAACGACGGGCGTCCGACGAAGATCGAGGGCAATCCCAAGCACCCGTATTCGCTGGGTTCAACGAACGCATTCCTGCAGGCCTCGGTCCTCGGCCTGTACGATCCTGACCGCACCCGGCAGGTGATGCGCAGGGGCGGACGCAGCAACTGGGACGAGTTTGCGGCCTTTGCCCGTGGCTACTTCACCGCCGACCGGCTGGGCGATGGCGCGGCGTTTCGCATCATCAGCGAGAAGGTGGCGTCGCCGTCGCTCGAACTTGTGAAGGCCGATCTGCTCAAGAAGTTCCCGGCAGCGCAATGGATCGAATACGAATCGGTCAACCTGGATGCGGTTCGCGAGGGTGCTGCGATGGCAAGCGGCCAGGACGTCGAGCCGCACTTCCTGTTTGATAAGGCCGACGTGGTTTTCTCGCTGGACTGCGACTTCCTGGGGCTCGACTCGTCGAGCATCCTGCCTGTCAAACAGTACTCCCGCCGCCGCAAGGTGGAGAAGCCGGGCGACGACTTGAACCGGCTTTACTCGGCCGAAGCAAATTACTCCATCACGGGCAGCATGGCCGACCATCGCTTGCGCGTCAAGGTCGGCGACATCGGCGCTCTGGCGCTGGCGTTGGCGAAGGAGTTGAACGTCTCCGGCGCGGAACTGAAAGTGGTCGGAGGCGCTTCGGACAAATCGAACAAGTTCGTCGCCGCACTCGCCAAAGATCTGGCTGCCCACAAAGGCAAGTCGATCGTCATAGCCGGTCCACGGCAATCTGCCGCCGTCCATGCGCTTGTCTTTGCCATCAATGCGGCGCTGGGCAACATCGGCCAGACGATCGTTTTCACAAAGTCGCCGCGGGAACGCGCGAATTCGCTGGAGCAGTTGAAGCAGTTGGCCACCGATCTGAGCGCCGGTCGAGTCAAGACCGTCGTGGTGCTGGGGGGCAACCCCGCTTACTCGCTGCCAGCCGATGTCGGGTTCGCAGAGGCCTTGAAGAAGGTCGCGGTGACGGTCGCGCTGACAGAAGACGAAAACGAGAGTTGGGCGGCGTCCGAATGGCGCTTGCCTCAATCCCATTTCCTTGAAAGCTGGGGCGATGCCCGGGCGCTCGACGGCACGGCGTCCATCCAGCAGCCGATGATCGAACCGCTGTACGGCGGCAAGAGCGTGTTGGAAGTGGCGGCCATCCTGGCCGGCAGGGAGCCCGCCAGCGGCTACGAGATCGTGCGGGCTACTTGCGCCTCTCAAGGCTCGCCGGCCGAGCGCGAGAAGATCTGGAACCTGGCGCTGTACGACGGCGTGATCGGTGGAAGCAAGGTTGCGACTGCGGCCGTATCCGTCGACGCCAAGAAGGTCTATACCGCCGTGAGCGGCCGGGTGCAGCCAGCGCCAGCCGGTCTGGAAGCGGCGTTCTACGCGAGCCCTGGTCCGTACGATGGGCGTTACGCGAATAACGCGTGGATGCAGGAAGCTCCGCACCCGCTAACGAAGGTCGTGTGGGACAACGTCGCACTCATCAGCAAGAAGACCGCTGCGGCCCTTGCTTTGGTGGACGGCGATCTGGTGAAGCTGTCCAAGGACGGCCGCTCGATTGAGACCCCGGTCCAGATTCAGCCGGGCCACGCCGACGATTCGATTTCGCTGTTTCTCGGCTATGGGCGCGCCGCCTGCGGACGAGTCGGGCAGGGAGTGGGCCACCGTGTCGAAGCCCTACGGACTACCACCAGTTTCTTCAGCGCATCCGGCGTCGAGTTGAAGAAGACTGGCGAAACTTACGAGATCGGGACGACTCAGGAACACCATCGCATGGAGGGCCGCCCGATCGTTCGCGAGGCCTCGGTGGAGGAATACAAAAAGGAACCCGGGCTGATCAAAGAGATGGCCGAATCCCCCAACGGCCTGACGATGTTCCCGTACGTGGATTACTCCAAGGGCTACCAGTGGGGCATGGCGATCGACCTGAACGCCTGTGTCGGCTGCAACGCCTGCCTGGTCGCGTGCCAGTCGGAGAACAACATTCCGGTGGTCGGCAAGGACCAGGTCCAGCGCGGGCGGGAGATGCACTGGATTCGTCTGGACCGCTACTACACGGGCTCCGACGAGGAAGCGCAGGTGGTCACCCAGCCGATGGGTTGCCAGCAGTGCGAGAACGCGCCGTGCGAGTCCGTCTGCCCGGTAGCCGCGACGAATCACAGCCCCGAGGGGTTGAACGACATGGCGTACAACCGCTGCGTCGGAACGCGCTACTGCCTCAACAACTGCCCTTACAAAGTGCGCCGCTTCAATTTCCTCGCGTGGAACAAGGACGTTCCGGAAGTGCGCAAGCTGGCCTTCAACCCGGATGTCAGCGTACGTATGCGCGGCGTCATGGAGAAGTGCACCTACTGTGTGCAGCGGATTGAAGAGCACAAGATTGCGGCCAATGCCGACGGGCGCCGCACGCTGCACGATGGCGAGATCCAGAGCGCGTGCCAACAGGTATGTCCGGCCGAGGCAATCGTATTCGGCAACATCAATGACCCCGAGAGCCGCGTAGCGAAGCTGAAGCAACAGCCTCGCAACTACGAGGTGCTGGGGGAATTGAACATCCGTCCGCGCACCACCTATCTCGGCCGGCTGCGCAATCCCAATCCGGAACTGGAGAAGGAGAACGCCTAGTTCATGGCAGACCTAGCGATCGATCCCCGCATAGAGCTGAACCCGACCCTGGTGCAGGGCGGCATGACGTACGCGGACGTCAGCGAGAAGATCAGCGCCATCACGGAGAACAAGCCTCCGAAACAGTGGTACTACCTGATCACGATTTCCAGCCTCATGACGGTCATGCTGTTTGGCTGCCTAGGCTATCTGGTGGTTACCGGCATCGGTGTGTGGGGCAACAATAACCCGGTCGGTTGGGGCTGGGACATCACGAATTTCGTATGGTGGATCGGTATCGGCCACGCGGGAACTTTGATCTCCGCCGTGCTGTTCCTGTTCAGGCAGAAATGGCGGACTTCCATAAACCGCGCAGCCGAGGCGATGACGCTGTTTGCGGTGGCCTGCGCGGCCATCTACCCGCTGTTCCACACCGGCCGCCCGTGGCGCGCGATCTACTGGCTATTCCCCGCACCGAACGAGTATCTGCACCTTTGGCAGAACTTCCGCAGCCCGCTGGAATGGGACGTATTCGCGGTATCGACCTACGGCACGGTGTCGTTGCTGTTCTGGTTTACCGGTCTGATTCCCGATCTTGCGACCTTGCGTGACAGGGCCACGAACAGAGTCCGCAAAGTCGTTTTCGGGATACTCAGTCTGGGCTGGCGAGGTTCGGCTTCCCAGTGGCGGCACTACGAGTTGGCGTACCTGATCCTGGCCGGCATCTCAACGCCACTGGTGCTCTCGGTACACTCCATCGTGTCGTTCGACTTCGCGACGTCCGTGATTCCCGGCTGGCATACCACGATCTTCCCGCCCTACTTTGTGGCTGGCGCAATCTTCTCCGGCTTCGCCATGGTGGTGACGCTGATGACCGTGGCGCGCTGGGTCTACAATCTGCAGAACCTGATTACGATCAAGCACCTCGAGAACATGTGCAAGGTGATGCTGGCCACGGGTATGATCGTGGGTTTCGCCTACGGCACCGAGTTCTTCATCGCCTGGTATAGCGGCAATGCGTACGAGCGTTTCGCATTCCTCAACCGTGCGTTCGGCCCATACTGGTGGGCGTATTGGACGATGCTCACCTGCAACGTCGTCTCCCCGCAGTTGTTCTGGTTCAAGAAGTTTCGCACTACTCCCGCGTTGATGTTCATCATCGCGATCTTCATCAACATCGGCATGTGGTTTGAGCGCTTCGTGATCATCGCCACATCGCTGCACCGCGACTTCCTTCCAGCCTCGTGGGGCTATTTTAAACCGACCTGGGTAGACATCGGCACATTCGCCGGAACGATCGGAATGTTCCTGACTCTGTTTCTCCTGTTCCTGCGCTTCCTTCCCGCCATCGCCATGAGCGAGGTGAAGGGCGTGCTGCATCAGCAGATCGAAGAGGGGAAGGGAAACCACTAATGGCAACCAGCTTTCTCGACAACCTTCCAATTCCGGAATTCCTCAAACCACGCGAAGAAGCTCCGCACTACGGGGTCGTCGGCGACTTCGATACCCCCGAAGAACTGCTGCGCGCTATTCGCACGCTGCGCGTAGCAGGCTTCACGAAGATGGAAGCGTATTCGCCCTTCCCGATCCACGGCATCGACGAGGCTCTCGGCGAACCGCGTTCCCCGCTCGGGCGCATTGTGATCACTGCCGCCGTCGTCGGCCTGGCCGGCGCGGTCGCTCTGCAATGGTGGACCGGCGCCGTAGACTACAAACTGAACGTGGCTGGTAAACCCCTGTTCGCCTTGGAACCGTCCGTGCCGATCATGTTCGAGTTGACGGTGCTGCTCGCCGCATTCGCCGCCGTGCTGGGGATGTTCTATCTGAATCGCATGCCGACGTATTATCACGCGTTTTTCAATTTCTCCAGGGCGGGCGGAGCGAGCAACGATCGCTTCCTGCTGGCCGTCGAAGCTGCCGATCCTAAGTTTCGAGGCGAAGAGTTGAAGACGCTGCTCGACTCACTCGGCAGCCGGCACTCGGAATTGGTCGAGGCCTGAGATGTCAATCGATATGCGAATCGTTAACACACGAACCTGGACGGTCCTGGGGGTACTCACCCTCAGCTTGCTCAGCTCCGCGTGCTCCAATTATCCGTCGCGCGAGACCCCGATCTGGGTCTTCCCGGATATGAAGAAGCAAGACAAGGTGAAGTTCGAAACGTCGAGTTCGTTCTTCGCCGACGGGCGCGGCAGCCGGCTTCCCGTGGCGCATACGGTGGCGCAGGAGACTTATCACGCGGACGTACCTTACTCCACAGGCATCGCCGCGGACGGCACTTACGTGGCAAAGAATCCGGAAGCCATCGATCGTGAGCTGCTTCTTCGCGGCCAAGCGAAATTCAACGTGTATTGCGCCCCGTGCCACGACCGGACAGGCTCGGGCCGCGGAGTCGTGGCGGCCAAGTCCGGTTGGATTCCGGGCAACTTGCACGACGAGCGAATCGTGAACTATGTGGACGGCGAACTGTTCCACGTAGTGACCGCCGGACGCCGTTCCATGCCCAGCTACCGCTTCCAGCTTGCGGAAAAGGACCGCTGGGCGATCGTGGCCTTTGTGCGAGTTCTGCAGCGGTCGTGGCTCGGTAAGGCGGACGAGGTTCCCGTCGAATCGCAGGGGAGGTTGAGGTAAGCCCATGGCACATACTCATTCGCAAGAAACCGACGCGTACTTCGTGCCGCTTAGGACCTGGGCTGCCGTCCGTAATGCGATTTTGTTCGTCGCCGTCCTCGGTTGGATCGGCGCGCTCGCGGGTTATGCCACCGACCCTGAGCACTTTTTCTGGTCATACCTTGTGGCGTTCTTGTTCTCAATCAGCATTGCCATCGGAGCCGCGTTCTTCGTGATGGTCCAACACCTCACCGGATCTGCCTGGAGCGTGACGGTGCGGCGGTTGATGGAAGCACTGATGCGTACTTTGCCGGCTTTCTTAGTCCTGTTTGCGCCACTGCCCCTCGGCCTGCATTACCTTTACGAATGGTCGCGTGCCGGGGCGGCGAAAGATCCGTTATTGAAGCTCAAGATCGGCTACCTGAACGAGCAATGGTTCACAATTCGCGGCTTCCTCGTCATAGGGTTGCTCAGCCTATGGGCGCTGGTGCTTTACGCCAAGTCCCGCAAACAGGATGACTCTGGCGCCGTGCGGCTCACCCTCAGTGCCGAGCGCTGGAGCGCGCCCGGCGTCCTGATGCTATTCGTCGGCAGCTCAATTGTCGGGTTCGACTGGATCATGTCGCTCAACCCGCGTTGGTACTCGACAATGTTCGGAGTCATCTTTCTAGCAGGCGGCGCGATGGCCTTCATGGCAGTGATCATTGTGCTTTGTCTGTGGCTACGTTCCAACGGTTACCTGGTCCATTCCGTGAACACTGAACACTATCACGATCTCGGGAAATGGCTATTCATGCTGATGGTCTTTTGGGCTTACGTTTCCTTCTCGCAGTACATGCTGATCTGGTATGCCAACATGCCCGAAGAGACCATCTGGTTTAAGAACCGCTTCACTGGGTCGTGGCTCTACGTAGCACTGCTGTTGGTCGCCGGCCACTTCATCGTTCCGCTATTCGCCATGCTGCCGAGGGCGGTCAAGCGCAGCCGCGGCGCGCTCGCGTTCTTCGCCGGCTGGCTGCTGCTGATGCACTACACCGATCTCTACTGGCAGGTCATGCCCGTGTTTTACAAGTCCGGTTTCGGGATGAGCTGGCTGAGCCCGGTGTGCCTGGTGGCCACCGTCTCCACCATGGGGTTGGTTTTCTGGTCGAGCTTCCGGGAGAAACCGCTGGTGCCGGTGGGCGATCCCCGCTTGAAGCAGTGTCTGGCGTTCCACAACGCGTAGGGGAAGACAATGGCAGACAAACAAGAAGTTCGTTTTGTGGACAACGTCGATTTCGACCGTCGCGACGCCAAGTCGGGCACGATAGCAATTGTCTCGATCGTGTCGATTCTGGTGCTGATCGGTCTCGTGGTCGGGGTCGACTACCTCTTCACCGTGACTTTTGAACAGGTGGAGCACGAACAGTTCTCGGCAGTCGCGAGCAAGGAACTAATTGCCATCCACGAGCGCGAAGATGAGCAACTTCATAAGTACGGCTACATCAATAAAGAGAAGGGCATTGTTCGCCTGCCCGTCGAACGCGCATTGCGGCTTGTAGAAGAAGAGGCGAAAGCCGGCAAGATTGGTTGGAACACCAAGGCCTATCCGGCGAAGGTCGAGTTGCCCGGCGGCGCGGCTGCGATGACCTGGAAACCTGATGGAACCGGTACTGCGGCGCCTGTTGCCGAAGTGCCTCAGAGTGGATCTCCGGCGAAAAAGAATGCGATTGCACAGAAACAGTAGTTACCTCGCGCTGGCCCTCGTAGTGCTCGCTGGACGTGTATCCGCGCTGAGCCCCGAGGAGCACACGCCGAAGGAACTCGAAGCGGTCGGTGTCATCGAACACCTGAACCAGAAGGTGGATCTGAACCTCACCTTCATCGCCGAGGACGGTTATCCGCACGCTCTGAAGGAGTATTTCCACGCTGGCCGGCCGGTGGTTTTGAACCTGGTTTATTACACCTGCAAGATGCTGTGTAACGTCGTACTCAATGCCCAGGTGCAGGCTTTGCGAAAGATCGATTGGACTCCGGGCGAGCAGTACGAGATCGTGACCGTGAGCATCGATCCCACCGAGAATTTCGAGTTGGCGCGTTCCAAGAAGGCGTCCTATCTGGAGAGCTTCGAGCGTCCCGCGCCAGGTTGGCACTTCCTGGCTGACAACGGGGGCAACGTACGCTCACTCGCCCGTCAGGTGGGATTCGGCTACAAGTTCGATGAGGGGACGGCGCAATTCGCACATCCGGCCGTAGTCTTCATATTGACTCCGGAAGGGAAGGTGAGCCGCTATCTGTACGGCGTGCAATTCAAACCTCTCGACGTGCGACTGGCCCTCACGGAGGCGGCCCAGGAGAAGTTTGGCGTTACGGACCGGATCCTGTTGTTCTGCTACCACTACGATCCGCTGGCGAGAGGCTACGTGCCCTTCGCCCAGAACATCATGAAGTCCGGCGGGGTCCTGACGATCCTGTTGATGGGTTTCTTCCTGTACCGGTTGTGGCGCCGCGAGCGGATTCAAGCGGCTTTGAATCGGGGAATGGTGACTGCGAAATGAATTGGCTCCAGAGCTTCTTGCTGCCCAAGGCGGCTGCGACCCATGCGAGCGAGGTGGATGGACTCTTTATGTTCATCATTTACCTCACGGTCTTTTTCTTCTTCTTCAACGGCGCTCTGATCTTCTACGCGGCCCATCGCTGGCGGCGCCGTTCGGCCGGCGAAGTCACGCCGCACACGACTCACAACACGAAGCTGGAATTGATCTGGAGCATCATCCCGCTGATGGTCGTGATGATGATCTTCTTCTGGGGCTTCAAGGGCTATATCAGTGCCGCCGTCGCCCCGAACGATGCGACCGAAATTGTTGTCACCGCCAAAAAGTGGGTGTGGCAATTTGAGTATCCGGATGGCACCCGCACCTTGAACGATCTGCATGTGCCGCTCAATAAACCGGTCAAGCTCATCATGCACTCTGAAGACGTGATCCACAGCTTCTTTGTGCCAACCTTCCGCCTGAAGCGCGACGTATTGCCAGGCCGCTACACGGAGATTTGGTTCACCGCCACCGAGCCAGGCGTGCAGCAGGTCTTCTGTGCCGAGTATTGCGGCAAAGGACACTCCGACATGTTGGCCAAGATTCACGTCGATACGGACGAGCAGTACGAGACCTTCCTGCGCGAAGGCGATGAGCAGGTGCGGCAGATGCCGCTCAAGGATCTAGGCCGTCTGGTATACGAAAACAAGGGCTGCGCGACCTGCCATTCGGTTGACGGCACGCGCGGGCAGGGGCCGAGTTGGAAGGGCATCTTCGGCCAGGTTCATCAGGGCACGGATGGCAAGGGCCATCTCGTCGACGAGAATTACATTCGCGAATCCATCCTCTATCCGCAAGCGGTGGTTGTGCAGGGTTTTGAGCCGATCATGCCGACTTTCCAGGGGTTATTGAGGGAACGTGAAATCCTCGGCGTGATCGAGTACATAAAGTCCTTGAAGTAGTGCAAGGCAGCGACAGAGAGAGGCATACGACGATGGCAGACGCACATACTTTGACAGGCACGGGGGGAGCTACCGCCCACGCTCACGGCGACTACCTGGACGATCCCAAAGGCATCAAGAGCTGGCTCACCACGGTCGATCACAAGCGGATCGGCATCATGTATTTGTGGTCGATCACGTTCTTCATGATTGTCGGCGGACTGTTCGCGATGCTGATCCGAATCGAGCACCTGACGCCTGCGAAGACCATCATGGACGCGGAAATGTACAACCGCGTCTTCACCTTGCATGGCGCCATCATGGTGTTCCTGGTGATCATCCCCGCCATCCCTGGTTCGCTCGGTAACTTCGCGCTGCCGCTGCTGCTCGGCGCTAAAGACGTTGCCTTCCCGCGCATCAATTTGATGAGCCTGTACTTGTATTGGATTGGCGCGCTGATGGCGCTGGGCACGCTGTTCATGGGCGGCGTCGATACCGGCTGGACCTTCTACACGCCCTATAGCACGACTACCGGTGGCGGCGTCACGCTGATGGTATTCGCTGCCTTTGTACTTGGCTTCTCTTCCATCTTCACGGGCGTCAACTTCATTGCCACCGTCCACAAGTTGCGCGCTCCAGGCATGGGCTGGTTCGAGATGCCTTTGTTCTGCTGGGGCATGTATTCCACCGCGCTGATACAGATTCTGGCCACTCCCGTGCTCGGTATTACGCTGCTGCTGTTGGCCATGGAACGGCTATTTCACATCGGTATCTTCGATGCCCAGTTGGGCGGCGATCCGGTGCTATTCCAGCACTTCTTCTGGTTCTACTCCCACCCCGCCGTTTACATCATGATCCTGCCCGCTATGGCCGTCATGTCCGAGGTGATTCCGGTCTTTTCGAAGAAGACGATCTTCGGTTACAAGGCCATCGCCTTCAGCTCCGTGGCCATCGCCCTGGTCGGCTTCTTTGTCTGGGCCCACCATATGTTCGTCGCCGGCATGAGCGTCTACGCCGGTGCGATTTTCTCTTTTCTGACCTTCTTCATCGCGATCCCATCGGCCATCAAAGTCTTCAACTGGATCGCCACCATGTGGCAAGGTTCGATTGAACTGAAGACTCCCATGCTCTATGCGATTTCGTTCCTGCTGCTGTTCACCATTGGCGGTCTGACGGGAATGTTCCTGGCTTCGCTCTCGACCGACGTGCACCTGCACGACACGTACTTCGTTGTCGCTCACTTCCACTACGTGATGGCAGGATCGAACCTGATCGCATTGCTGGCTGGCTTGCACTATTGGTGGCCCAAAATGTTCGGTCGAATGTACGACGAGTCGCTGGGCCGCATCGGCGCAGTGCTGGTCTTTATCGGCTTCAACGCGACCTTCCTGCCCCAATTCGTTATGGGCAGCCGCGGGATGCCCCGCCGCTACTTCAATTACCTGCCGCAATTTCAGGCGCTGCATGTCGCCTCGACCATCGGTGCCGTGATCCTGGCAGTCGGTCTGTTCCTCACACTCGCAAACCTGCTGGCTTCGTTCCGGCGTCCCAAAGGTATGGTGGACAATCCTTGGGGCGGCAAGACGCTCGAATGGGCCACCAGTTCGCCCCCGACCACGCACAATTTTGAAGGCCAGCCCGTGCCGCTGCACGGTCCTTACGACTATCGCCCCGTACCCGCTCCCATTGGCAGTGAGGTTCACACTGGTTGAGCGGCGCAGACGAAACCCGCATGAACGCTGAGAGAGATTCACGATGAGTCAAGCAACAACGACGGTACAAGCCGAACACGAACACCCGCCATTCCTGCAGCACCATTTCACTGGGATGCAGCAGCAGTTCGACGCGACGAAGCTCGGTATGTGGCTCTTCCTGGTTACGGAAGTCCTGCTGTTCGGCGGCCTGTTCGTCGGCTACGGCATTATGCGCGCCAAGCACCCCGAAGCCTTCATGGCTGCGCACCACCATCTGAACCGCACGATGGGCGCGCTCAACACGATCGTCCTGCTGGTCAGCAGCTTCACGATGGTAATGGGCGTCTGGGCCGCGCAAACCTCGCGCAAGCGACTCTTGATCCTGTTCCTTGTTCTGACCCTCTTATGTGCAGGAACGTTTCTGGGTGTGAAGTTCTTTGAGTATCAGCACAAGTTCGAGGAAGGCCTGCTCCCGGGGAACTTCTACACCCACCAGGGCGACACGGTTCCCGGCCAGTTCATGTTCTTCAGTTTCTATTTCATGATGACGGGGTTGCATGGCTTCCACGTCGTCGGAGGCATGTGCGCCATCACCTGGCTGCTGATCCGCGCCATCCGGGGTGACTTCAGCGCGAGCTATTACGGGCCTGTGGATCTGGTGGGCCTGTACTGGCATCTGGTCGATCTGATTTGGATCTACCTCTTCCCGCTCATGTACCTGATCTCCTGAGCCCCTTCACCCGAGAAAGCTACGACCATGGAACACACCGCACATCAGCATCCCATCACGGGCCCCAAGGTTTACGCCGCCGTGCTCGCCGCTCTGCTGGTACTCACCGTGATTACCGTTACCGCCGCAGGCGTCGACTTCGGCCCCTACAACACGGTAATCGCCCTGATTATCGCCACCATTAAGGCCTCGTTAGTGGCCTTGTTTTTCATGCACCTCCGGCATGACAAATTCGACGCGATCGTATTCCTCGGCGGAGTGTTCTTCCTCGCCGTGTTCCTGATCTTCACCTTGTTCGACATCAACTCGCGGCACACGATCCTGCCATCGAACTTGAAGGAACCGGTGAAAGAATTCCCCGGCGCACCCTTGAACAAACCCGTCCAGCCCTCCACCGGCACGGCTCCAGTGGCCGTTCCTGGCAAATAGCGGAACTCACGCGCAGCGGGAAGCGGCCATGATTGCTTCCCGCATTTCGTCCTCGGCGCAATTATTCCTTCGACTACGTTACCCGTCCAGAGCAAAACCGCGAACGAAGATATCGGTCACGCCCGCCGACAGACGCCACTCTCTCCCGGTCGCGGTAGTGACTCAGTTACTCTCAAACAGGTGTTACGTTCTCGGCCTGCAACCCTTTGGGTCCGGTCTTCACTTCGAACTCGACCTCAGCGCCTTCCTGCAGCGCCCGGTAACCCGTCATTTGAATTGTTGAATGGTGAACGAAGACGTCCTCCCCAGTTTGCCGCTGAATGAAGCCGTAGCCCTTCGCTGAATTGAACCACTTCACGATCCCTCTTTCACGCACTGTCTTACTTCTCCTCGCTCAAGTCTTCGCCCGAGCACACTTCGCCTGTGGGCGTCTGACTACGGGGAAACGCTTGAATACGAGCAACGTGGCAGGGACGAACAAATCCCTCGAAAGGGGTTTAGAAAAGTATTGCAGAGAGTCGCGCATTCTTCAAGGCATCTTTAGCGTCAACTCCGTTCTGATGGCTCCCGTTGTTGCGCCGATCGCGCTGCTGGTTGCTATAGGCTGGTTGGGTGATGTCTCCTCAGCTTCGCCGGATTGTTCCCTTATTGTTCGCCCTCACTTCGCTCGGTTTTGCCTCGGAACGCATCGACCTGAACGGCCCTTGGCAATTCAGGATCGATCCCGATAAGACCGGGGGCAAGCATGGCTGGACTCAGGCCGCCCCGATTGCCGTGGATACCGTCAGCGTCCCGCACACCTGGAACATTGGGCGCTACGAAGCTTTTGAGGGGACATCCTGGTACTTCCGGACGGTCGTGCTCCCTGCGGGCATCACCTCTAAGCACGTCGAACTCCATTTCGGCGGGACGTTTTACAAGGCTCGCGTGTGGGTCAACGGCGTCGAGGCGGGCTCGCACGAAGGCGGCCACACCGCCTGGTTCTGCGACATCACACGCCTCTTGAAAGCGACCAATGTCATCGCCGTCGAGATCAACAACGAACCCGGCTTCGCGACCATTCCCGGCTTCGCCATGGACCTCAAAGACGGCGGCAACATCTGGTACGACTGGTGGCATTACGGCGGCATGGTCCGCGACGTCTGGATTACCGCCGGCGAACCGGTCCTGATCCGCCGCCAGCACGTCCGCAGCAAGGTCAACCTTGCCGACGAGTCAGTCCCGGCACAGGTCACCGACGAAATCGCCATCGATAACTTCTCGAAGCAGGCGGCGAAGCTCAAGCTGAAGGTCGATCTGATCAGTCCTGACAACGAGCAGCGCATCCCGCTCGGCGTCAAGGAAGTCTCGGCCGGGCCGGGGACGACCTCCGTGAAGGTGGAGGCCAAGTTAGACACTGTCCGTTTGTGGCACTTCGATCACCCCGAGGTCTATCGCGTCGAGGCGACGCTGCTCGACGCCTCCGGTTCGCCGCTGGATATGCTGACCGACAACTACGGCTTCCGTGTCCTCGAACTGCGCGACCGGCATCTCTATCTGAACGGCGAGCGGGTGCGGCTCAGCGGTATGGCCCGGCACGCCGAGTCGCCCTACGAAGGTCTCGCCGAAACGCGCGGGACGATGCTGCATGACTACTCGGAAATGAAGGAGCTGCAGGTCACCCTCACGCGTCCCGTGCATTACCCGCAGCACCCCTACATCCTCGATTTCTGTGACCGTAACGGGATTCTCCTGATGCCCGAGATTCCCATCTGGCACTTCAGTGAGCAGCAACTCACCGACCCGAAAGTGCTCGCTCTAGCGAAACAGATGATGACTGAGATGATCGAGTCCGACTGGAACCATCCGTCTGTTCTCGCTTGGAGCGTGTGCAACGAGAGTTCGACGCAGACGCCCGGCGGCGTCGCCTATTTCAAGACCATGTACGACGTGGTGAAAGCGCTCGACCCTGACCGCTATGTCTCATACGCCGACGATCGCATCCCGCTCGGCGTGGATCCAAAGACCAACGCCGCGACCTATGCCGATTTCGTGATGGTCAACGAATACTTCGGCACGTTTCATGGCGACCCGGCGCTGCTGAAACCCGCACTGGAGCGCATCGGGCGGGAGTACCCGACTAAGATGATCGTGATCAGCGAGTTTGGCGAACCCGGGCTGTTTGCCCAGGACAAGGCTGCGGGCGACGCCCTCCGCGTCAAACTGATCCACGAACATCTTGAAGCCTTCCGCCAATACGACTTCATCGGCGGCGCGTTGCTGTGGCGCTACCAGGACTACCGGTCGCACCGCAATCTGCGTCCCGGGGAGACCGCGGGCATCGTGGAGACGGGTCTGGTGGACGAAAACCGGCAGCGCTACGCGTCGTTCGATGTTTGGAAGGAAGAGAACTCGCCCGCCCAGGTCCGGCTGAAATTCCTGTTTGACAAGGGCGCCCCCTCCGGTCTGTCGGCAACCGTCTCGCGGCGCGCCGAGAACGACTTGCCCTCCTATCCACTGCACGGCTACCGGGCCGTCTGGGAAGTGCGCGACGACCTGCGCAATCTGATTGCCGGAGGTTCGCGGTCATTTGGCGACATCGGCTCGTCGCGCCACATCGAGGTGCCGTTCAAAGCGCCCGGCGGCCGAGCCTTGCGGCTGAGCTTCAAGCTCATGCGCCCGACCGGGTACACCGCTTTCGAGAGGACGGTGGACTGGTCCGCGGGAAACTCGGGTGGCGACAACGTCGAAGACATGCTGCGGCGCGGCGTGAAGGTGCCCTGAGCCGCGATTTGCACGTTCGATGCCCGAATCACCCTCTCGCTTGAAATAGACTGTTATGGACCCGCCGTGCAATTGCGCGGCCCAGATCAGGAGAGTTCAATCGATGAGCAGTAGATCGTTTTCAGCCCTCGGGTTCTGTTTCGCCGTGGCGGCACTGGCCGTACCGGCCTCGGCCCAGACCGCATCCGCGCCCGCCGGGCCCTATCAGCCGACGACGCAGTCGCTGCGTTCGCACAAAGCGCCGCAATGGTACGAGGATGCCAAGTTCGGGATCTTCATCCACTGGGGACCGTACGCCGTCCCTGCTTATCACGAGTGGTACGTCGAGTTCATCAGTCCGAAGTCCAACTTCGGCTTCATGTTCGGTGCGCCGCCCTATACCGCCGAGCGCGGCGAGTTTCCCGATAGCCTGTACAAGGAGAACACCGTCGCCGATGCGGTGAAGTATCACAAGGACAACTACGGCGAGAACTTCGACTACGACAATTTCATCCCCATGTTCAAGGCCGAGAAGTTCGATCCGGGGGCGTGGGCCGCACTGTTCAAGGACGCAGGCGCGCAGTACGTCGTACTGACCGCCAAGCACGGCGACGAGTTCGCCATGTGGCCCAGCAAGTTTACACACCGCAATGCGATGGAGGCCGGGCCGCACCGCGACCTGGCGGGCGATCTGACCAAGGCGGTCCGGCAGGCCGGCCTGAAGATGGGCTTCTATCACAACACGACCTACACCTTTTACGACGCACGCTACCCGGGCCGCGACTGGGTGGATTACATGAACAACTCGATCAAGGAACTGGTCGATCTCTACCACCCCAGCATCCTGTGGGGCGACGTGACCGACGGGCCCATCCGCGACGTCAAGGGACGCCCGGTGCCGGCCGACTACTGGGGCAGCAAGCAGGTGCTGTCCTACTACTACAACCACTCGCCGGAGCCCGATCAGGTGGTCGCCAACGACCGCTGGGGCGTCGATACGGACGGCAAATTCCTGGGTGACTTCTCGACCCCCGAGCGCACCCGCATGACCAGCATCCTGAAGGACAAATGGGAGACCTGCGATTCGCTCGATCCCAACTCCTGGGGCTACAGCCGGAACCTCAAGCTAGGCGACTACATGACGCCGAACGAGGTCGTGGATTACCTGGTGGACGTCGTCAGCAAGAACGGCAATCTGCTGATCAACATCGGCCCCCGCGCGGACGGCACCATCCCCGAAGTGATGCAGAACGTCCTGCGCCACGTCGGCGAGTGGCTGCGCGTGAACGGCGAGGCCATCTACGGCTCGCACTACTGGGACACCTACCGCGACGGCGACGTGCGCTTCACCCGCAAGGGCAACACGCTGTACGCCATCGCCCTGGAGTGGCCGGAAGACAGCTTGCGCCTCAGCACTCTGGCGGGCAAGCAAGTGACCGGCGTCGAAATGCTGGGGTCCACCGAAACGGTACGCTGGAAGCAGGACGCTTCCGCTCTGGTGATCGAGCCTCCGGCGAAACGGCCCTGCCGCTACGCCTACACGTTCAAGATCACCTGCAAGCAGCTCTGAGAGCGCCAGGCCGCCAATGGTAGAAACGCCAAATCCGTAAGAAGTTACGGTTTTTGGAAAAAACAAGTAGTGGAATCAATTACTTACAGGCAAGAACCGTAACTTCTTACGGTTCTTGATTCTGGTGAAGCTCCGCTAAGCGATGCGCGGAATCAGCGTGCCGAGCAACCGGATCAGCGCGCCGCTGGCGCTGCGCCCGACCTCCAGCACCTCGGCGTGGCTGAGTTCGGCTTGCATCCCGGAGGCCATGTTCGTGACTGTCGAAATGCCCAGAACGTGGATGCCCATGTGCCGGGCGGCGATCGCTTCGGCGACGGTGCTCATACCCGCGAGATCCGCTCCGATGGCCCGCAGATAGCGGATCTCCGCGGGAGTTTCGAAGCTGGGTCCGAGCAATCCGGCGTACACGCCCTCGCTCACTTCGACTCCCAATTCGGCGGCGGTCTGCTTGGCCAGCTCGCGCAGTGCCGTCGAATAGGCGTGCGACATGTCCGGGAAACGCGGTCCCAGTTGGTCGTCGTTCGGACCTGTGAGCGGGTTCGCCCCCTGCAGGTTAATGTGGTCGTTCAACAGCACCAGCAGTCCGCGGTGATAGGCCGGGTTGATGCCGCCTGCGGCATTCGTCAGGATCAGGTTCTTCAGCCCCAGACGGCCCAGCACGCGCACCCCGAAGACCACCTCCTGCGGTGTCCAGCCCTCGTAAAGATGGACCCGTCCGGACATCACGGTGACCAGCCGGCCGTGCGCTTTCCCGACGATCAACTTGCCGGCGTGACCGGGCACTGAAGGCACGGGCCAGTCCGGGATGTCGGTGTAGGAGATCTCCTGTCGCTCTTCCAGGGCCGAGACGAACGCGGCCTGCGCGCTGCCTAGGACCACGGCAACGGAAGGCCACACGGTGCGCTGGGCACGCAGGTACGCCGCTGCCTCGTCGATCACCTGCGTTGTGTCCCCGATCACAGCAGCACCCCCGCGATGCAGGCGGACATGAAGTTGGCGAGTGTGCCGGCCATCATCGCTTTCATCCCCAGGCGCGCCAGGTCGGATTTGCGCGTCGGGGCCAGCGCGCCGATGCCGCCGATCTGAATCGCGATGGAGGAGAAATTCGCAAACCCGCACAGCGCGAACGTGGCGATCACGAAGCTGCGGTGGTCGAGCGTGTTCTTCAACTCACCCAGGCGCAGGAAGGCGATGAACTCGTTCAGCACCATGCGCGTGCCCAGCATGTCGCCAACGCTCGACGCGTCTTTCCAACTGACGCCCAGCAGCCACGCCACCGGAGCGAAGACGATCCCGAAGATCTTCTGCAGCGACGGCGGAACCCAAGTCAATAGCGGGACCGTGTGCACCCATCCCAGGAAGCCGTTCACGAGCGCGATCAAAGCGATAAATGCGATCAGCATTGCGGCTATATTCAGGGCCAGTTGCAGTCCGTCGCCCGCGCCTCGCGCCGCCGCGTCGATGATGTTAACTCCGGGTTTCGGGACTTCCACCTTCAGCGTGCCGGCCGTCTCGGGCGTGCCGGTCTCCGGTACCAGGATCTTCGCCAGCAGCAGTGTGGCCGGCGCGGTCATGATCACCGCCGTCAACAGGTGCTCGATCGATACGCCGGCGATCTTCACGTAGGCGGCCATCACCGCGCCGGAGACGTGCGCCATGCCGCAGGTCATCACCGTGAACAGTTCGCTCTCGGTCATGTTGGCGAGAAACGGCCGGATGGTCAGTGGCGCCTCCGTCTGCCCCATGAAGATGCTGGCGGCCACGTTCGTCGATTCAGCCCCGCTGGCGCCCATCACGCGCTGCATCACCCAGGCCATGGCCTTGATCACCACTTGCATTACGCCGAAGTAGTAAAGGATTGCGAACAGGCTGGCAATGAAGATCACGATCGGCAGAACCTGAAATGCGAAAACCACGCCGAATGGTCCGCTCTTCACGCCCAATGGCCCGAACACGAACTGCGAACCTTCCTCGGCGTAATTGAGCAGCGCGTTGACGGCCACGCTCGCCATCTGGAACAACTTGCCGAAGTCAGTCTTGAGGACCAGGAAGGCGAATGCGAACTGCATCCCCAAGCCCCACAGGAACAGGCTCGGGCGAATGGCCCTGCGGTTCTTCGATAGCAGGATGCAGAGTGCCAGGATCGCAACCAATCCCAGCAGTCCGGTAAAGCGCTCCATGCAAACTACTCCTGGCAATCAGAGTTCGAATGAGCAAGGCTATCAAATGCAAAGAGCCGGACGCTGCGGGCGTCCGGCTCTTCGAAAAAGAAACACTCGCTTTAGCTGACGACTTCGAGAATCAACTCGCGGCCTTCCGGAGCGTTGGAGGAGATGCGGAAAGCATCCTCGACGCGCTCGGAGGCCTCTTCCAGATGTTCTTCGTGCGTGTAGTAGAGGCGGCACAGGACGCTGCCTTCTTCCACGCGCTGACCGGCTTTGACTTCCAGAATCACACCGACTGCCGGATCGATGACCGATTCCTTGGTATCGCGCCCGGCGCCGATAATCGTGGACGCGCGGCCGATCTCCTCCGCGTCGATAGCGGTGACGTAGCCGCCGCGCGGAGCGGTGATTTCCGCCGCGCCGGTGGCGTTCGGCAATAGTTCGAATTTGTCGAGCACGGCCGGGTTGCCGCCCTGGGCCGCAATCACTTCCTTCAGCTTGCGGTAGCCGGAGCCGTCGAGCAGGCGGCTCTGCGCCAATTCGCGCGCCTCGTCCAGCGTACCCGTGATCTTGCCGAGGAAGATCATGCGCGCGGCGAGCTCCAGCGAGATGCGCGTGAGGTCCGCGGGGCCTGCGTTCTGCAGGGTCTGCGAGACTTCCATGATCTCCAGTGCGTTGCCGATAGCGTAACCCAGCGGCTGGTTCATGTCGGTCACCAGCGCTTGCGCCCGCAGGTCGGCGCGGCGCGCGATGGTCACCATCATTTGAGCCAGCCGGCGGGCGTCCACCTGGCGCTTCATGAACGCGCCGGACCCGACCTTGACGTCGAGCACCAGCCCGTCCAGCGTCATCGCGAGCTTCTTGCTCATGATCGACGCTGCGATCAGCGGGATCGACTCCACCGTTGCCGTAGCATCGCGCAGGGAATAGAACTTGCCGTCCGCAGGCGTCACCGTGGGGCCTTGGCCGATCACCGCGAAACCCACTTTGACGAGCTGCTCACGGAATTCATCCGCGGTCATCGCCGTCCGGAAGCCCGGGATGGCCTCCAGTTTGTCCAGCGTGCCGCCCGTGTGGCCGAGCGCCCGGCCCGAAATCATCGGGACCTTGACTCCGGCCGCGGCTGCCAGCGGCGCCGCAATCAGGCTTGTTTTGTCCCCGACGCCGCCCGTGGAATGCTTGTCCACCTTCGGGCCGGGTACGGAGCTGAGGTCCAGCCGTTCTCCCGAGGCGATGAACGACTCGGTCATGGCTGTGCACTCGAGTTCGCTCATGCTCTGGAAGTAAACCGCCATGAGGAACGCGGACACTTGATAGTCCGGAATCTCACCGCGGTTGTAGCTTTCCACAAGCCAGGTAATCTCTTCGGGGGCCAGTTCCTCCCCGTTGCGCTTCCTCTGGATGAGGTCTACAGTACGCATTATCAATCTGTTAGCCTAGCACCTTGAGCCCACGCACGTAAAGCGCGTCCGGGGCCGATCTATGCCCGGAAACTGCTGATTTTACGTAGATAACCCTATTCTTTGGGCGAAATCAGCGTCAACGGATAGCGGTATCGTCCCTGGAAAACTTCCCCAAATAATCCCATCAACTCGTCATGGATGGGGCCGTTGGAAACCGCCGCGTGGGGCCCGTAGAGGCTCACTGGCCCGCCGTGCATGTCGGTCGTCCTCCCTCCCGCTTCGCGAATCAGGAGCAGACCGGCGGCCATATCCCACGGTTTGAGGCCGAATTCCCAGAAGCCGTCCAGCCGCCCGCAGGCCACGTAAGAAAGGTCGATCGCCGCCGACCCGCCGCGGCGGATGCCGTGGGTACACATCGAGACCTGGTGGAAGAAGTGAACATTCACACTTTCGTGGCGTTTGCGCGACGGGAAGCCGGTCGAGAGCAAAGCCGTCTCCAGGCTTGGCGCTGCGCTGGTGTGGATCCGCTTGCCGTTCAGGTACGCTCCGCCGCCCAATTCGGCCGAGAACATTTCGTCGTGCAGCGGATCGTAGACCACCCCGCAGATCAACTCGCCGGCGTGTTCCAGCGCCAGCGTGACGTTGAACATCGGGTAGCCGTGCGCGAAATTGGTGGTTCCGTCCAGCGGATCGACGTACCACTGGTACTCGCTGGAGTGCTCCCGCTGGCCGCCCTCCTCGCCCAGGATGGAATGCTTCGGAAACAGGTTCGCGAGCCGCTCGACAATCAGCGTCTCGCTGGCGCGATCAGCCACCGTGACCAGGTCGTACTGATCCTTCAGTTCAAATTGCACGCCTTTGTGAAAGTGACCGGCAATCAGCGCGCCGGCTTCGCGGGCGATGTCACGGGCGGATTCCAGGAATTGAGCCATTAGATTCTTATACTTCGGCGATGTAGCGGATGTCGTGCTTGTAAATGAACAAATTCGGCCCGTGCTCGGCCGTAAGCCTGACGAAATCCGTGTCCCAATACTCGATAACGCCGCGGTGCTGCTCACCGGAAATCAGATGAATGGCGACCAGGACCGCACGGTCCACGAGATGGGCCAGATACCTGGGCTCCTCAAAAGTCTGTGCGGGGGCTTTTGACTTGGGCATGACGGGGAAACTCCTATGCTAGCAGCCCGGGCTCGTCTTGCGCTCCGTTGTTGGGTGGCGCTCCGTGTGGGGCGGCGCTCCATCGCCGCGTGGGCTCTCCAGAGCCCGCTCCTCGTTCGGGTTCGCCATTTCAAAACTCGCTTTTGGGACTCACTTCCCGGCATTCGCGGGAGCGCCCGCGCCCCTCTGGACCGCCGCCCCACCACCAAGCTGAAGCGGCTTGGCATAGCCCGTCATCTCCAGATAGCCTCGGCCCGCGCTCGGCTTCCCGCCGCGCGTTCCCGTAACTTCCACGGCGCCCTCCCAATAGGATGGGGAGATATCGCCGCCGCCCGTCACTTCCTGCGCCTCCAGCCGGGTCAGCAGCGAAAGGTTCAGTCCCAGTCCGGGCACCGCAATCCGCCACGCCACCGGGTAATGAGCGCCAGTCCGCTGACTGGCCCACGTCGCCCCAGGCGTCAGTTGAAACTCGGTTGCATCTAGAGCGCGCACTGTTCCGTGCGCGTCAACAAAACTCCCGTGCGACCACCTGCCGGCGTTCCCGTCCTTCTGACGTAATCGGTACAGCATCAACTCCGATCCGTCATCCAGTTGCAGGCTGAACCAATCCCACCCGGCCTGATCCGCCGCCAGTTGATTCGTGAAGAACTCATGGTCCATCCAAGTGAGACCCGCCACGTCGAAGCGCCGGCCTTCGATTTCAATCGAACCGCTGGTCTTCAATCGCGTCAACGACACGTAATGCGAGGCGTGTCCCGCGCCATCGGCCTTCTGGCTGACTCCATTGGTTCCGTGCACCACGGGTGGTTTGTCGCTCGTCAGGCTCAAGCGGATGGAGAACTTCTCCGCGATTGCCTGCAGCGCCTGAGCCCTGAATCCGCCGGGCGTGGACGGGTCGAACTGCCATTGCGCCTGCCAGTTCCCGTTCCACACGCGGGCTTGCTTGAGGTCCGCGCCCGCCAGGCCGGGACCGGGCCGGTTGAGCCGTTCAGCCTGGTGAAAACGTCCCGCGTTGAGGTCGCTCACCGTGAAATGAGCGAGGTAGACGTCGGGAACCTCCCACACCCCCGGCTTGCCTCCGCGCTGGATCGCCTGACGAAAGAAGGTGAGTTCGTACCCGAACCGTCGCCCGTCCGGGGCCGTCAGATTGCCCGTGTAGTACCACCATTCCGTTTGGAAGGCGGGGTGATTGAAATGGTCGCGCGGGAATTGATAGCGGTATCCGGGCCGGGCGAGCTCGTATTGCGCGGGACCGGCCGCGCCAGCCACGCCGCAAACCAGTGCCAGCCTGCAGACGACGCTTGCCGCCAGCCTTGCGCTAGTCCTCATGCACTACCTCAATCGGATTCAAACCCGTGGCGATCCGGGCGGGTTGAATCGAGGCCAGCAGCGTAGCGGCATAGATCGCCGTCAACGCCCCCATCAGCACGCCCACCGGCCAATGAAACTGAATCGTCCAACCGAACGACTGGCGATTGATTACGAAGATCAGCAGCAGCGAGAGCACGTAGCCCAGCGCGAATCCGGCCGCGTTGCCGAGCAGTCCGAGCAGTCCCGCCTCGAACAGGATCAGCCGGCGGACTTGCCCCGTTGAGGCTCCCAGAAAGCGCAGCAGCCCGAACTCGCGTCTCCGGTCGATCACCAATGCAATCAACGCTCCCGCCACCCCCAGCACGGCGACAAAGACCGCAACGGCTTCCAGCGCATACGTGATGGCAAAGGTCCGGTCGAAGATCTTGATTGCCTCCACGCGCAAAGCACCGTTGGTGAAGACGCGGATCATGCGGCCCGCGAGAGCCTGCTCCACCGCCCGCTTGCCTTGTTCTGGCGTGACGCCCGGTTTTAGATAGACCGCCGCGCTGGTAGGCGCCGGGTCGGGCAGATAGCGCAGCAGGGTCGCCCGGTCCATCCCGATGGACCCGCGTTCGCTGGAGTAGTCCGCATAAATGGCTGCCACACGGAAGCGCGGCTGGTGCTCACCCAAAGTCAGCTGCAGCCAATCGCCTTTGCGCGTGTGGTGCTTGTTGGCGAATGGCTCGCTGACGATCACGCTCTCGCCTGAGCGCAACTCGTGTGCCACCTCCGCTGGGTTCTCGCCGCCCAGGTAAGGCCGCCGCATGTAGCGGGCTGACAGCCGCACATCGTTAGCCCCGAGCGTGGCGGGCAGGCCGTGGTAATGGATGGCGTACGCCCGGTAGGCATCCACGGCGGCCGCTTCCGGCAGCCGGGCCAGCCGTTCCGGGGTATCGGCCGAAAGGGCAGGGAAGCGGTCTCCGCCTGACCCGCCGGCTGAGCGCACGTACACGTCGGCTTGCAGGCGGTCCTCCATCCAGACTACGACCGTCTGGCGGAAGCTGCCCACCATGATGGCCACCGCGACCATCATGGCCACGGCGGTGGAAAGCGCCCCGGTCAGGACGGAAGTGCGGCGCAGCGAGCCCGCCAGGCTGCGCGAGGCGAGGAGTGCCTCGACGCCCAGCAAGTGCTCCAGGTACAGGCCCGAGAGCGCGGCCAGGCCAGCCACCAGCGCGGGGATCGCCAGTGCTGAGGCCCCCAGCGTCAGCACGGCCGCTAGGTAGCCGAACAGCGGCTTGCCGGCCACGGGATCCTGCAACGCCGCCCAGTACGCTGCGGCACCCAGCAGCACGGCGAAGCAGAGGTGCCGGCGCGTGTGCAGTCGCGCCTGATGCTCCACGCGGCCGCGAGCCATTGCCTCGACCGGAGCCACGCGTGAAGCTTCCCAGGCCGGGGCGAGCGAGGAAAGGATGGAGACGCCCACGCCCAAGGCCAGCGCGAACAAGGTCGTCAAAGGGGTCAATGCGATCGCGCCGGGACGGCTGCTGACGTACAGCGAGTTCACCGTGGAGGCGACCATGCCCACCGCGCCGGCCGCCAGCAGACGTCCGAGCAATACGCCACCCAGCGATCCGGCCAGCCCCAGGCAGACCGATTCGCCGAGGAACGCGAGCAGAACTCCGCCGCGCGTCGCGCCCAAAGCCCGCAGCACCCCGATTTCGGTCCTGCGCCGCACGACCGACACCGATATGGAGTTGTAGATCAGAAATGCGCCGACCACCAGGGCGATGTAGCTCAGCACCCGCAGATTCCACCGGAACGCACCGAGCATTTTGCGGTTTTCACCGGTGCGCGCACCGGCCGGAGCCACGGTAACGCCCGGCGGCAGCGCCGCGCGGAGTGTCCGTTCCCAATCCCGTTGAGGCTGGTTGTTGGGGACACCGACCAGAATGCGGTCCAGGCGGTCCGCGCGGTCGAGCAGGCGGCTCATCGGGCCCAGGTCCATCACGACCGCGTCCGCGGAGCCCTCGCCCAGCACGCCCTGTATCGGGTACTCCGCGCGGCGATCGTTCACCACGATGCCCAGGCGGCCGCCCGCGTTGAGGTGCAGATCGCGCGCGAGGTCGATCCCGATCCACGCGCCGTCCGCGCCGGGCTTCAACTGCTGGCCTGAGCGCTGCAGCGCGCCGGCGACCATATCGACGCCAACCAGGGGAACAGCCCGCAGCGACGGCTCGACCAGCGCGGTGCCTTCCAGGCGCGCCTGCAGATTCAGGTCATAGGGCAGCGTCGCCAGGCGGCCCAGAGCTTCGGCCGGCACGCCCGTGATGGAGGTGACCTCGAAGTCCGCCTTGCCCGCCAGCGTCTCCACCGACGCCTGAGA
>Ga0073936_10002537_pt1 | contig 27176 bp, 11 predicted proteins | sample AliMusrvi5mmetaG_FD_87041 | JGI IMG/M metagenome (GOLD analysis project Ga0073936, IMG submission 87041) | Freshwater lake bacterial and archeal communities from Alinen Mustajarvi, Finland, to study Microbial Dark Matter (Phase II) - Alinen... | ecosystem: Environmental > Aquatic > Freshwater >...
CTTGGACTGAAAGAGGCTAAAGACCTGGTTGATAACGCACCAAAGGCTATCAAAGAAAAAGTTTCAAAAGAAGAAGCAGAATCCCTTAAAGCTCAATTGGAAGAAGCTGGCGCAGAAGTTGAAGTTAAATAGTAACTTTGACCTGTACTACAAGGTTATATGCGGTTTAGAATCCCGTCAAGGGATTCTAAACCTTTTCATGTTTATATTTTGGTACTTTAATCTTGGCCTATAATGTCCTCAAATTACACAAATCAAAGGATAAGTTTTGCATCCACCAGAAGCAAACTAGAGTACCCCGATTTTCTGGAGGTGCAGATTAAATCCTTCAAAGAATTTTTCCAGTTGGGAACCTCCCCGGAAGATCGGAAGAATGAAGATCTTTATCAGGTTTTTCAGGAGAATTTTCCGATTTCCGATACCAGAAATAATTTTGTTCTTGAGTTTATCGACTATCAGGTCGATCCTCCACGCTATAGTATTGAAGAGTGTATCGAACGGGGCTTAACCTATAGCGTACCCCTAAAAGCAAAGCTGAAACTATTTTGTACAGACCCCGAACACGAGGATTTTGATACCGTTGTTCAGGATGTCTATCTTGGAACTGTCCCCTATATGACACCAACAGGCTCATTTGTTATAAATGGTGCTGAACGCGTAGTTGTATCGCAGCTTCACAGATCTCCCGGCGTATTCTTTGGACAGAGTGTCCATGCAAACGGAACAAAACTTTATTCAGCAAGGGTAATCCCGTTCAAAGGTTCCTGGATCGAATTTGCAACTGACATTAATAATGTGATGTTTGCCTATATCGACCGGAAAAAGAAATTGCCGGTTACCACGCTGCTCCGTGCCATTGGCTACGAGAGTGACAAAGACATCCTTGAAATATTTGATCTGGCCGATGAAATTAAGGTTTCTAAAACCGCACTGAAAAAATATGTGGGGAGGAAACTTGCAGCACGTGTGCTTAAAACATGGGTTGAGGATTTCGTGGATGAAGATACCGGTGAAGTGGTCTCTATTGAACGTAACGAAGTAATCGTTGACCGTGAGGTGATCATTACAAACGAACACGTCGATGAGATTCTTGACTCTGGCACCAAAACAATCCTTTTACACAAGGAAGAGGCTGGCTCCGGAGATTTTGCAATTATTTATAATACTTTACAGAAAGATCCTTGTAATTCAGAAAAGGAAGCTGTACTCCATATTTACCGTCAACTCCGGAATTCCGAACCGCCTGATGAGGCCACAGCACGCGATGTAATCGACAAACTGTTCTTCTCTGAGGTCCGTTACGATTTGGGAGAAGTCGGTCGTTTCCGTATCAACCGTAAGTTAGGTCTGAACATTGATATGACAACCCGCGTACTTACAAAGCTCGATATTATTGAGATTATTAAGTACCTGATCAAACTGATCAATTCAAAAACTGACGTGGATGATATCGACCACTTGTCGAATCGTCGTGTACGTACAGTTGGCGAACAGATGTTCACTCAGTTTGGCGTTGGCCTGGCCCGTATGGCCCGTACCATTCGCGAACGGATGAACGTTAGGGACAATGAGGTTTTCACCCCTATTGACCTGATCAACTCAAAAACACTCGTTTCGGTCATTAACTCCTTCTTCGGAACCAATGCCCTTTCACAGTTTATGGATCAAACCAATCCATTGGCGGAAATGACGCACAAACGTCGTATGTCGGCACTGGGACCGGGCGGTCTGTCACGTGAACGTGCAGGATTCGAGGTTCGTGACGTTCATTATACCCATTATGGTCGTTTATGTCCGATCGAAACTCCTGAAGGTCCTAATATCGGATTAATCTCTTCACTCTGCGTATTTGCTAAAATCAACGATCTTGGGTTTATCTCTACCCCTTATCGGAGTGCAACCAACGGTAAGGTGAACCTGAACAACGATGATGTTGCCTATTTCACCGCTGAGGAGGAAGAGGGTAAGATTATCGCTCAGGCGAATGCTATTATTGACTCAGAGGGTAATTTTCTGAATGCAAAGGTGAAAGCTCGTCTGGACGCCGATTATCCGTTGGCAAATAAGGAAGATGCAAACCTTATGGATGTGGGACCAAATCAGATCGCCTCTATTGCGGCTTCTCTGATCACCTTCCTCGAACATGATGATGCTAACCGTGCGTTGATGGGATCGAACATGATGCGCCAGGCAGTTCCGTTATTGAGACCTGAGGCACCTATCGTAGGTACCGGTCTTGAAGCGAGCATTGCCCGTGATGCACGTATTAATATCTCTGCAGAAGGACCCGGAGTTGTTGAATTCGTAGATGCTTCCAAGATTGTCATTCGTTATGATATGACAGAGGAGGAGCGTTATGTGAGTTTCGATCCCGATTTCAAGAGCTATAATCTTTCAAAATACAAAAAAACCAACCAGGGTACCTGTATCGACCTTAAACCACTTGTCCGCAAGGGACAACGTGTAAAAGCAGGCGATATTTTAACCCAGGGTTATGCAACCGCAAATGGTGAACTGGCCCTGGGCCGTAACCTCAAAGTGGCCTTCATGCCTTGGCAGGGTTATAACTATGAGGATGCTATCGTTATCTCCGAACGCATTGTTCGTGACGATATCTTTACCTCAATCCATATTGATGAATATTCGCTTGAAGTTCGGGATACCAAACGGGGAGCTGAAGAGTTCACCTCTGATATTCCTAATGTAAGTGAAGAAGCAACCCGTAATCTGGATGAAAACGGATTGATCAGAATTGGCGCAATTGTTAAACCGGGCGATATCCTGATCGGTAAGATCACTCCTAAGGGAGAATCTGACCCTTCACCCGAAGAAAAACTCTTAAGGGCTATCTTCGGCGATAAAGCAGGTGATGTTAAGGATGCTTCATTAAAAGCTTCTCCTTCTTTAAATGGTGTGGTTATTGACAAAAAACTTTTCTCTCGCGTTGTGAAAGAAAAGAAAGGGAAAATGGCAACAAAACCATTACTGGAGCAGATCGACGTTGAACTGGAAAATGAAACTACCAGACTTCGCGAAATCCTGATCGATAAACTTTTTAACCTTGTTAATGGTAAAACATCACAAGGGGTAAAGGATTATTTCAATGCCGATTTAATTACCAAAGGAAATAAATTTACGCTCAAACAATTACAGGGTATCGACTTCCTGAATGTTAATCCTAACAAGTGGACAACAGACAAGGACAAAAACGATATGATTGCAGCTCTGGTGAATAATTTCATCATGAAATATAAGGAGGCAGAAGCTGTTGCTCGTCGTAAACGGTACAATGTAACTATTGGAGATGAGCTTCCTGCTGGGATCCTGCAGCTGGCTAAAGTATATATTGCCAAGAAACGTAAACTTCAGATCGGTGATAAGATGGCGGGTCGCCATGGTAATAAAGGTATCGTTTCGCGTATTGTACGTGACGAAGATCTTCCTTTCCTTGCCGATGGAACCCCTGTCGATATCGTTCTCAACCCACTGGGTGTACCTTCGCGTATGAACCTTGGACAGATTTACGAAACAGTACTTGGCTGGGCCGGTAAAGAACTTGGACTTACGTTTGCAACACCCATCTTTGATGGTGCGACGCTGGATCAGATTTGTGAATATACCGATAAAGCCGGAATACCGCGTTTTGGTAAGACCAATCTTTACGATGGCGAAACAGGCGATCCATTTGATCAACCTGCAACAGTCGGGGTGATCTACATGCTGAAACTGGGCCACATGGTTGAAGATAAAATGCATGCCCGCTCGATTGGACCATACTCACTCATCACACAGCAACCTTTGGGCGGTAAAGCACAATTCGGGGGTCAGCGTTTTGGTGAAATGGAGGTTTGGGCACTCGAAGCCTTCGGTGCAGCAAATATTCTTCAGGAGATCCTTACGGTTAAATCGGATGATGTTATCGGTCGTGCAAAAGCGTATGAAGCAATCGTTAAGGGCGATCCTCTTCCACACCCCGGAATCCCCGAATCTCTGAACGTGCTCTTGCACGAGCTTAGAGGTCTTGGATTAAGCGTAAACCTGGAATAGTAAGTTCGGAATTAACCTGTGACGGCATGCTGTCACAGGTTAATTCTGTTCCTTGAGAATAAAATCAGTTATATTCTACATTTTTTTTTCAAAAAATTATGGCATTCAGACGAGATAATAAGGTTAAGAGTAACTTCACAAAGATCAGTATCAGTCTTGCGTCTCCGGAAGAAATACTTGAACGCTCACATGGAGAAGTTCTTAAGCCTGAGACGATTAACTATAGAACTTACAAGCCGGAGCGTGATGGACTCTTTTGCGAACGGATCTTCGGTCCGGTAAAAGATTACGAATGTCATTGCGGTAAATACAAACGGATCCGCTATCGTGGTATCGTTTGCGACCGCTGTGGTGTTGAAGTGACCGAAAAGAAAGTCCGTCGCGAGCGGATGGGTCACATCTCATTGGTAGTCCCTGTGGTTCACATCTGGTATTTTAAATCATTACCAAATAAAGTGGGTTACTTGTTAGGTCTTCCTACCAAGAAACTCGATATGATTATCTATTACGAACGGTACGTAGTTATTAACCCCGGAATTAAACGTAACGACGGAGTTAAATACCTCGATTTCCTTACCGAAGAGGAATACATCGACATCCTGGAATCCCTTCCAAAGGAGAACCAGATGCTTGACGATGAACATCCCGATAAATTTATTGCCGATATGGGTGCCATCGCACTCCATAAATTGCTCGAAAGACTCGAATTGGACGAACTATCATACGATCTGAGACACAAGGCAGGAAACGAAACTTCACAACAACGTAAAAACGAAGCATTAAAGCGTCTTAACGTTGTTGAAGCTTTCCGTTCTTCCAAAGGGAGAAATCAACCCGAATGGATGATCGTCAAAGTTGTTCCGGTTATTCCGCCAGATTTACGTCCATTGGTTCCACTGGATGGCGGTCGTTTTGCAACTTCAGATTTAAATGACCTTTATCGCCGGGTAATCATCCGCAATAACCGTCTTAAACGATTAATTGAAATCAAAGCGCCTGAGGTTATTCTCCGTAACGAGAAACGTATGCTCCAGGAAGCTGTAGATTCATTATTTGATAACAGCCGTAAATCTAACGCCGTTAAAACGGACAACAACCGTCCTTTAAAGTCTCTTTCTGATTCCCTCAAAGGTAAACAAGGTCGTTTCCGTCAGAACCTGCTGGGTAAACGTGTCGACTATTCAGCTCGTTCTGTAATCGTCGTTGGACCCCATCTGAAACTGCACGAGTGTGGTATTCCTAAAGATATGGCCGCAGAGCTTTACAAACCATTTGTGATCAGAAAACTCATTGAGCGTGGTATTGTAAAGACCGTAAAGTCAGCCAAGAAAATTGTTGACCGCAAGGATCCTGTCGTTTGGGATATTCTGGAAAACGTGATGAAAGGTCATCCGGTACTCTTGAACCGTGCTCCTACACTTCACCGTTTATCAATCCAGTCGTTCCAGCCTGTTTTGGTTGAAGGAAAGGCAATCCGTCTCCACCCATTGGTTTGTACCGGTTTCAACGCCGACTTCGATGGTGACCAGATGGCAGTCCATCTTCCACTTGGAAATGCTGCAATCCTCGAGGCTCAGGTATTGATGTTGTCATCTCACAACTTATTAAACCCTGCTAACGGCGCACCGATCACCGTTCCTTCACAGGACATGGTTCTTGGTCTTTATTATATGACCAAGGCGCGTAAGGGTGCCAAAGGCGAAGGATTATCATTCTACTCTCCCGAGGAGGCAATTATTGCCTACAACGAGGGGAAGGTTGACATGCATGCCATCGTTAATGTCAGATCTCAGGATTTTGACGAAAAGGGTGAGCTGAAGACCATGATGATTGATACCACGCTGGGTCGTATTCTTTTCAATGAATATGTCCCTGCTGCTGCCGGATATATCAATAAAATCCTGACTAAAAAAGCGTTACGAGATATCATCGCTGATATTTTGGCAAGAACCGATAACGCAATTACAGCCCAGTTCCTTGATGATATTAAGGATCTTGGATATAAAATGGCTTACCGCGGAGGTCTGTCATTTAACCTTGATGATGTAATTATTCCTCCTGTGAAAACCGAAATGGTAGCAGAAGGATATGCCGAAGTTGAGGAGGTATTGAATAACTATAATATGGGATTCATTACCAACAACGAACGGTACAATGGCGTAATTGATATCTGGACACATGTGAATGCCAGGTTGACTCAGAGTGTAATGACAACAATCAGCACCGATAAACAAGGATTTAACTCTGTTTATATGATGTTGGATTCCGGTGCCCGTGGATCTAAAGAACAGATCCGCCAGCTTTGCGGAATGCGCGGATTGATGGCAAAACCTCAAAAATCGGGTTCAACTGGCTCTCAGATTATTGAAAATCCTATCCTTGCAAACTTTAAAGAGGGGTTATCGGTACTTGAGTACTTTATCTCAACCCACGGTGCCCGTAAAGGACTTGCCGATACGGCTCTTAAAACTGCGGATGCAGGTTATCTGACCCGTCGTCTTGTTGACGTTGCCCAGGATGTGATTATTAATCTGGACGACTGCGGTACATTACGCGGCTTGATCGCTACGGCTTTGAAGAACAACGAAGAGGTTGTCGCTTCATTGTCTGAACGAATCCTCGGACGTACTACTGTTCACGATATCTATCATCCGCTTACAGGTAAACTGATCATTACTGCCGGTGAAGAGATCATTGAAGATGTTGCTGCAGTGATTGAAGATTCACCGATCGAACGTGTTGAGATCAGATCCGTGCTGACCTGTGAAGCTGAAAATGGCGTTTGTGCCAAGTGTTACGGACGGAATCTGGCAACAGCCAAGATGATCCAGCTCGGTGAGGCTGTAGGGGTAATCTCTGCACAGTCGATCGGGGAGCCGGGAACACAGCTTACCCTTCGTACCTTCCACGTTGGGGGTATCGCAGGTAACGTTTCAACTCAGTCAACGGTTGTAGCCCGCTATGACGGTATCGCTGAGATCGAGGAATTACGTTCAGTTGAGTGGACAGATGAGAAGGGTGATATCATCGATATCGTCGTAAGTCGTCTTGCTGAACTGAAAATTATCGATAAAAATACCGGAATAACCCTTTCCACACATAGTATGCCTTATGGCTCTAAATTATTCGTTAAGAATGGTGCGGACATTAAAAAGGATACTATAATTTGCGAGTGGGATCCATATAATGGTGTAATTGTCAATGAATTCAACGGACGTGTTTCGTATAGTGACTTAATTGACGGTGTTACCTGTCGTGAAGAATCGGATGAACAAACCGGTTACAAGGAGAAGGTAATCATCGAAACAAGAGATAAAACCAAAAATCCAACCTTACAGATTGTTGATGAGAACGACATGGAAATTCGTTCTTATAACCTTCCGGTAGGTGGTCACTTAAGTGTGGATGACGGCCAGATGGTCAAGAGTGGTGAGGTCTTGGTGAAGATTCCGCGTGCATCTGGTAAAGCTGGTGATATCACCGGCGGTCTGCCACGTGTTACCGAACTTTTCGAAGCCCGTAACCCTTCAAACCCTGCTGTGGTTTCTGAAATCGACGGTGAAGTAACCCTTGGAAAGATCAAACGTGGTAACCGCGAAGTAGTTATCACATCACGTACAGGTGAAGTTAAAAAATACCTGGTACCACTTTCCCGCCAGATCCTGGTTCAGGAAAGCGATTATGTCCGCGCTGGTATTGCCCTCTCTGATGGCGCAATCACCCCGTCTGATATCCTTGCTATCAAAGGTCCGACAAAAGTTCAGGAGTATATCGTGAATGAGGTTCAGGACGTTTATCGAATGCAGGGTGTGAAGATCAATGACAAGCATTTTGAGGTCATTGTTCGCCAGATGATGCGTAAGGTCGAAATTGAAGATGCCGGTGATACCCGTTTCCTTGAAAAACAAATCGTTGACAAGGGTGATTTCACCACTGAAAATGACTGGGTTTATGCGAACAAAATTATTACTGAATCGGGTGATTCTGAAGCATTACGTCCAGGTATGATTATCACTGCACGTCGTTTAAGAGACGAAAATTCATTGCTCAAACGTCGTGACAAGAAAACTGTTGAAGCCCGCGATGCGGTGCCAGCAACTTCAAGTCAGGTTTTGCAGGGGATTACCCGTGCATCACTTCAGACCAAATCGTGGATGTCGGCAGCGTCGTTCCAGGAAACTACAAAGGTATTGAACGAGGCAGCTATCAATGGCAAAATCGACTACCTTGAAGGTTTAAAGGAAAACGTTATCTGCGGACATTTAATCCCTGCCGGCACAGGTAACCCAATGTTTAAAAACATCGTGGTTGGCTCCAAGGACGAATATGATCGGTTGATCGATTCGAAAAAGGGTGATTCAATGGGTGACGAGGACGAAGATTATTAATTGAAAGTTATGAATAACGAAGAACAGAATCAACTGAATATTGAGCTAACCGAAGATGTTGCTCAGGGTACTTATTCAAATCTGGCCATTATTACCCACTCTCCGTCTGAGTTTGTGGTCGATTTTGTCCTTGTGATGCCCGGTATTCCAAAGGCCAATGTAAAGTCCCGGATCATTCTGACACCGGAACATGCAAAAAGGCTGATGTTTGCATTACAGGAAAATGTTTCCAAATACGAAGCGATTCATGGACCGATACAGATTCATGAAGGACAGAATAATCTGGTTCCAATGACCTTTAGCGGACCTACTGGTCAGGCATAACCTTTCTGTTATATTTATAAGGCTGGTCCGGGCCCGACTCTTTGTCGGTCCCGGACTGTTTTTTTGTTTAAGTCCGAGCCCAACTCAAAGTCGCGCCCGGACTTAAAGGTTCAGTATTGGAGGGTTTAACTGCCAGGACCAGTTGATAAAACGTCAATTTTTTTCAATAATCATTCTAAATTATCCGCTTCAATATCAGCATTTTGATTCGTTTTTCGAGACATATTTTAAAATCACTCCCTTTGAAGTCTTTGAAAAACAGCGGTGTTACGATTGAAGTCACTCTGTCACTATCGATTGACATCTGATTCTCTTCCATCCCTGGAAATTTCACCGAATTTGTCAGCAACTCCTTAAGTTTTATATTTGCCTTCCGAAACCCTCATACATAAAGTCTCGTTAAAGAAGACCTGAATCAATGAGGGTTCAATTTGGCCTTTAATTGCTATTTTTTTTCACATTAATGATTCAAAACCATACAGAAAATTTATGAAGGGTTTAAAAATTATAGTACTTGCCAAGCAGGTTCCAGACACACGAAATGTAGGGAAAGATGCCATGAAAGCTGATGGAACGGTAAACCGAGCCGTTCTTCCTGCAATTTTTAATCCGGAGGATCTTAACGCCCTTGAGATGGCGCTAAGGGTCAAAGACCAGATCCCCGGAACAACAGTAACCATATTAACAATGGGACCAGGTCGTGCCGCAGAGATCATCCGTGAAGGACTTTACCGCGGTGCCGACGATGGAATTTTGTTAACCGACAGGGCATTTGCCGGATCTGATACGCTGGCAACCTCTTATGCCTTATCCCAAACGATTAAGGAGATGGGGAAATTTGACCTGATCGTAGCAGGCCGTCAGGCAATCGATGGTGATACTGCCCAGGTGGGGCCACAGGTTGCTGAAAAACTTGGATTAAACCAGGTAACTTATGTGGAAGAGATCATTCAGATCGAAAAGTCGAAGATTACCTGCCGGCGCCGCCTCGATAACGGTGTCGAAACGGTTAAGGCGCCACTTCCACTTCTCCTTACCGTAAACAGCTCAGCACCCGATTGCCGCTCCCGCAACGCAAAACTGCTGATGAAATATAAACATGCCCGGACCGTTACAGAACGTCAGGAGGCAACCGAAGATTACCTCTATCTCTATGATTCGCGCCCATTCCTTAATATTCAGGAGATGACCGTAAACCAGATTCAATCCACCCCTGAACAATTGGGTTTGGCAGGATCTCCAACAAAAGTTAAACGAATTGAGAATGTTATCTTACAGGCAAAGGACGCGAAACGATTGACTGCTGCCGATGAAGGTATCAATGACCTGATGAAGGAATTAATCGAGAGTCATGTAATTGGCTAGTAGTAACTTACTTGAAAAAAATATTCGAAGAATGGATAATTTATTTGTTTATTGTGAAGTTGAAGATGGAGTTGTGGCCGATGTAAGCCTTGAGCTCCTGACCAAAGGGCGCTCTCTTGCCAATGAACTTAAATGTCAGCTAGAAGCTGTCATCATTGGTTCAGCCCTTAAAGAGGTTGAAAAACAGGTAATCCCTTATGGTGCCGATGTGGTTCACATGATTGATGATCCCCGTTTGGCGCCTTATACCACCGCACCTCACGCTGCGGTTCTGATCAAACTGTTTCAGGAAGAAAAACCTCAGATCGCCCTTATGGGTGCAACACCTATCGGACGTGATTTGGGTCCGCGTGTCTCCTCCGCCCTCCACAGCGGTTTGACGGCCGACTGTACAAGCCTCGAGATTGGTGATCACGAAGATAAAAAAGCGGGTAAGACCTATAAAAATTTATTATACCAGATCCGACCTGCTTTTGGAGGAAATATAATTGCATGGATTATCAATCCCGATTGTCGTCCTCAAATGGCTACAGTTCGCGAAGGGGTGATGCGGAAACAGATCATTAATGCCAATTATCCATCCAAAGTAAACCACCTTGAAGTTTCAAAATATGTTTCTGATACCGATTTCGCAGTTCAGATCATCGAACGCCACCTCGAGAAACGGAAAATCAACATTAAAGGAGCTACAATTGTAGTCTCAGGTGGGTATGGCGTTGGTTCAAAAGAAAATTTTAAACTCCTGTATGAACTTGCTGACCTGCTCGGTGCAGAGGTTGGAGCTTCCCGCGCAGCAGTTGATGCCGGATATGCAGATCATGAACGACAAATCGGACAAACCGGAATAACAGTGCGTCCAAAACTCTATATCGCATGCGGTATTTCAGGTCAGGTTCAACACCGGGCTGGAATGGAAGAATCTGCTCAGATCATCTCTATAAATACGGACCCCGATGCACCGATTAACTCGCTGGCCGACTATGTTATCACCGGTGATATCTCGGAGATAATTCCTAAAATGATCAAGTATTATAAACAAAATACGAAGTAAATCGCGAATTTCCGGTTGACATCCAAAAATTTAAAGAGAAATGGCAAATTTATATAACGATAACAGAGACTTAAAATTTCACCTCACGCATCCAATGATGCAAAAGCTGGTGATGCTAAAGGAACGTAATTTCGTCGATAAAGCAGATTTTGATTATGCTCCGATCGATTTCGAGGACGCAATGGACAGTTATGAGCGTGTTCTCGAAGTGGTGGGAGAGATCAGTGGGGATATCATTGCTCCCAATGCCGAATCGATCGATGCCGAAGGGCCTCAGGTTGTTGATGGCAGGGTAATCTATGCCCGGGGAACCCAGGAAAATCTCGATGCTCTTGTAAAAGCAGGTTTACTTGGAATTACATTACCCCGCCGTTTTGGGGGGTTGAACTTCCCGATTGTCCCCTACATCATGGCAGCCGATATTGTTTCGCGCGCCGATGCCGGTTTTGTAAATATCTGGGGTCTGCAGGATTGCGCCGAAACATTGAACGAATTTGCCTCCGAAGAGCAAAAAGAGCGGTGGCTTACACGTGTGGTTCAGGGTGAAACAATGGCGATGGACCTTACCGAACCCGATGCCGGTTCTGACCTTCAGGCTGTTCAGCTTAAAGCGACCTGGTCTGAAAGTAAAGGCACCTGGCTGCTTAACGGCGTTAAGCGTTTTATTACCAATGGTGATGGTGATATTGCTCTTGTACTCGCCCGCTCGGAAGAGGGGACACGCGACGGCCGTGGTCTGTCAATGTATGTTTACGACAAACGCAACGGGGGTGTTTCGGTTCGGAGAATCGAACATAAAATGGGGATCATCGGTTCCCCGACATGTGAACTGGTCTTCAAAGATGCCCCGGGTGAATTGATTGGAAACCGCAAGATGGGTCTTATCAAATATGTAATGGCCTTGATGAACGGTGCACGTCTTGGAATTGCTGCTCAGGCAGTGGGAATCTCCGAGGCAGCATACCGCGAAGCGTTGCAATATGCCAAAGAGCGTGCCCAGTTTGGAAAAACAATTATCCATTTCCCTGCAGTTTATGAAATGCTTTCTGTGATGAAGGCTAAACTCGATGGCTCCAGAACACTGCTTTATGAAACAGCCAGATTCGTAGATATTTATAAAACCTACCAGCATATTTCCGAAGAACGAAAGCTCACCACCGAAGAGCGTGATGAGATGAAAGAGTACCAGCGTCTGGCAGACATCTTTACCCCGCTCGTTAAAGGGATCACCTCCGAATATTGCAATCAGAACGCTTACGATGCAATTCAGATTCACGGTGGATCAGGCTTTATGAAAGATTATGCGGTCGAAAGGATCTACCGCGATGCACGTATTACCTCTATCTACGAGGGGACTACCCAGTTGCAGGTCGTTGCTGCCATCAGGGGTGTTACAACTGAAGGTTACCTGAAGCAGATCAGGGTTTACGAAAAAATGGACATCCGACCCGATCTTGAAAAGTACAGGCGTACGCTAATCTCGTTGACCTGGGATTATGAAGAGGCTGTCGAAAAGGTGATTAATGTCGGTGACAATGAATTCATCGATTTCCACGCACGCCGCCTGGTAGAGATGGCCGGCTATATTATTATGAGCTATTTGCTTGTCCTTGATGCCAACCGCGATATGGAATATGCCCGCTCAGCCCAGAATTTCAATAAAATGGCAAAAGGTGAAGTCAAAGCTCGTGCCGAATTCATCCGCGCATCATCGCTCGAAGATATAGGGCATTACAAATATTAAATAAAATCAGACCCTCACGGTTTTCAAAACTGTCATGGTTTAGACCCTCAAGGTTTCTAAAACCTTGAGGGTTTAATTTGAAATCAACTATTCACATTAAGATTTTAGAATTAAGCTAATTAATATTCTGTCCCTTACCTAAAATCTATAAATGTGAAAATTTTCTTTTCTTTCCTTACCCTTTTAGTGTTAGGAACATCTTTAAAAATTTTTGCTGCTGATAACAATAGTGCCAAACGGAAGGGACAAATTGGCATAACCTTTTCATCCTTCGGTTCAAATGATCTCTTGAGTTTTGCCAAAACCATAGGAGGCCCGGGTTTCAAGGGAAACGGATACACCGCTTTTGGCTTAGCTTATGTTTATAAACTAAACGAAACACTCGATTTTGAAACAGGAATTGAGTATTCTTATCATAAAATTATTATAGAACCGAACCTGCCCCTCATTTACCATGGAACACCTACGCTTGTGAGATTTTCCTTAATAAATATTCCGGCAACGATACACATTAATTTCCTTAGGTATTTCTTTCTCAACAGCGGACTATTCCTGGGTTTTGGAGGAAGCAATCCAGGCGAGATAAATAGACAGAATGGCATTGGTATAAATCTCGGATTAGGTTTAAAATATGAATTTCGTGGCGGTTTTTCGTTTTTTGTAAATCCGTATACAAAAGTTCATTCATTAATTCCGTTAACTTCAATCGGTGGTCGCGGCCGTTTGATCGAATCGGGGTTCAGATTCGGTTTCCTGGCTAGACTGAATAAATGAGATCCTGTCCAAATATATAGTTCCAACTCCAAATTCAGAGAATCTTAAGAGATTTCATGGAAGATTTCTATTTAAAAATCTTTTACATCGGAAATTTATTTTACGTTTTTACAAGGGATTTGACACTTAATAAATTGTTTTGTAATCTTATTATTGCTATTTTTGGCTGTTTTGTGATACTGGCAATCTGTTGATTTGAAAAACGCAAGTGATTTTTTAATGCTGTTGAATGCCAATTTTGCCAGTTGTAAGATCCCTTTATGTCCAAACTATGCATTAGACGTTTTAAAATGAAAAAAAAAATTATTGCTAACCCTTCCACTTTGCGCCAAAGGGCAATCGATCATTTGGAAAAGAGTCCGTCAAAAATTGATCTTTTGTCACATTCAGAGGCTGACTTATTGAAGCTTATACATGAACTTGAAGTTCACAAAGTTGAACTTGAAATAATGAACGAAGAGCTAAAGCTTGAAAAAGCTGAATCTGTGGCAAATACTGATAATTATATTAATTTTTACGATTCAGCCCCATCGGGTTACATTACACTCTCTTCAACGGGTCTGATTGAGAACCTGAACCTTACAACCGCCAAATACCTGGGCGAAGACCGCTCCAGCCTTGTAAACAGCTTATTTTCACGTTTCATTTCCCACGATACAAAGGATATATTCTTTGACTTTCTTAGGATCGTTTTTAAAAGTACAGTCAAAGAGACCTGTGAGATAACACTGGCAGTAAAAGATCAACCTCCTCTGTATGTTCACTTGGACGGGAAGTGTTCAGATGATGGTGAACATTGTCTGGTCATTTTCCAGAATATTACTGCTCTTAAAGTCGCAACTTACAATTTGGAGCAAAGTAACAACCGGTATAAATCACTTTTTCTGAATAACCATACTGTTATGCTCATCATCGATCCGGAAACCGGATCAATAGTAGATGCAAACCCGATAGCTTGCAATTACTATGGATGGACTTTTACTGAAATCTGCCAGAAGAATATCTCTGATATCAATACTCTGACCCCTGAAGAACTTTTTTTTGAAATGAATCTTGCCAAAGTAGAGAAGCGCAAACATTTCTTCTTTAAGCACAGGTTGGCTAGTGGTGAGATACGGCAGGTGGAAGTGCATTCGGGTCCGATAAAGTTCGGCAATACGGAAATGCTTTACTCACATATTCAGGATATTACTGAAAGACGATTAATGGAGAACACTCTTCGTGAGAGCGAAGAGAAATACCGGAATCTGGTCGAAAATATCAACGATGTTATTTTTGAAATTGATACCCGTGGAAAGATTAAATACATTAGTTCAACTATAAATAAAATAATAGGGTATACCTCTGAAGAGATAACCGGAAAGAAATTTACCGATTTTGTTGGGCAAAATTCCGAACACCTCTTAAAAAGACTGGCACTTCTTGACAAGAAAAAAGAGTTGGAGGAAGAATATCAGATTTTCAAAAAAACCGGAGAACCATGCTGGATAAGGTTATCGACAAAAGGTGTTTATACAAATGGGGTCTTCCAGGGCGGTTCGGGAACACTTATTGATATCACCGAACGAAAACATTCAGATGAGGCCTTAAGCAAAAGCAGTCAAAAATGGGAGGCCATCCTTGCTACTTCAACCGATGGACTAGGAATGGTTTCGCTCGAAGGCAAAATTCAGCTTTTGTCGGATAAAATAGCTGCAATGTATGGCTATACCCCGGAAGAAAAAGAACGATTTATCGGAGGTTCTTTTTTTGAATTCATTGATGCTTCCTGTCATAACCAATTGATTGATAATAATAAAAAGCTGCTGGAAGGTATAAAAGATGTTAATGTATCGGAGTATATTGCAGTAAAAAAAGACAAAAGCAGATTTGATGTTGAATTAAATTCTACCGTTTTGCGGGATTCAGATGGCAACCCGGAAAGCATACTCTACTTCCAGCGCGATATCACAGAACGCAAAGTGGCAGAAAATATTCTGAAAGAAAGTGAAAGGAAATTCAAGTTAATTATTCAGTCGCAAGCCGAAGGGATTGGTGTAGTAAATCAGGACGAAATTTTCGAGTTCGTTAATCCCGCAGCCGCTAAAATATTTGAAACGACAGTTGATGAACTTTTAAAAACCTCTTTATTTGATTATTTAAGTCATGATGAAATTGAGAAAATCAATAACCAAACTGCCGGTCGCAGGAATGGAGCTACCAACGATTATGAACTTCAGATCGTCACAAAAGCCGGGAATAATAAATTTATCGAGGTAACTTCTTCTCCCAAATTAGATGAAAACAATAATTATTGCGGAGCTTATGGCGTTTTCCGAGATATTACCGACCGCAAACTTGCACAGGAGGCCTTAAGAGAAAAGAGCACACTTCTGAGTAACCTGATCGTTAATATGCAGGAGGGGATTTTACTCGAAGATTCAAACTGTCATATCGTTCTGACGAACGAGTTGTTCTGTAATATGTTCTCCATTCCTGCACCGCCAACAGCATTGGTCGGAGCAGACTGTTCCGACTCAGCCGAGCAGAGCAAACCACTTTTCAAAGACCCTGAGAAATTCGTTGAACAGATTCAGAATATATTGAATAACAGGGTTGCAGTACTAAGTGACGAGCTCGAATTAGCCGACGGGCGTTATTTTGAAAGAGATTATATCCCCACCTACCTGGACAACGCCTACAATGGTCATTTATGGAAATACCGGGACATTACCGAACGGAAACTTTCTCAACAAAAGATCTCTCAGCAGAACGAACGGCTAAATGCAATCATTACAGCAATGCCCGACCTGATCTTTGTGATGGATCAGTATGGTAACAGTATGGAGTACTATACCAATACGCCCGACAAATTGCTTGCACCTGAAGACAAGGTGGTCGGTCTGAATATCGAGACTTTGTTTGATCAGAAAACGACGCAATTTCATCTTCAGAAAATTAATGAGTGTATTGAGCATAAAAGTTTGGTTTCGTACGAATATTTGGTCGATCAGGCAGACAGCCTTGCTTATTATGAAGCCCGGCTTGTTCCCCTTGGAACTGATAAAGTTTTGGCTTTTATACGTGATGTGTCTGAGAATAAACAAAAAGATGACGAAATAAAGAAGCTTTACCTGGCCATTGAACAAAGTCCGGTTTCAATATTGATAACTGACCTTGCTGCCAGAATCGAATATGTTAATCCTGCATTTCTGGCTACAACAGGTTACACCAGGGGCGAATTAATCGGAAATAATCCCCGGATTCTTAAATCGGGGAAGACAGATAAAAGTGTTTATCATGAACTTTGGAAAACCATAACCGCCGGAAAGGTTTGGGAAGGCGAATGGCAGGATAAAAAGAAAAACGGTGAGCTGTTCTGGGAGCACGTTTCTATTAATCCAATAATTACGGAAAATGGAAAAATCACTAATTACCTTGGCGTAAAACAGGACATCACTCTACGCAAACAGGCGGAAGATGAAATACGGAATCTGAATGCAACCCTTGAAGATCGGATCAAAGAAAGAACCCTCGAGTTATCTGAGACCAACGACATACTTCACCATGAAATAGCCCAACGTAAATTGGCTTCTGCTACCACTGCAGAAGCCCTTGGGCGATTACAGAAAATATCAGACCTGGTGCCTGGAATGGTTTACCAGTTCATGATGAACCCGGATGGGACCTCCTGCTTTCCCTATGCCAGCGAAGGAATTAGCGATATATACGGCGTTACACCTGATGAGGTAGCAGTTGATGCATCCATTGTCTTTAAAAGGCTCCACCCGGATGATCAGGCTGATGTTGTAGCTTCTATCCAGCAATCGGCCAGAGACCTGACACTTTGGCGCCAGGAGTACCGCATAAAGTTTGATGATGGAACGGTAAACTGGCTGTTTGGTAACGCGTTACCTCAACTCCTTCCTGACGGTGCAGTTTTGTGGCACGGATTTATAACCGATATTACCGGGAATAAGCAAATGGAGGCAGCTTTATTCGAAAGCGAGCATAGTTATAAAACTGTCTTGGAAAATATTAAAGAGATAATTTTCCAGACAGATGCCGACGGGTTGTGGTTATTCCTAAATAAAGCATGGGAGGAAGTAACAGGATTTAGTGTGGAAGAGTCATTGGGACAATTGTTTATAAATTATGTGCACCCTGATGACAGGCAGCGCAATATGGAGCTTTTCCAGCCTTTAATTTCACGACAGAAGGATTATTGTCGCCATCAGGTTCGATATTTGACCAAAGACGGGGGATTTCGTTGGATTGAAGTCTATGCACGTTTGGGATTAAATGAGCAGGATGAAATTATCGGGACTTACGGCACGCTTCAGGATATAACCGAGCGTAAAGAGGCGGAAGATAACCTGAAGCAATTGTCGTTTCGCCTCTCATTAGCTGTTCAGGCAGGAGGGGTGGGCGTCTGGGACTTCGACTTAGTCAATGATCGCCTGATTTGGGATGACCAGATGTTTGAACTCTATGGCATAAAAAGAGAAGATTTTTCAGGAGCATACTCTGCATGGCAACATGGGCTTCATCCTGATGACAAAGAACGTGGTGACAAGGAGATTCAGATGGCCATTAGCGGAGAAAAAACATTCGATACCGAATTCCGCGTGATTTGGCCGGATGATTCAATTCATAATATCCGGGCGCTTGCCGTTGTTCAACATGACCCTTCCGGCAAACCGGTAAACGTGATCGGGACCAATTGGGATATCACCGCACAGAAGCGGGCTGCCAAATTTGAACAGGAATTGTTAAATCTCTCTATTCAGTTAACAGGAATACCAAGTATCGAAATTTCTGCAGCACTCGACAAGTCACTGCGTCAGATTGGTACGTTTCTCCATGCCGACAGGGCTTATATTTTTGAGTTTAACCTGGAACGAAAGACCATGAGCAGTACTCATGAGTGGTGCAATGAAGGAATTTTAACCGAGATGGGAAATCTACAGGAGATTCCCTATGATGCATTACCGATGTGGATGAGAAAGCTTCAATGGCGTGAAAATATTCTGATCACTTCAATTCATGAGCTTCCTGACTCATGGAGGGCAGAACGGGAAATGTTTGAACCCAGAGGAATACAGTCGCTCCTGGTCATTCCGATTCTAAGTGAAGGGAACCCGATTGGTTTTGTCAGGTTGGATGCTGTGAGCAAAGAGAAAGTTTATGACGACTCGGAGATCAATTTTTTAAAGGTCTGGAGCAATATGCTTTCGGGCTTAATAAATAATCAGAACAAAGAGTTGGAACTGAATCTGACCCGAAGGAATTATGAAACCTTTTTCAATACTATCGATGATTTTCTTTTTGTCCTGGACGAGCAGGCGAATATCATTCATACCAATAATTCGGTGAGCAGCCGACTTGGATATTCGTTCGAAGAGTTGATTAATCAATCTGTTCTGATGGTCCATCCGGCTGAGCGTCGCGACGAGGCAGGTCGTATTGTCGGTGAGATGCTGGCTGGTACTGCCGATTTCTGCCCAGTTCCCCTACTTACAAAATCAATGAACCAGATACCCGTGGAAACCAGAGTGAAGCGAGGATTTTGGGATGGAAGACCAGTGATTTTCGGGGTAAGTAAGGACGTATCAAAAATCCAATTATCCGAAGAGAAATTTTCAAAAGCATTTCAATATAATTCGGCGCTCATGGCTATTTCGCGCGTCAGCGACAATAAATTCATTGAAATTAACGATACGTTTATCAATAAATTAGATTATTCACGCGAAGAATTATTGGGCAAAACCTCTGGTGAGTTTAACCTTTATGTTAATTCAGAGGCGCGAACAATTATCCTTGAGAAATTAAATCAAAACATCCCTGTCAGGGAAGTTGAATTGGAGATCAGAAAAAAAACTGGTGAGTCGATATTCGGCTTGTTCTCTGCCGATTTCATTTACATTGGAGAAGAGTTATGCATACTTGCGGTGATGGTTGATATCACCGAGCGGAAACTGGCGATGGCAGAACTTAAAGAAAGCAGGGAAACGCATCGTGGATTGAGCGAAGCAGCTTTTGACTCCATTTTCTTTTCTGAAAAAGGAATTTGCATTGAGCAAAATCAGATGGCAGAAAAGGTGTTTGGCTATACCACCGAAGAAGCCCTGGGTAGGTATGGCACCGATTGGATCGTACCGGAAGACCGCAAAATATTAATGGATAATATGCTTGCCGGAATTGAGGAACCGTATGAAGTTATGGCCTTAAGAAAAGACGGCACAACATTCCCTTGTATGCTAAGCGGTAAAATGATGTATTATAAAGGAAGGAATGTCAGAGTGACTTCCCTGAATGATATTACAGACCGTAAAAAGGCAGAGGAAGCCCTTCTCGAAAGCGAAAAACGTTTCTCTTTGTTCATGGATTACCTTCCTGCCCTTGTCTTTATAAAAGATTTTGAGGGGAGAATGATATATTCGAATAATGCCATAAACAAAGCCCTGGGAGCTTCGGAGTGGCTGGGAAAATCACTGTTTGATATTTTTAATGCCGAAACTGCTTCACGAATAATCAGCGATGATAAAAAAACAATTCAATCAGGATATCAATCTATTGAAGAGAGTTTCTTAAATCTTGACGGAAGTTTACATCACTACGAAACCCAAAAATTTGTAATTCCCCGTTCAGGTCAGAAATCAATTCTGGGAGGTATTTCACTCGATATTACTGAACGTAAAAAAGCAGAAGAGGAGATCATTAAATCAAGAAATGAGGCCGAATCGGCCAATCACGCTAAAAGCGAATTTCTGTCACGAATGAGTCATGAATTAAGGACACCGATGAACTCAATCCTTGGCTTTGCCCAATTACTCCAAATGGGGGAACTGGAATTCCGCCAGCGAAAAGGGGTCAACCACATTATTCATAGCGGGAAACATCTTCTTGACCTGATCAATGAGGTCCTTGACATTTCCCGGATTGAGGCTGGCCGGATTTCACTCGCTCTTGAACCAATACAATTGAATGGAGTCATTCTCGAAATGATTGACTCCATTCAGCCACAGGCAACAGCCCGAAATATTACGATAAAACTTATTGATTCCTCTTTGCATAACACCTGCGTAATAGCCGATAATCAACGACTTAAACAGGTCTTAATGAATTTATTGAGTAATTCAATTAAGTATGACAGGGAAGGTGGGCTCGTAATTATTGAAATTACAACAAGGCCACCAAATCCATTGGAACAGTCTCTGGTCCGAATCTCAATTTCTGATACTGGTATCGGTATCGCAGCAGAAGATATTCCTAAACTATTTACCCCCTTTGAACGCATTGGCGCTGAAAAGACTGAGACCGAAGGAACTGGTCTCGGCCTTACTGTTGTTAAAAAACTCATGGATGCAATGGACGGAGAAATTGGGGTGGAATCTGTGCCGGGTGAGGGGAGTACCTTCTGGATTGAATTGCCGGCTGGTGATAATCAACATGAAAGTGTTGCAAACCCGGTTAACCTGACAGAACCTGAATCGGCACTTACTCATAAAAACGGTACAATATTGTATATCGAGGATAATCGCTCAAATATTGAACTTGTTGAACAAATACTCGCCGATCACCGCTCCAATATCCGCCTTTTCTCAACTATAAATGGAAAACAGGCTGTTCCATTGGCTCTGGAAGTTGAACCGGACCTGATCCTTCTCGATCTCGATCTGCCCGATATAAATGGCGATGAAGTGATCGCCCTTCTTAAGGCTGAAGTGAGAACAAAGGCGATACCAGTTATAATTATCAGCGCAGATGCAATGTCGCAGCAGCAAGAGAAACTATTCAAGGCAGGAGCCCGAAACTATTTAACCAAACCGCTCGATGTCCCACTGTTTTTACTGGAGGTAGATAAATGGCTCTATTCTAATAAAAAAGATAAAAAGAAAAATAGTTAAGCAGATTCTTCAAAATTATTTGCCCAAGCATTTGCAAATCAAACTAAAAAGATGAGATTACCCTTATTAAAATATGTAATGTTTCTGAAAATTCGTCCGGCAGATCGCTGGAGGGTTTTTGCAGTGCTGATAATTAGTTTGCTTCTCACCCTTTTGGTCTCTGTAAATTCAGGCCATGAGAATGTAGTAAACCAGAAAAAGGAGTTTGGATTGATTTGCGATGAAATTAAGTCTAAAATAGCAACCCGTCTCCACTCGTATGCTTTTCTCCTGCGATCCGCATCCGCATTTTCTGTTTCAAGCGACTCAATCAACCGTTCCGATTGGCATAATTTTGTGGATCGGGTCAGAATAGATAAAAATTTGCCTGGAATTCAGGGAGTTGGATATTCTATGATTATTCCGAACAACCACTTAGTGCAGCATATCAGACAGATAAGATCGGAAGGGCTTGCCGATTATTCCATTAAACCTTCCGGAGAACGGGATATTTATACTTCAATCGTTTATTTGGAACCTTTCTCGGGCCGGAACCTGCGTGCAATCGGATACGATATGTTTACCGAACCGGTCAGGCGAAAGGCGATGGAGCTATCACGGGATTCTGATTTGGCTATCCTTTCGGGAAAAGTAACGCTGGTCCAGGAGACAAATCAGGATGTTCAGTTTGGTTCACTGATGTATGTCCCTGTCTACCATAAGAATATGCCGATAGCCACAATTGAACAACGCAGGCTGGCAATCAAAGGGTGGGCTTACAGCCCTTTCAGAATGAACGACTTAATGAATGGTATTTTAGGGAGGTGGGATACAGACCGATTGAACCGGATTCAACTGCAGATTTATGACGATAGCTTGTCAACCAGTTCTTTACTCTATAAAAGTCAGGTTGTAGATTCGCTTCAATTGATTAATTCAGCCTTCCGGACCATTTTAGTCCCTATTGATTTTAACGGGACTAAATGGACGCTCAAATTTTCACAGGCCCGCGAAAAATATTACCTTAGTAACAATGTGAAAATTAAACTGGGAAGCGGAATTATAATAAGTCTGTTGTTAACTGCCCTGTCGCTCTCACTGTTAAGTATGCTCAATAGGGCAAATCAAATTGCCGGTCAATCGACTCTTGAGCTTAAGCAGAGTGAAGATCGGTTTAAGATCTTGCTTAACTCTACTGCCGAGGCTATTTATGGAATTGATCTGGAAGGCAATTGTACTTTTTCGAATAGGGCATGCATTCAAACACTTGGCCTTGAAAGCCTGGATGAAATGCTTGGCAAAAATATGCATAAACTAATTCACCACTCTAATTCTGACGGATCAGAACTTGAACTGGAAAATTGCAGGATTCAAATTGCCTTCCTTAAGGGAATTGGTACACATGTTGATAACGAAGTGCTATGGAGGCATGATGGCACCTGCTTTCCGGCTGAGTATTGGTCGTATCCGCTGTATGTTAACGGACATATCGAAGGGGCGGTGGTTACCTTTTTCGACATTACCGACCGCCAGCAAATTATAGAAAAACTCAATACGGCAAAAAATGAGGCTGAGAAAGCCAACCTTGCCAAGAGTGAATTCCTCTCCCGCATGAGCCATGAGCTTCGCACACCCATGAATTCAATACTTGGATTTGCTCAACTGCTTCAGATGGGAAGTAAATTAAACCAACAGCAAAAGAAAGGTGTTGGACATATTCTGAACAGCGGAAAACACCTTCTGAACCTGATAAACGAGGTACTTGAAATATCCCGTATCGAAGCTGGCCATATTGAACTTATTATTGAACCCCTACTCGTAACAAGTGTAATCAGGGAGATGCTGGATTCGGTATATCCTCTGGCCGAAGCCAGGGAAATTAAATTGGAATTATCAAATTCTACCGAAAACGAATTCTACGTAAAGTCAGATCGCCAAAGGTTAAAACAAGTGCTCCTGAACCTTTTAAGCAATGCCTTGAAATACAATAAAATTGGGGGAACCATTGTCATTAATGCTGAAAAAATGGATGTAAATGAGGCTGGCATTATCCCGGTTCGGATCTCAATTACCGATATTGGTGCAGGAATTGCCCCCCACGATATTCATAAACTTTTTACACCCTTCGAACGTATGGGAGCTGAAAAAACCACTACCGAAGGGACTGGACTTGGACTTGCAGTAGTTAAAAAACTTATGGATGCAATGGGTGGAACAGTCGGAGTTGAAAGTATTCAGGGTAAAGGAAGTACCTTTTGGATTGAACTCCCTGAAGCTGAAAATTTGACAAATAATATCAAAGCTACCGATCTTGTCACTGTGCAGGATAAAAATCCAGACAATATTAAAGGAACAATTTTATACCTGGAAGATAATCTCTCGAATATTGAACTCATGGAACAAATCATAAGTTTAAAACGGTTAAATCTACGACTAATAACAACCATGTATGGCACTCAGGCTATCCCGTTGGCAATACAATTCAAGCCTGACCTTATCCTTTTGGACCTTAACCTACCCGATATTCACGGCAGCGATGTTTTGGCGATGCTCCAGGTTGATGAAAAAACAAAGGCTATACCGGTGGTAATCATCAGCGCTGATGCTATGCCCAAACAACTTGAAAAATTATTAAATGCAGGCGCCCGTAGTTTTTTAACCAAGCCGCTCGATGTCCCACTGTTTTTAATGGAGGTAGATAAATGGATCGGATAAGGTTGAGAATTAATTTATATTGGTTAGGTTTGTGAAGCTTTATAGCAACCCATTATACCTTTCTCAATTAGTATATATAAACAAGCGTATACCGACTTTTCATAACTTAAATCTTAAAATAAAACAAACAAAATGATCGATTCAAATCTGAAAAATGCAAAAATTCTTATCGTTGATGATCATCAGCCAAATATTGACTTGCTGGTCGGCTTTCTGCAGATGCAGCGTTTTAAAAATATTGAAAGTATAACAGATCCAACGCTGACCTTAAGTGTATTTAAATCATTTCAACCTGACTTAATTCTGCTTGATTTAATGATGCCCCAACTTTCAGGCTATGAGGTAATGGAGCAGCTGAAACCTTTGATACCGCAGGATGTTTACTGGCCTATCCTTGTCCTGACTGCAGATATCTCACCAAATGCCAAACAACGGGCGCTGGCGAGCGGAGCCCGCGATTTCCTGGCTAAACCGTTCGATTTTATAGAAGTCCTGCTTCGAATCAGAAATCTGCTCGAAACCAGGTATCTTTATCAGCAACTTGAAAAGAAGAATCAAATTTTAGAAGAAAAAATTGGAATGCTTATAAAAGTAATGAGCGGTTGGAATAAATAAGCTCACAACGCTGAATTACCTGAATAAGGTTTGAGTGAACCGATAAATTGGTTGTATCTTGAAAATGCACCTTAAATATTGTCTTATCCGTTTTGAATGCAAGATTATGAATGAATTAAGATTGAAAAGCGCTAATATTCTGATTATGGATGATCAGCAACCAAATGTGGATCTTTTGGAGGGATTTCTGGAAATGGAGGGATTTCGCAATATTAAAAGTACGATAGATTCACGAGAGGCCTTATCATTATTTCATACTTTTTCCCCAGATCTGATCCTGCTCGATTTGGCAATGCCTTATTTTTCCGGGTTTGAAATAATGGATCAACTTAAACCCTTTATCGATTCAAATACTTTTCTGCCAATTTTAGTCCTTTCTGCAAATATTACCACTGAAGCAAAACAAAGGGCCCTTGCAGAAGGGGCAAGCGACTTCCTCTCTAAACCATTTGATTTGATCGAGGTAGGGCTTCGAATCCGGAATTTGCTCTATTCAAGATTCCTGCACCTTCAATTACTGGATCAAAATCAGCACCTCGAAGAGAAGGTCAGGGAACGTACTGCAGAACTTGAAAAAATTGCAATCGACCTCCTGGCGGCAAAAAATAAGGCTGAGGCGAGTGACCGGTTAAAGACCTCATTCCTTCAAACAATTTCACACGAAATACGCACCCCAATGAATGGAGTACTCGGTTTTGCATCATTACTGGCTTCTACAGACCTGGGCGAAGATGAGAAACAAGAGTATCTTAAAATGATGGAAACTTCGGCAAACCGACTCATCAATACAATTACCGACTATGTTCAAATTTCGTTGATAACCTCAGGTAATCTGGAGGTTAAACTCCAACCCGTCAGACTTTCCCATTTATTGAGTGAGGCAGAAAATAAATATCACAAAATCTGTCAGGATAAAGGTCTGACATTTACCTTATTAATTCCTGAAAACTCCTCCGATTTTATATTGGAAAGCGACCCCGAATTATTGCGAATTGTGATTTCCCATATTGTTGCTAATGCTATCAAGTTTACATCAAAAGGAAATGTAACTTTAGGAATTCATATTTACCAGTCTAAAATTGAGTGCTATGTCAAAGATAGTGGAATTGGAATAAATGAAGATACCCAAAAACAAATCTTCGAAAGTTTCGTTCAGGGAGATGGTTCAAACACCCGCACTTTTGAAGGAAGCGGTCTGGGTCTGTCGATTGTCCAGGGAATTTTAAGGCACCTTGGTAGCGAAATTCAATTGAACTCAGAATTAGGAAAAGGATCAACCTTCTATTTTACTTTACCTTTTTAGCGGCTCAATGTCAAGGATTTTAAATGAATTTGGTTTCACAGCTCTTCTTCTGTCTGTTCCCGGTAAATATTCTCCAACAGAGAGATAGATATGATGGGTGGTAGGATCACAAGTGATGGTCCTTGCCCCTGGCTGTGTCGCAAAATTCTCTGTAACCTCATATTGATCAGCACTTTTCTGCTGAATAACAGTCATAGTCCCTTCACCGTTTGAAGCAAAAATACGTTTAGTCTCGGGATCAAAGGCAACACCGTCACACCCATTTCCAATTGGAACCGAAGTTATAACCTTACCGGTTACTGCGTCTGAAACTATCATCATTTTATTGCTGCATACCGAAAATAAACGGTGATTTGCGCGGTCCAGTGCCAATCCTGAAGGTTCTTCTCCCGGAGAAACAGACCAGGTTTTTTCAACGGTCAAACTTTTGGCATCGATAATGGTGAGACTGCTTTTATCCTCTATATTGACAAATATCTTCCCTTTTTCATCTGTTTGTGCAAATTCAGGCTTGCCGGAGAGTGGAATCGTAGCCACAACTTTTAAAGTTTTAGCATCAAGCACGGTAGAATTGCTGGTCCTGCCATTAAACGTAAATACCTTTTTCGAAAATGGATCATAAAGAATGGCATCCGGATTCTTGCCTGTTACAGCTACTTTAGCAATAAGCTTATAATCCAAAAGTCCAACCACAGAGACCGATGAATCCTTGCCACACGATATAAATGCCCTTTTCAGATCATTGTCAATGGCTATTCCATGAACACCTTCGGTCCCGGTTATCACTCCAATTTGTTCCCCTTTTAATAAATCAACGACATTAACCCTTGTGCTATGAGATACAAATAGTTGATGATTAAACTCATCAACGGAGAGGTAATCCCAGCCCCCGTCACCTTCCAGTTGAATAGTTTTGAATATCCGATAGTCCGAATTCTGCCAATCAACATTTTTCGAATTAAATAAAATCATCCATAACAAG
>Ga0073936_10002547_pt1 | contig 27095 bp, 14 predicted proteins | sample AliMusrvi5mmetaG_FD_87041 | JGI IMG/M metagenome (GOLD analysis project Ga0073936, IMG submission 87041) | Freshwater lake bacterial and archeal communities from Alinen Mustajarvi, Finland, to study Microbial Dark Matter (Phase II) - Alinen... | ecosystem: Environmental > Aquatic > Freshwater >...
TGCGAATAAGGTAATTGATTGATGCCCGGGAAAATGTCAAATATTTTATTTTTTTTCATCCTTTAATGTTGTTCGGTAATCTAAATTCAGTAAATTTACCCACTCAAATTGTCAAAGTGCCAAAAATGATACACGCCTCAGACCCATTACTGCCGAAGTTCTTCAGTGTTTCCAAAAAAACCAATCGGAGTTCTTTTTATTCAAAGACAGTGTTTCTTTTCGTAACAGCTTTTGCAATATCTGCTTCCGCAGTTGCTCAATCAATTGATTACAATCTTGCTAAGAATTGGATGTGCCATCCTGTTTTAAAATCCACAGATATTGCCCGCCAGCAAAATTTAACCCTGACTGTCAGGAATCCAGACCTTTCCATTGATACCGTAATAGCTTATACTCCCTATGCCGATACCTTAGTGGATATCTTTTATGTCTATCCTACGATTGACATGGATTTTTCACATCCTGGCAACACTGCGATGGATAGTATCGACACGCTTACTGCGAAGTTCGTGTATTGTGGGCAGGTGGGTATTTATGCCCAGTTCGGCAGAGTTTTTGTTCCGTATTACCGGCAAGCGAAAATCAGTGTTTTTCTTGATACAACATCATCCGTCCAGGGTCAGTTGGAAAAGGCTAATTATATGGAGATGGCATATAATGATATTGATTCTGCCTTTAATAATTACCTTAAATATTACAATAAGGGGCATAAAATCATTCTGATGGGACATTCACAAGGAGCATATCTTATCAGGTTTTTATTAAGAAAACGATTTGACAATAATCCTTCCCTTATGTCTCGATTAGTTGTTGCCATTTCCGGGGGGGAGCCAAATTATGCTTCAACAAGTGGCAGCAGGACCGGTGGTTCTTTGCAAAATATTAAAACCTGCCATCCACGGGACTCTGTACCGGAATGTGGGTGCATAATTAACTGGCGAACATGGAACAGGGATTCCGTGGTCCAAAATCTTGGGAAATATTCGTTTTTTTTCAACAAGAATTTTGTGAATAAAGGATTGATTTATCAAACCTACGATACAATAAACCACACTCATCAGGAATCAAATTATGATTTTGGGTATTCTGTACATAAAACCATAGCCCGATTCATTTCGATTGATTCAGGTTGTCGTAATTATGTCGGGTTTGATAATATGTTCAGAGCTGAGGTTACCTCTGTCCCTGCAGTGCCTGGCAGCACTTATTTACTGATTGACCCTGTCAATATTCCCAATGACCAAAGAAAAATAGATTCCTTTCCTCCTTATTTACCGGTCTACCTGCGATCCTATATCCCTTTACTTGCGACTAATAATTATCATATCTGGGATATGCAATTCTTCCAGAATGATTTATTGCAGATCTTGCCGCAAATGATTGCAAGTTGTCATTTATCAGGTATTTTGGAGAAAAATGATCTTGGAAAACCTACACTCATTTACCCAAACCCATCCAACGGGAATGTTCATATAAGCATTGAAAACCAAAAGATCAAAAGTGTCAGGCTTTACAATTTACAAGGAGAGTTCGTTGAAGAGTTTTTCACAAGCGATTTTTCGATATTACATCTTCCCCCTGGAATATTCATGGTTAATATTCAAACCGACAAATCAATTTTTGTCGATAAACTGGTTAAACAATAATCCAGGAACTGTCTTGGATCATTTACACTATGGTTACTTTATAAACATCACTCTTGTTTCGTTTGATCCCCCGGATTTCAAACCCACCTGATTCAGGAATATCTTCCAAAAAGTCAAATATTTCGCAAGATTTCGGAAGTGATGAAAAAAACAAGGTGAACCTCAACGTTGATCCAGCTGGAATCTCCATCCACATTGGTGCGATTGAAATATTTAGCGCATGTAACAACTTGCTCCGGTTACCAGATTCTCGGTCAATCAAGACTGTGGAATTCCAAATCCGGATATTTGTCCCAAAATTATCCAGCCAATGGGGAACTGCCAGGAATAAGTTACACCTGGTACATTGGGGACACTGTATGTTTGGGATGATCCCCTGCAGGGAGTTGCTGAACCGCTAATGGCATCCGGCTGAAGCGGGGCTTCATGAAGACCGGACAAATCAAGCCGGTAAACAGGTTTTCCCTCATAGGAAAAATTTGCAAATAAATAATTCCCCGATACAACCAGGGTATTTGCGTTAGGAATAGTTGGGAATCCCTGGTTTATTGGTGCCCAGTTATCTCCATTATCCCCGGAGTAATATACTCCGGAAGCTATGGATGCATAAAGGGATGCCCCTTCTGTAACCAGTGCTGAAATGGCCGGATTTATCGGCAATCCATTATTTACGAGGTTCCATGTGGCGAAGTTATCTGTTGAAAGATAAACGCCGCTGGAACTACCTGCAAAAATTTTTCCACCGGTAAAAATGAGGGAATTGACTGCTTCCGGCGGATAAGAGGCTGTGGATGTCCAGGTCTGGCCATTATCCTCAGAAACATACATTCCACTTCCGGATGCGTACAACTTGTTTCCGTTTGCTGTTATCAATGTTGGTGCAATATCTATGCCCGTTGACTGACTCCATGATTCACCGTTATCGACAGAATAAAACACCCCTGCAGTTGCTCCTCCATAGGGGCCCCCTCCTCCGGCGTAAACGGTATCTCCTTTTACGAACATCGCTGTGGGGCCGCTCCATGTCAAATCAAAAAATGAAGTTGTTTTTTGCCAGGTTGTTCCGTTGTCCAATGACCGGTACATGTCACCACCATTCACATTACAGAAAAGGACGGTGCTGTTTCCCCAGGGGCCCCCTGTTGCACCTGTTAAAATTCCCGGAACCCAGGTCTGACCAAGATTGGTCGAAGTGTATAGCTGTCCCCCCCAGTATGTCGTTGCATAAAGTGTTTCCTGAATTTTCGTGATACTCTGGGTGGAAAAACCGGCTAACCCTTGATTTGAGCCGGCCCAGGACATTAAATTATCATTTGAACGATAAAATCCCGCAAAACCTATACCTGCGAAAACTTCTGATCCGTTTACGGATAACCAACGAATACCGCTATTAAGCTGATTGGTTCCGTTTACCAGGGTCCAGGAGGTTGTTCCCGTAACCGGCGAGCTCCATATTCCGGTGCCGGCTTTGGCATACAGCACATTGTCTTTTATCAACAATACCTGATTTTCCTGGGTGTTCAGGGACAAACCTGTGTTGACCCAGGTGGTGCCGTTATTGACCAGATGGAAAACGCCTGCTCCAAACCCGCCTGCTCCGCATCCCGACCATACATCCGTTCCATTCGAAACCATGTTTACAAAGGTTCTGCGGGTTAATGTGATCCCGGTACCAAATCCCGAATTGACAGCAACCCAGGTTGCACCGTTATCACTGGAACGGAAAATTCCTTTCCCCTGTGTTCCCGCGTACAAATAAATGTCACAATATACAAATGATCTGATCTTGGGAGGATTTTGATCCGTAAATCCCGGGAAGTTGGCATTGAGACTGGTCCATGTCTGTCCATCATCTGTAGAAGTAAAACAACCGGATATTCCTCCCGCAAACAAAGTTGTTCCATTGGAAATAAGTACTAAAGGAACATACAGTGCCCCGTATGGCGTTGCGGCTGTCCAGTTGGCACCATTGTCGCTTGAACGGTATATCCCAGCACCCGTTGCTGCTATAATATAATTGCCGTGTGTGCAAAGAAACTCTATTTCCAGCCCCTGGCTTGTTGAACTCAAACCATTATTGACGGCTGTCCAGGTTGCTCCGTTATCCGCCGAACGGAAGACTCCTTTTGCATAAACCCCGACTCCGGTTCCGGTAAAGAGGTAACTCCCTTTTTTTGCAAAACAATATAATGAACCACCATAGGGACCCGAAGTTGGTTCCCAGTTTTGTGCACTCGTACTCACGATACCTGAAAAAATGGCCGCGATAATACTTAATAAAAGAATAAAGTTGAATCGTTTTTTCATAATGGTTTGGTATTGATTAAAGGTTTGTCTGTATCATGGGTTACCGGGTCAGGGATTGTGGTATCCGCGATGGGTGTTATCCCCGAATCTAAAAGCTTGTTAAGAATCAGGCGCTGCAACTCCAGCTTTTTTATATACTTTTTATTTTCAATGACATTTTTCGAAATTTCCGGATCAGTTTCATCTCTGCTTTCAGATGGACGCTCGTTACCCTTACACATTTTTTGTAGCTGAATTAGGCGGCAAATATCAATTGAAACCTTCCTGAAAAAAAATAATCCGCCCCGACAAAATAGCTACCTGGTATAAAGGCCACCCCGACATTTTACAGACAAATCAGATTAATCAGTTGTTAATGAGGCAGGTAAAAAATATTTTGTTTTGGGAAGGGAAAACAGGAACGTGACAACAATCAGTCGAAAAAACCAGATCCGGACCAGGGAAGGTCACGGATAAATACTCAGATCTGAGAAAGGAATGTAACCAGGTTGGTTTCTAAATTTGAGATACCAAGCTTTTTCCTCAGCCGGTACCTGGCCTTGTCAATGGAAAGGAGTTGCTGACCTGTCAATTCTGAAATGTCTTTCGTGGACATGTTTAACCGAAGGTAGGCACATAATTTTAATTCATTTTGTGTCAGATCAGGGAAAGTCTTTAACAATTTTTCATAAAACCCTGCATGGATTTCCTGAAAGCGAAGAGAAAACTCGTTCAGCATTTTATCATCTGTGGTACTTCTCAACTCCTGGCTGAGTTGGGTAATCGTCTCTTTAGTTTCACTTCCTTTGGCATTGTGCTCAAGCTGCACCAGTTTATTTGAAAGACCGGAAAGCATTTCATTCTTTTTGATCAATGAAAGCAAATTGATTGTCAGTTCCCTGTTTTTAATATTAAGTTCGGATTCTATCTTCTCTTTTTCCAGAACAATAAACTTGGATTTGAGGCGTGACCTTGATAAAAATAATCCTAAAATAACCAGTCCGGAGATGAGACTGAAGATAATGATCATCATCAGGTTATTCTTTGCCTGTTGAGCCAGTTGTTTTTTGAATTCCCTTTTTTCATAAACATATTGGAGTTCAAGTTTTGACAGAAGTTTCTGCTTTTGAGAGAGGAACACACTGTCTCCTGCAATTTTTTCCAGCATGACATATTTATATGCCTTTATTGTATCATCCTTTTCAGTATAAATTTGGTTAAGAATTTTCGCTGCCGGCTGGATAATATTGTAATATTTATGGTTTTGTCCCTCCTCAAGAGCTCGTTTAAAATAAACAATACTCTCGTCCAGCCGTTTAGAATAATAGTAACAATAGCCTATGTTTACATAGCATTTAGCCAACTGCAGGCGGTTGTTCAATTCGGCAAAGTGATCAATAGATTGCTGAAAATTCACAAGAGCTTCATCATATTGCCCCTTGTTCAACTGGGCGTAGCCAATATTCATTATATTGATTCCCTGTCCAAGTTTATCGCCGAGCTTTATGCTGATAGCCAGTGCCTTCTTTAGAAAGACGATGGAAGTATCATAATTCTGTAAATCGCCGTTTACTACAGCAATATTATTATACTGCCGCTTTATCTCGGAAGGATTGTTGATTTTTACAGCAATGGATAAGGAGTTATTGAAATACTGAAGCGCTTTTTTATAATCCTGCTGGTTGCAGAAGTCCTTGCCGATATCTCCCAGCGAATGCGAGATTCCTTCATTGTCTTCGAGCTTTTCAAATATCTTTAAACTTTTAAAGAAATACTGGGAACTATAGTCATAATCTCCCAACTCAGAATAGATTGTGCCAATGAGGCTGTAAGAATGGGCCAGTTCATTGTCAAAGTTCATGTCTTCAGCCATCTCCTTTGCCTTCTGAGCGAATTCCATGGCTTTCTTGTAATCACTTCCTCTGAAATAATAGTTGCCCAACCTTATCATCGATTTAACCTTTCCGGCAGCATAATTGGTTTGCTGTGATATTTCAAGTGCCCTGGAGGCAAGAACATTGGCATTTTCCAGGAATTGGTTTTGCGGATTTTCAAGGAATTTGAGGATCAGGTCGACCTTTTCGTGCGGATTTTTGGTTTTTATCAGGAGCGAATCCAGGGTGTTTGTTTTTATTATACCTTGAGAAACAATACGCTGTGTGCAAAAGACACTCAGGATCGAAAGGAGTATAAGCAGCCCGAATTTCATGGATTCATTGGATCGGAGGATAGCAAAGTACCGAAATTAACCATTCAAGACACAAATATACAGTTAATTCGATGCATTGATAAATACCTGCGATCTAATAAAAAGCAAGCCGCCCGCCAGAGGCGGACGGCTTGCACCAAACCAATCATTAACTATATATAGATCCTTACAATCCTTTTCCGGAAACAACTTTTTCAGAAGCTCTTTTAGTTTCCGGATCCGGAGTGTAATTTATTTGCAATTGAAAACTAGGGCAATACTGCCCCAACAAATGCAGCTGCATTATTATCCGATACAGACATGTCTGTACCATCAACAAGTCCGTCACCATTACAATCATCCGGTATATAACCCGCACTAAAAGCAGCGGCAGAATTGTCTACATTTGACATATCTCCGCCATCTACAATACCATCCTGGTTGACATCAGCACCGTAAATCACATATTTCCCATCTTCCATCAGTAACAGGTTCCCGCCATATGCTTTAACGGGTGCATCAAATGCATAGGTAATTGTTCCTCCGGAGAATGAAACCGGGTTTGCGCTGACGGTTTCGATGCTGTTTCGGTTCCGGATGGTGATATAAAAGGAGCCGTTATGGACAACCGGGATACTGATGATAGCCGTCCCGGTCACACTCAGGTTGACATTGCTTACCGAATATTCAATTGTTCCATACGAAGCTGATTGATGAAGTTCAACCGTTATCTGATCTGCTATTGTTCCTGCAAACTGATCGCCTGAACCGTTTTGTGCTTTCCTCATGGTGCCGGATCCATTGTAAAGTCCTTCCAGGAAAAGTGAAGAGAGGTTGACGGTTTTTACAAGTAATACAGGTGAAACAGCTTTTATTCTTGGTGTTCCGTTTCCGCATCCGTTGGAAGGTGTCACTGTTACATTCCCGGCGATACTCCCCACAATAACGGTTACTGAGCTGGTCGTTCCACCGCCTGTCTGAACCCAGTCGGATGGGAAGGTCCAGTTATAGGTAACACCTGCAACATTGGTAACACTGTAAGTTTGACTGCTTCCTGAATTTGGTGTTGCAGAGCCGGTAATTGTACCCGGCTGGGAAGGAGTGGGCATGGTTTGTGTTATGATAAGATATTGTGCAGGTCCAATGCCCCAGGTATTTGAAGGAGTTGCCAGTACAATACCTGTTGCTGTACCAACAATTACAGTAACTGAATTGGTTGTCCCGCCTGCTGTAATCACCCAGCCTGCAGGGAATTGCCAAGTATAGGTTGTATAAGGCTCATTCGGTACACTGTACACCTGAGATGAGGCTCTGCAGGGAGTAATAGTACCACTTATGGGACCGGGGGTTGAAGGTGGCAAAAAAGTAAACTGTGAAAGATCGGCGGAGAAGATGGATCTGGATGAATGCCCGGCAAGCAGCTTGCCATTATTCACAAATAATGCTGAAGAAGTTGCCTGGGTGGCCGGGGGCAGATCTGAGTTTATATTAACCCACGAACCGTCTATACTGTTTTTTACATAAACATCAGCGGCATTCCTTGCAAATAGAGTGTTTCCATCGGTTGTAATACAGGTAATATTCGTAGTTAGCAATCCTTCAGGAAACCATGTCGCACCATTATCTCCTGATTTATAGATCCCCTCACCGATACCTGTCGATGCACTGGCGATTGCAGCATACACAGTGTCACCCAGAACGCCAAAAGCTGTAATTACGCTACCAGCATCTCCGATTTCACCCATAAGGGTAGTACCCGGATCACCATATGGTAATTGGTACACTTTATTGTAATTTGCTTCATATCCGCTAAGGAAAAGAACATTTCCTTTTTTGACCATAACATTATAGTATTCATCAGGTGTTGCCGTGGCCAGTATCCAGTTGTCCCCGTTGTCATCAGAATAGTAAAGCATTCCAATATTATAAGTTGCATAGATCCTGTTGTTTATCGTTACCATTGCCGTTGGACTTTCATTATCCGGGAATGTGATTGCAACCCATGTTTGGCCCCAGTCAAGCGATCTGTATAACTTGTTATCGCTTAGAGAAACAAAAACCGCATTATCATTAGCGCCCATTGCCTTCACTGAACCCTGCAGATAGGCTGGAGCAATGCGGATGGTCCCGCTTGATGGCTGCCAGGTGGTTCCATTATCAGCAGAACGATAAATCCGCGAAATATAGTCCCCGGCAAACAAGTAAGCACCACCGGTTATAATATTTGGACCTGATTTACCGGAGGCAATAATGTGCCCATACAGTCCGCTGTTTGACTCAGTCCAATTGCTGCCGTTGTCGGATGATTTATATATTCCATCCTGTCCACCTGAAAATAAAACGCCACCTTGCTTAAGAAAGCAATTGACACTTTCATTGGACAGGCCTTGTACAGCAACTGACCATGAAGCTGCACCATCGGTTGATTTAAATATCCCTGAATAGATCGTACCAACGTACAGGTCTGTTCCGTCTGCATAGATCGCGTTTGTTTTAAGGTCTGTCATCCCGTTGTTCACTGCAGTCCAGGATGTGCCCCTGTTAGTTGATTTATAAATTCCTTTCTGATAGGTAGAAGCATACAATGTTTCTCCGATCTTCGTCATTCCTGTAATCCAGTTACTGCCTGTTGGGGTCGTAGGAATCCCGGAACTGGCGGCTGTCCATGTGGTGCAGCTATTTACAGAACGAAAGAGGCCTTTTCGGGTACCGATAAAGATCGTATCACCAATGGATTCAAAACATTTAACCTGGATTGCCTGGCCCGTCTGTCCCCCGCTGGATGATGTCCAGGTTGCCCCCTGATCACTGGAAATTAGCACACCGGAAATAGTTCCGAAGAATAGAGTGCCTGCTTTTTGAAGATAGGCACATGGGGCACCATTTGAGGTTGAAGATGGCCATATTCTTGTCCAGGTTGTCCCGAAATTCACAGAACGGAAAATGCCGCCATCATCCTGCACCTGGGTTCCAATTGTTCTGGCTTCAATTGAGGTGTAAAGGGTATCCTGTTTTAACCAGGCATTTGCAACCTTCTGGTTACCAAGATTACCCGTTATGTCCTGCCAGTTTTGACCATTATTTGTCGATACCCAGATATTACCTGCCGTATGAAATATTTCAGCAGTTGTGGCCACCATATGGGTGGAGTTTGCCTGGATATTGACGACGTTCCCGCCGTTCGGCCCCATCTGGGACCAGCTTTGGCCGGAGCTCGTGAAGAAACTCATCAGTAGCATAATACTGATAAAAAAAGTAGCTGATTTTTTCATTTTCTTATGGTTTGTTGGTTTTTTTGATCAAAGATTTTGTTTCACACGTTACAATTATTTCTTCAGGGACTGGTCAGACCCATCCTTTTCATTATGGGTTAATATCTTCTCATTCACTGTTATATCATAAGTTGTTTCAGTTTCAGAAGGCGGTACTTCGATCTCTGCAAGCATTTTTTTTATGATGGTACTTTGAACCTGAATCCTTCGCAGAAACCGGTCATTATTGTTTTCTTTTTTACCCATTATAGACGCTTGTAATATTCAAGCGGCAAAGATCATCCACCGTGGACAGATAAACCAAATAATCAGGCTGTACAAAAACTACTTATTCGCGAAATGCCAACAGGACTTTTACTGGACAACTTTCTTTAACACCTTACTAATAAGTAATATAACCAGTAAGCCAAATCTTAATGGGGGTTGCATTTTTCAGGTGGGTGTGTAGAGTGAAAGGATAAGGGGGAGGGTTGATCCGGGCGGTATCCTTAAATCAGATCTGGGATAGGAAAGAAACCAGGTTAACTTCCGAATTCGTCAGTTCGAACTTCTTTCGCAGGCGGTACCTGGCTTTTTCAAGCGTCTCGGTCCTTTGACCGGTCAGATCGGATATCTCTTTGGATGACATATTCAATCTCAGGTAGGCACATAGTTTAAGTTCACTCTGTGTCAGGTCGGGATACTGGTTCAGCAATTTATCGTAGAATCCGGCATTTATTTCTTTAAAACGCATTGAGAATTCCTGCCAGAGCCTGTCATCTGATTTTTGTTTTATCTCATTGCTCAGTTTAATAGCCGATTCTTTAAGATCGCTTTTAGAAGGCGCATTTTCAAGTTCGGAAAGCTTTTGGCTGATCTCTGTGATTAGCTCGTTTTTCTTGAGAAGAGCCATTAAATTAATACTGAGTTCCTTGCTTTTAAATTTCAGATCCGATTCGGCTTTTTCCTTTTCCAGGATTGTATTTTTTATTTTGATCTTCTGGCGAGAGTTTAGAAGGATTGTAATGTATAAGCCTGAAAGAAGTCCCAGGATAATAAATCCGAAGATAAAGTAGGAGCGTTGCTGCTTTATCTTTTGCTCCTTTGCAATTTTTTCCTGGTTATACTGAAATTCCAGTTTAAAAATTTCTTTTTGATTTTGCAGAACATTGAGACTGTCTTTTGTTTTTGTCAGGATAAGGTAGTAATTGTAAGCGGCAATGGTATCCTTCTCAGACAGACTGATTTTATAAAGCAAGGTTGTTGATTCGGAGATTACCCGGAGGATTCCGTTTTCTTCACCAAGCCGAAGCCCGGTCAGGGCAAATTTCCTACTTTCCTGGTAATCACCTTTTTTAAAAAAATATTCTCCCATGGCAGTATGACCCTCGGCCATTAATCCAGGACTATTTAAAGTTTGAAATAGTTTGAATGCCTGGTCAAAATACTGGAATGCAGAATCGTACTCATTAAGTTTCATGTAGATATGGCCGATATTGAGCATTATGCCTCCCTGCTGCTGAAAGTCCTCAATCTCCCTGGCCACCGTTAATGCCCTTGAATAGTTGAGCATTGCTTTTTCCATATCATTGAACCCCACCTGGTAAATTGCTGCCAGGTTATTATACTGGTCGGTGACCAGGGTCAGATTTTTTGTTTCCAGTCCAATCTCCAGTGCCTTATTCGAATATTCCAATGCTTTAACATAACTCTGCTGTTCAAGGAAATCGGCTCCAATGTTTCCCATGGTCCTCCCTAAGAGTTTCTTCTCCTTCAGTTTCTCGTAAAGCTTGAGATTTTCAAAATAGAGCCGGGAGCTGTTGTCAAAATCACCGACCTGGGCATACGATACGGCCATAATACTTCTCCCATCCGCAATCTCCAGTTCCATATTATTCTTAGTTGCTTTCTGAACCACCTCTTCCCCAATATCAATTGCTTCCCTGATCTTCATCATCCGGCTAAGGTTTACACCGATCTGGATCAGGGCCCTTACTTCCGCACTGTCAAATCCGGAGGTCTTGGCAACCTGCAGTGCTTGTCTGGAAAACTGCAGTGATTTTTCCGGATTACTGATCTCTTCCTCTTTTGCAAGCCGAAGGAGAAGCCTTGCTTTTGTATTGTTATCTTTCGTAATACGGACAATCCTGACGAGACTGTCGGTATTTAAAGATTTTTGAGCAGATAAAATGTGACAAAGGAAAAAACAGGAAAGAAACAGGATCAGGCTTGGTTTGGGAAGGGTAACCATAAACGCACACTTTTCGCTTGGGAATGACAAAGATAACCTAATTTCAAATTCCTGTATTCCCGCGTTCCTGCATCCAAATAAAAAGCGAGCCGCCCGCCAGAGGCGGACGGCTCGCACCAAACCAATCATTAACTATATATGGATCCTTACAATCCTTTTCCGGAAACAACTTTTTCAGAAGCTCTTTTAGTTTCCGAAGCCGGACGGTAATTTACTTTCCTTTGATTGCCGTTATGGCAATGATGCACCAATAAAAGCAGAAGCATTATTATCAACGGCTGACATATCGGATCCATCAATAAGGCCGTCACTGTTACAATCTTCCGGAAGGTAACCAGCAGCAAACGCTGAGGCAAGATTATCAACAGGCGCCATATCAGATCCATCCACAATATCATCCTGGTTGACATCACCACCGTAGATCACATATTTTCCGTCCGCCATCAGCATCAGGTTATTTCCATAGGCCTTGCTTGAATTATCTGTAAAGTCATAGGTGTTTGCTCCGGATGCCAGTGAAACAGGTATAGCTGTAACTGTCTGAATACTGTTTCTGTGTTTTACAGTAATGTAATAAGATCCGCCTTTGATACCAGGCGTTGTCAGGGTTACCTGTCCGTTTGTTCCCAGGTTAACATTCGCGGAAGTATACTCAATCGTTGCATAGGTTGATGCATTGTGCAGTTCCACGGTGATCTGGTCGGCAACACCCGTTGCGAAATGCGGACCTGATTCATCGTGGGCCTGGTTCATGTTTCCTCCTCCGGCATATAGTCCCTGAAGGAAAACTGTAAGGTTGAGGGTCTTGTTATGCGTAAATTCATCTGCTCCTATATCCGGCGCTGTGCCATTTCCAGGATAACCGGGATTTCCCTGACGAACATTCCCATCGTAATCATCAGTTATCCCCGAAATCGCTACAGCCCCGCTTTCAGCAAGGGTTGTTGCATTCAGGTCAATATGAAGGTAGTCGCTTCCCGACCCTGTGATTGTATTGGCGAAAGGTGCATTTTCTGTTTTGCTGTTGCTTTCCCTTAAAGGCCCGGCAAAGGTCTGAAAGTCTGAAAGTGACTGCTGGATGTTTGTAAGCGCACCGGTCATTCCATCGGCATATATGATGTGAAGGGGACCCGGAGTTCCACTGTAGAGTATGTTATTGTTGGATGTTGAAAGGTAAGTGTCCGTAAGTGACGGGAAAAAATAGATCATTTGTTCAAGACCACCGGTCGGAACACAGTTGTTTACAAATATGTTATTTCTCAGATCAACAGACGATGTCACAGAATTGGCCATGTAACAACCAGAATACCCCGGAACATTTCCATCCAGGTAAACCGTATTATAGTAAATGTTTGTTGTGTTGGCTGAACTGCCCCAATACCAAATTCCCACAACGGCCTGGGGATTTATGCTGTTCACCGAATACAGCTTGCCGATATAATTGTTATAAACGGTTGTTACACTTCCGTCGTTACCCTGCGAGATTATCATCCCAATTGCCGATCCGCCCTGGCCCGGGCCGGGAGTTTCACAGGAAACATTATAGATTTTATTGTCGTATACGGTATTTCCTGCAGGACCTGATTGAACCTGTATTCCTCTTGCATCACCCACACTGAAACCGCTGGTGTTGTAAACAGAGGTTGATTTTATATCGTGAATTAAATTGTTCTTAATCGTAGTTGTTCCGGCCGGATTGGGGCTTACGTTATTGGTATAGATCCCTATCGGGGTTCCACCGGCAGTAGTCAGGCTATAAACGATATTGTTTGAAATGGTGTTAGTAAATCCATAGGCCATGTAAATGCCATAAACATTATTGACCTGAGATATGGTGCCGGTGGATGTATTGGAGACATCATGAATCGTATTTCCTGTAACTATGATGTTGTGGGTCGAAGTCGATCCGGTTCCGCCTGCAAGCCATCCGATTACGGCAAATGACCCCGCCGTGGTAACACTGTTTTTGAAAATGATATTTGAAAAAGTATTACCCGAAATAGTCGAAGTACCTGATGTAGGCGAGCCATTGTTATATACAGCATAAGTGGGCCCGGAAGTACCTGTCGGGTTCGAATCTTTAAATTGTGTGGTGATATAGTTTCCGCTTACTGTTACTGTAGGTGTGGTACTTGCCAGATACATTAAACAACCGTTGAGCTGGCCGGAAGTATTTATCGTCAGGTTATTGAAATTGTTGTTGTTGACAGTTGATGTCAGCACTTTGGCTGTCTGGGTAATGGAGCGGAAAGCCCCCGTTCCTGCAGAATTATAAGTAAATCCCTGGAAATTATTATTGTTTATGGAATGTGCACACGTCGCTGCACCACCGGTATTATAAATGCCATACACGATATTTGTTGTTGGATTGTTTAGAGTAATGGCACCTCCCGAGTTGTTGCCGAGCTGGTTGTTGTTTATATTACATGTGGTTACAATGGCCCCGGAATTGGAGATGCCTGTAAAGCCTCCGGTAGTTGCTGAGGTTGTGTTCCCCTGGATAATATTATTATTGATATTCAATACTCCCGGAACCGAGGTATTGGCAATGGCTGTCATGGCGGCGGAGGTGGCCCCGGTACCAAGTGAACAATTCAGGATCGTATTGTTATTGATATTCATGGTTGCAGTGGCCAGTGCGGTAAGCCCTGTATTATTTATTCCTAACATCGCACCGGTGGTGGGAGAATTCGATAATGTTATCGTATTGTTGTTTATTGTAGTTGTTACTGTTCCTGTTGGTTGCCCTGCAGGAGCTGTAGCAGAATAATTCTTGAAAATACCCCCATGTGTCACGGTGCCGGTCGTAAGCCCGGATGCGCTGGTGATATTATTAAAGGAGATGTTATCATTGTATTGGTGATTATCAAAGATAAGATAGTTGAGACCTGTAAGGTAATTGTACCCACTGAGCGCCGCCCCGCCGCCACAGTTGGTGAGCGTATTACCGGTTGCTGCGGAATTTCCGCCAATATCGTTCCCATTATCCAGGGCACCAATAGTTGAAGATCCAATGAACACAATGCCATAATTGACATTGCTGATCGTATTGGAATACACTTTGTTGAAACTGTTTGAACCTGAAGCGGCGGAAGCATTGGCAAGCGTTGTCATGGAGGTTGCCGTGGTGCTGGCATTACTATATATGCCAAACGTGTTCAGGTAAGTTCTGTTTAAGGAAATGGTATTGTTTTGAATTGTATTATGCTGGGAACCATCGGTAGCGGTCGTATAAAACATGGCTACCCCGAATTCAGTCATTGTATTCGATGCAGCGGGAGTATTTACTGTATTCCCGGGATTTTCCTGCATTGTAAACCCGGTAATGGTAATCCAGTCTGCACCAATAAGTTTAAAAACTGCATCGTTTAAACTCCCCGTTGCCTGGGGTGAATATGCTGTGATGGTGCTTCCGCTTCCCTGTATTATTATGGTATTTACAGAAGTACCTCCTGTCTGAGTTATTGCATAACCCCCGGCAGGAGCCGTTTCATTTCCTGTAAGCGTAATTACGACAGGTTGAGTAATGGTTGCAGCGTTCAATGCGGTTATTGCATTCGCCAGGCTTGTATAAGTGGCTGCAAGTCCTGAACCGCTGTTTGTGATTACCTGGGCTTTTACCTCACTAATAAACAGGGATGACCACAGTACGGCTGAAAACAAAAAAAGGAATATTTTTTTCATGATTATGATTTTTAGAGGTGATAATTCAAATGGTTCTGGTTACCTGATACGGATTAAGAAATAATGGTATGGGTCACTATAATTGGATTCTTGAAATTGACTAGTCAGTCACTGCCAGTTTCATTGTCCGGCAGGTCCGTGAGTTGCTGATTTTAATGCAGTAGATACCGGCTTCGATACCTGACGGGACCATGAGCAGGCAGGAATGTTCTCCTTTTGCCTGCTGAACCAACGGTAATGTGAGCACGTTTCTTCCGGAAATGTCTGTCAGTTCGACTGAAATATTCCCGGGCTCCTCCAGTGTGTACCTCAGGGTGCTTGTTTCACCGCGTTTTACAGGGTTGGGGTATGCGGAAAAGACTGATAAATTGACAGTTTCAGGCACAGAAACACTGTAGTCATTTAAATACCTTGCTACCGCAAAATCAAGGTAATCCGTCGCATTACGGATTTTGCCGGCAACGATGATCTTATTCTGGAAAAGAGCAATACCCAGTGCCTCATCGGAACCGCCGAAAAAATCGGTGGTGGTCAAACCATTCGTACCAAAAGTATTATCAGGGCTGCCATCGGCTTTAAATCGCCATAAAGCCCAATCATTATTTGCCGGCTGAAGATCACCGGTGGAACCTGTCATCAGGATCTTTCCATCAGCCTGCAAGGCCACTGCATTGGCAGTTGTATATGGAACGTCACCTGTGATTACCGAGCCATTTGTTCCAAAAGAGGTAACCGGCTGGCCATTGACATCATATTTCATGAGCAGTCCATGAAAATTGAAATTTGTATCCACCTGAATAACACTGAACCCTGCAAGAACGGCTTCATTATCCGGGCTTAACTTCATATCAAAGAACTCATCATCAACATTGTTAAGATTCATATTGACGATGCCGCCTGTACCATAAGTAGGGTCAAGGATGCCATCCGAAGTATAACGGGCTATTAAAAGTGAAAACCAGTTTAATCCATTAGAGATATGACCTGCAGCTAAAAATTTTCCGTCGGTCTGGACACTGACAGCAGAAAAGGCATTATCGATCTGAGTGACCGGAACGGATGCCACTCCATCGGTCCCGAAGGAAGGGTCAAAAACTCCTGAGGCTGAGTACCTGAACACTACAGGGACGTTGTTGTAGGATGCATCCTGGGTGTAGCCTGCAGCGAGGATTTTTCCATCCGCCTGGAGTGCTAAAGAATAAAGGTAATTCTCCTGGGGGCCCATTGTAAAGAGCGAGACACCATTGGTGCCGAATGTAAGATCCGGCGTCCCATCTGCATTTAATTGTATTAGCAACATCCAATATGTTGCATAGTTAGTTGCGCCTCCTGCAATAAGAATTTTGCCGTCCTCTTTGATCAGGCATTTATATGCATTGCATTCTGTATAGGCGGAGTAGATATAATGGCCGTTAGTTCCGAAGGATGCATCGAATGTGCCGTCCGTATTATACCGTGTTACTTCTATTTCGGTAGATGCAAACATAGCTGTGATCGACGATCCCACCGCAATGATTTTTCCATCCGGCTGAACTTTTACATCGTTGTACAGGTCCCATGGATTCTTGTCGTAAACGACTTTTCCTGTCCCGTTAAATGTCAGGTCAAGGGAGCCGGTCTGGCCGGAAAGGCTGTTGCAGATCAGAGAAGTGATTGCAAGCAAAAAAGCTAAGGTTGTTTTCATGTATATGCGTTTTATTTGGTTTTTTTTGCTTTTGATTGCCCTGAATGTTTTAGAATCTTGTTGAGTGCCTCTTTTTCACTGTCCAGTTTCGTGATCATCCGCTCAAGTTCCTTTTCAAGAGGGTCCGCATCCTTTAGTTTTTCAGATTTCATAAATCGTTTTCTTGTTTGTTGCAAAGTTCCTGAGGGGAACGGCCTAAACCTAATTATTACAGTCTATAAAAGTTCTACAGCCCTGTTTTGGGAGGGAACAATAATGCTACAAACCGGAAAAAAGAGAGGGAAACTACAATTGCTGGATAGTGGAGACCAGGTTCTCGTCGCGGGAGATACCCATTTTTTTGCGGAGCCTGTTTCTGGCAACCTGGATGCTTTTAACAGTCTGAAAGGTTATCGCAGAAATATCCTTGGTTGTCATATTCAGTTTCAGGAAAGCACAGATCTTAATTTCATTGGGCGTCAGGTCAGGATATTTTTCCCTGAGCTTTTCATAAAAATCCTGGTGTACCTGTTGAAACCTGACTTCAAATTCACCCCAAACCGTATTATCCACATTCGACTGCATTTCACGGAGGATATCCTGGATCCAGGAATCATTTTCAGGGCCTTCCATGGATCGTTTCACGGTAAGAAGTTTATTGATTATGGACGAAATAAACTCATTTTTGCGAAGCAGGTAGATAACATGGGTTGAAAGTTCCTTATTTCTGAAGTCCAGTTCCATTTGCAGCTGTTGCTTTTCCATCAAAAGGTTTTTGTGCTCAAGTTCAAGACTTTCCTGGATCGTTTTAGCATGCCTCATCTTCATTCTCTGGTTCCGGTTGAGCAAAAACAGGATAACAATGGAAAAGAACAGAATGCCTGAAATGATCATGAAGATCAGTTTTTTGCGCTCTGCTTTTGCAAGTACGATCTCCTCCCTGAGTTGATTCTCTTTTTGTTGTTTCTCGTACTGATACTGCAATTCGAGGCGGGTGGTATTCTGAACTTTCTCATTGCTTATAATACTGTCATGCAGGGTCTTGAATAGTTTTTGCATACCCAGAGCTTTAGCATAATTGCCTGTTTTTTCGTAGGCAAGGGAAAGGAAATTAGCTGCCTTCATCTGTGAACGGAGGTGTGCTGATTTCCTGCTCATTTCCAGTGCACTGTTCAGAATTTCAATTGCTTTGTCATAATGCCCGGTCAGGCACCAGGCATCCCCAAGGTTGTTGTATGTTTGTGCTATTGCAGCTGTATCATGCATGGCCTCTCGGATTGCAAGTGCCCGGTTATAATACCGAAACGATTCTGCAAAATCTTTATGTTCCTTGTATACGATGCCAAGATTATTGTAAAGCATACCATCTATCAAAGGATCATTGAGCAACCGGTTCATTTCAAGTGCCTTCAGGAAGCTGGACTTGGCTTCATCAAAATTGTACCTGCTAAGGTGAACCGAGCCGATGTTTAAATAGAGTACAACCAGTTTACGAGTGGTCGGATAGGATTTGTTGAGCTGGGCGATCTGCCTGACAATTTCAAGGCATTTCTGATACCAGGCAAGGGCTTTTGAATCGTTGTCCATATTGAAGTAACAGGTGCCGATCTGAATGTACAGATCAGCATATTTTGTTAATCTTTCAAGGGTGTCATTCCTGGAAGATATTTCATCGTCAATGAGTTTAAGAATTTTAAAGTTATATTCGATCTCGATCGGGTAATTACCACTATTAGAAAAAAGCTGGGCAAACTCATTATAAATTGAATAAAGATGGCGGGTATAAGCTGTTGCCTCCGTAATCGAGAGCGCTTTATTAAGGTTGGACATCGATGAGTCGAACTGACTATGCCCTCCGGGGGCGTACTCTTTGGATAAGAGTAAAAACCTTAATATATCGGATGTGTCATTGGTCTTTTTTGTCAGGGAGTTCCTGAGACTGTCAATCCTGACGAGATCCGATGCCTGGGCTAAAGGGGAAAAGTAAGAAATTACGGCTGCAAATAGTGCTACCGCCAGAATTTTTCCAATTGAAGCAAGCCGGATAAAACAAGAATTGTCCATATCAGCCGATGTTGGAGTATCGGGAAACTTAAGATCAGTGATCAAGTATGTCAATTTCCCGTATTACAAATATAGGTTTCTTTTCTGCTAAAAAAGCAGGCCGCCCTTCCCGGGGACAGCCTGCTAACCAAACCAACCTTTAACTAAAGATAGATAAACATACAGTTATCAACCCGTTCAGGTATCCTCCTGTAGTACTTTGAATCCTTTTTCCTTATGGCAGTTGTGCTGTTAGGAAAAGGGCTGAATTGTTATCAGCGATTGACATATCGGTACCATCAACAAGTCCGTCGCCATTGAGATCTTCCGGAATGTACCCGGATGCAAAAGCGGCTGACTGATTGTCTACCGGCGCCATATCGCCGCCGTCCACGATATCATCCTGGTTGACATCACCACCGTAGATCACATACTTTCCGTCGGTCATCATCAGCAGGTTATTTCCGTAAGCCTTGTTTGCATTGTCGCTGAAATTGTAGCTGATCGTTCCGACGGGGAAAGAAACGGGTGCAGCGCTTACCGTTTGAATACTGTTACGGTGACGTATTGTTACATAATAGGATCCGCTGTATTGGCCTGGAACCGTTACTGTAGCCGTTCCGTCTGTGTGCAGATCGATATTGGAGGCCGTATAAACGACCGTTGCATAGTTTGCTCCATCATGGAACTCAACATTGATCTTGTCAGCAATACCAGCACCGAAATGGGCACCGTTTGCATCGCTGGCCTGGTTCATGGCACTGCTACCGGCATAAAGTCCCTCAAGAAAAACGGTCAGATTGAAGGTTTTCTGGTTATCCGGTGTGGTGAAGGTCAGGTCTGAGCCATTGGTGGTCCCTCCGGCGTTTGTTGCTGTCACCCGGTAATGGTAAAGGGTATTGGGCAGCAGGCCGGTGAGGGGTGCGGAAACAGATGTTACTGAACTTCCAGATACAGTTGAAGGGCTTGCCGTAACCGTTGTGCCATAGCTTGCTGTTAACCCATAGTTAAAGCTCACCGAGGAAACGCCGCTGTTCGCATTGACCGTTCCGTTCAGTGTTGCGCCGGAATAGGTCAGGGCAGTTGCAGCGGTTGTTACAACGGCTGGCGCCAGAGGAAGAGTAGTAAAGGTCATATCGTTGCCAAGAATCTCTGCCTGTCCGTTGGTGCCAGGAAAGCCATCAAGACGGTAATGGTATGTGGTGTTCGGTGTCAGTCCGGTGATCGGTGCATTCAACGTGGTAAGCGTAAAACTCCTGATTTTAGGGGGTGAGCCAAGACCGGTTGGATTACCGTAATTTCCATAAGCCGTTGTAAGGTCGTAGGTAAGGTAAATCTCAACAACTTCACCCAATGTATTAATATCGCCAACCAGTGTTGCTGTTGTCTGGGTAATTGCAGTTGCAGCGAGCGTATGATAATCGGATATTGTATACTGGAATTCAAAAGCTCCGGGATCAGGAGGATTTTTTCTGGCAACATTTGCAAAATCCGTAGTGGGCTGACCGGTAATGGTTTTTGCTGCACAGTTCAGGTAAACACTTGTGGGGTGGAGATCAATCGGGTTGACATCTGAAACAAAAACAGGGTTGTTCGTTATGGAATGTGACTCCTGGGCAGTAAAGGTCTGCCAGGATGCCAGCGTTGGATAGTCAGCTACAGGACCGAGACCGGTAGCCCATTGCTGTGCTATCTGGGCCTGGTATCCGTCAATATAATAATCGTTATAATCCAGAGAGGAGGCAACAAACATGGATGCAACACCGCTCATCTGGATGCCATATGCCTTTCCCAATGCATCCGGTCCGGGGCTCGGTGCAGGATTTGTCATTGCATTGCGGAATATATTGTTCCTCATGTCAATATTGATATTGGAAGGGCCGTCGTAGAAACAGACACAGGCGGAAGAGGGGGCATAGGTGTCGGTTCCGTAAAGATAGGGGCCGCTCAGGTATATGGTATTGTACCAGATCCGCATATTACCACCCTGGCGGACGAATATCCCGTATGCATTATTGTTGGTCGGACCCGGGTTCATTCCGGAACAGCCAATATTATAGATCTGGTTGTTGGATATTTCAGTTACCGTCGCATTATTGTCGTTGCTGCATTTTATACCATAGGCTCCCGCACTGAGTGAGACCCAGTCGTGTATCTTATTCTTTGTGATCTTGGTATTGGAACAGTTATTTCCGTAATAAATTCCAAACACTACCGCGGAGGTATCTCCGACCGCATTCCCCATGATATCATTACCCGTAATCAGGGCATTATCAGTTTCTTCCACAGCAACTCCATACCTTCTGATATAGTTGGGAGCATCTGTTGCGCCAATGGTATTGTTTGTAATGACAAGGTTATGACTGATATTTGAAGTTGCCCCGGTCATATAGATCCCGTATTTTGACCGTTTGATCGAATTATTATCGAACCTGCAACTGTCAAAACCGCCGCCATTTATGCCACCGTTCCCGTCGAAAACAATGTCATAGGTTTCAATCTGGTTGTTGGCATTATTTCCCCTGATGACACAATTTTTCATTGTAACATTGGTGGAAGGATCTGTGCCGCCGTTGTTGGTGATCCCAAAGGTATAGGAGTTTCCTGCCCCGGATGTGTTCTCTATAGTCAGGCTCTGGTCCTTAAGGCCGGTGTTTGAACCATCGATGGTGACAAAGTCGATCCCGCTCATTTTTATCAGGCCGTCACCAGGGACGGATCCGCTTAACAAAGGTGTTGCCCCCGTATTTGGCTTTATGGCCAATCTGTTGGTTGCACTGTTGCCGGGATTGGTTGTAAAAAGGATTGGATATGTTTCGTTCGGGTAAGTGTTGTCGTCGAGCACAAAAGTAACCGTTGCACTCATGTACCGGTCATTCAGGGCTGCAGCGGCAGCTGTAAGTGTTTCAAAGTCCTTTCCAACACCGACATGTTTAACGCCTGAAATCGCCAGTAAAACATTATAGCTGTTTAACGTAGTGGGAGGCGTTCCGCAGCCCGGGGGATTGGATGTAAAACCGGCTGCCCCCTGCCATGGCATAGAACCAACATTTATGGGAGTTGCCATATCCTGTGCAGCAATGAAATAGTAAACAATGTCGTGATAATTAACACCTCCTCCAAATGTGAATGAGTAATTGCTCCCGCCCAGCCATGTTGCCTGTGAAGCCTGCCAAGCGCCATTGTTGATTTTCCAGTAAATGACCGGAAGTCCGGATAAGGCAGTCGGAACACCGGTTCCATCTGTGATGGTGGCAGTGAGGGTTCTGGCTGTCAGGCTGCTGGTGAAAGCAAGGGGTGTGTATACAATAGCAGGTGGTGTGATGTCATTTGGGATTCCGCCAATTTCATCCGCACCAAGATCCGGTGCATTCGGTGTCGAAGATCCTGCAGGATACCCGGCATTCGGGAACCTTGCAATGCTGTCATAATCTACATTAATGGCAAGCGGAGTCGTCATAATAACCCCACCAGCCTCACATTGCGTCGGAACACCCGATTGCAGGTGAAGATCATAAGGGGGTGTTGAAACATTTACGAACGGGGGAAGTTCAGAAACAGATTGCAATTCATTGGGTGTAACAAGTGATCTGTAAACAACCAATGTCTGGCCACCGACTGATCCATTCCAGAATAACTGGTGCTCGAAAGCGGGGGGGCCTGCATATAAGTTATTGTAGTTGGATGTGAAATTTGTAAAACTTGTGCTTCTTGCACGGATTGCAACTGATTTTCCGTTTGTTCCGGCAGCTGCACTGGCATTGACCAGGATGTTGTTGCGGAGATCTACTCCGGCCAGTGAAAATGCGCAAATTGCAGAGGAACCGAAATCATTGGCGCCGCTAACGGTCGTCGTTGCATTCAGGTAAACCGTGTTGTAGTAGATTCCCTTAAAATTGGCTGAGGCATCCACATAGATACCATTCAGTGTGTTGTAATCATAACCCAGCGTTGAAATGGATGCGGGGCAACTGATCTGGCTGATCATATTGTTGTAGTAATATCCTGTGGTGGGGGGGGAATTGCTGATATACAGTCCAACCAGCGAAGCGCCTGTGGCCGTTGCGGAGGCACTGATGTTCCGGATCGTATTCTTAAAGAAATAGGAAAGCTTCCCCTGGTAGACGTAAATGCCATTGACACTGCCGTTGGCCTGGGTTATATTGGATATCGTGTTGTTATAAACGCTTTTTGATACGGATTCGTTAAAACCCATGTAAATACCATAGGTGGCTGCGTTGGCTCCTACGATGTTATTATTGATGGTATTACTATAACAACTGTGTGTGGTTCCGCTGCCTGCAATCCAAAGAAAGTAAGTAGTTGCATTTCCGACCACCGACTGTAACCTTGTATTTCCGTTAACAGCATTATCATGTACAACCAAAGGACCGGCTGTAGTGGATGTCTTGGTAATGCGCATATAAGCAATCTGTCCGGTACCGGTTACGCTTCCTGAACCAAAAGTGTTGTTGCTGACAATATTATTGTAAACATTTCCATTGACGCCCAGATTAAGCAGGTACATTCCATAAACACCAGCGCCTGCGAGGGTGGGGTATGTACAGTTCGTAACGGCATTGTTATAAATGTTTACAGTATTTGTGGTGCCACTGGCTCCCATATCACAATAGATGCCGTTAAAAGCAGCATTAATTCCATCCGTCGGGGAAAAGTTCAGGGTTACGGAGTTCCCGAAAAAATCGAGGTTGGCATTGGTAGCCGTGGTCAGGAAGATGCCGTAAACGGACTTGCTTCCGGCCATGGTGCTGGTAACATTATTATTGGTAACCTTCAGGTTATTCTGGTAAACAGTGTAAATCCCACTTGCAGAGGCATTGTTATAAGGTGCGACCAGACTTGCGGTGCCTCCACCCACGTTCGTAATACTATTTGCTATATCCTTGTCCTTTCCGATTTCATTGGAAACGTCATACCAGGTGGCTGTACTTGATCCTTGCAGGTAGATACCCTGGAAACAATTACCAATAGTGTTGCCGTAAAACTTATTATAGGAGTTGGTTCCGGAGGCTGCTGTTAACGTTAAGGCTGTGATTGCGGCCGGCGTATGGTTGTTGGAATAAATACCGACAGAAGAGATGTAGGTCTTGTTTAAATTGATAGTACAGTTCTTGATTGTGACATACTGGCAACCGTCAGTGACTGATGCTTTCAACAGTGCATATCCAAATTCCATCCGGGTGGTCGGCGTGGTGTTAGCAGCATTTTCTGCCAGATCGATCCCGTCGAATGTGATATAGTCGGTACCCTTCAGTACAATAATCCCGTCTAGGGTGGTGCTGAGACCGGTTCCTGCTGTGATCAGGGGATTGGCGCCCGACCCGGTTCTCTGAAAAACAATGGGGTTGGCCAAGGTACCGGTTGCCGTTATGAGGAGGTTGGCAGCGGTTTCAGTATAGCCTGCACTTACGGTGAATGTTACACCGCCTGAGCCAACCCCATTTGTATTCAGGGCCGATATGGCCAGACTGAAAGAGGCATAATCAGCCGGAATGTTTTTTGTTCCTGTTAAGGGCTGGGAAAATGAAATTGCGCTGAATAACAACACAATCAACATGGTAAGGAGAGATCTTTTCATGGTTTTGTGGTTAATTTGTTTTGGTGTTCTTTGGGCTTTCAGTTTGATTTATCTTTTCAATCATCTTCTGGAGGATCCTGTTCTGAAGTTTTTTCCGTTCAATAAAGTCCTGAATTGAATTCGCATCTGAAATTTCAACCTCAATTTCTTTCTCTGTTTGAGTTCTTTTTGATTTTTCGGGTTTGGGACTATCGTTTTGCATTTTATTCATGGCGGTATGCATTCCTGAGATTGACGGGGCAAAGATGAGTCAGGAAAAAAGCGATTGCAATTAAAACGCCTTGACAAAACTCTTACATGGACTGAAATGCACACCTACATTACCTGTACATGGGCAGGGAATAAATGTCAATGATAAATGAATCAGGGAGTTAATTGAATTTCACCGGAAGGTGTTCCGGAGACATTATTGACGAAGAATGTAGATTTTTATCAGAGGGAGGAGAGAAATGTGATCAGGTTAGCATCGGAATTTACGATACCGAGCTTTTGCCTGAGACGGTAACGGGCCGTTTCGAGTGAACTAACCCGCTGCCCGGTGAGCTGGGCGATGTCTTTCGTAGACATATTCATTCGCAGAAAGGCACAGAGCTTGAGGTCGTTAGGGCTTAAAGCAGGAAACCGCTGGAGCAGTTTGTCGTAGAATTCACCATGAACCTCCTTGAATCTTATGGAAAATTCTTTCCAGATCTCTTCTTCCTGGCTCTTCTGGAGTTCTCCGGCAACTTTACGGATGGTCTCCTTGCTTTCTTCCGAAGTGGCTTCTTCATCGATCCTGTTCAGCTTTTCTGAAAGGTCGGCAAGCATCTCATTCTTTTTCATCAGGGACATGACCTTGAGTACCATCTCCTTGTTTTTGAACTCAAGCTCTTTTTCAAACCCGGCTTTTTCCAATTGGAGTTTTTTGGCTTTTAGCCGCAGTTGCTTGATGATCAGGATGAAGATGACAAGGCTGAAAAACAGGCAGCCGGATATGATCAGGATCAGGATGTTCTTACGTTGTCGCGCAACCTTCTGGGCTTCTTCGTTTTTATCAAACTGGTACTGCAGTTCAAGTTTTGCAAGTGTACGCTGTTTTTCATCCAGGAAAAGACTGTCATTGTATTGTTTTTCAAGGATAAAGTACTTGAAGGCCGCTGTTGAATCATTCTTTGCCAGGTAAAGTTTGTACAGGGCGGTGGAGGCGCCGACAATAATTTCCTTGTAGCCCTGGTCTTCTCCTATCTTCAGGGCATTGGCAGCCACTGTTTCACAGGATTCGCGCTGTCCTGTTTCAAGATAGATCTCGCTTAAGAGGATCTGGCTTTTGGCCAGACGCAGTTTATTGCCGAGTTTTTCAAAAATGGTTCGGGCTTTCTGAAGATCGGAAATCGCAATTGGGTACTCCCTGAGTGCGATATAGACATCAGCGATATTCAGGTAGTTGTTTGCTGCCAGGTAATTATTATCGTTTTGAAGGTTTATCTGGAGTGCTTCGGTATAACTATTCAAAGCCTTTTCATACTCCCTTTTTTTGAAATAAACCTTTGCGAGATTATTCAGGTTGCTGGAGACACCTTCCTTACTGTTGATCTCTTTTGCAATGGTAAGGGATTTTGAATAGTATTCGAGCGCTTTGTCATAATCTTTCTGGTCGAGGTAAAGGGTTCCGATCCGGCAAAAAGTACCCCCGATCCCGTTTTTATCCTGCAGGCGTTCATAGATTTTCAAACTGGCATAGAAATTCTCTGAACTTTTAGATTGATTACCGATGTCGTAATAAATCGCGCCGATCCCGTCCAGCGACCTGGCCAGGTAATCATCCAGACTGAGTTCCTCTGCCATGGTTTTGGATTTAACTGCAAACTCCATCGCCCTGGTCAGGTCCGACCTGAAATAGTAAATCTTTGAAAGGGTAAGGCTGGCGGATAATTTCCCTCTGGAGTCCTTTGATGTTGTTGCCAGGTTCAATGCCTTTTCGGCATACATCTGGGCTTTTTTAAGATCGCTGTTGACGAATTCATCAGAAAGCCTGATCAGCAATTGTGTTTTTTGTTCTGGTTTGGCAATCGTGATACCATGCTCCAGGCTGTCTGTGATTCTGTTGTTTTGAGCGGATAAACTCAAACTCACGAGGCAACACAAAAAAAGGAAGAAGAACTTTTTACCGGCCATCACTTGTCTTCAGGAAATTTCTGTTCTTACAACAAAGTTACATTTATTTGTTTTATTTCAGTTGAATTGGCCAAACTCCTGCATTCCTGCATTCCTGCATTGATGCATTCTAAAAAAAACAGGCCGCCCCCAAACAGAACGACCTGTTTCAAACAAACCTTCAACTTCACATTCGCTAAATTGCCGTTAAGCGTTTTTGTATAATTGAGTAACTGTCTAAAATTAATTTAAAGGCTAATCATTCTCATAAAAAGACACAGAAATATATTATAAAAGATTGACTATCAGTTGTTTAAATGAATATATTTATGTAACTTTATGGTGTCCAAA
>Ga0073936_10002548_pt1 | contig 27089 bp, 16 predicted proteins | sample AliMusrvi5mmetaG_FD_87041 | JGI IMG/M metagenome (GOLD analysis project Ga0073936, IMG submission 87041) | Freshwater lake bacterial and archeal communities from Alinen Mustajarvi, Finland, to study Microbial Dark Matter (Phase II) - Alinen... | ecosystem: Environmental > Aquatic > Freshwater >...
CACTATAAATACACAAGGTCAGACCATCGATACGCCTAAAATAACCCACGAGGATATTGTGAGTGCAAGAAAAATACGAACGATCGAATTAAACGATCCGTTCCGTCCATGCTGGCACTTGACAATCGCGGAAGGAAACGCCATGCCTTTTGACCCCAACGGTGCTATATTTAAGGATGGAGTTTATCACCTGTGGCATATTTTTCAAACCGAGGGTGACACACACTTGTGGCAACACCTGACAAGTATTGATTTATTTCACTGGCGATGGTCTTCCAATCCGTTACAAGCGCTGCCAGGAGATCCTGAAAGGGGGATCTTTAGTGGAAATGCATTTTTGGCTAATGATGGAAATGTGGTTATTGCTTATCATGGATATGGGGCAGGAGGGAATTGTGTGGCCTATAGTCGGGATAAAGACCTGAATGAATGGGTGAAATCCAAATCGAATCCGATCGTAAATCCTGGATGGGACCCGCATATGTGGGTTGAGGGAAACACCTATTACCAGATTTCGGGTGGTACACCAGGGGGGAAACATCCCAATCCCCCTGCTCTTTTCCGGGGAGATTCGTACGACAAACCCATGACCAAAGTGGGCGATTTTATGACGCATGACATGCCCGGAGTCGATGAATTTGAGGATGTTTCGTGCGCCGATTTTTTCAAAATTAATCACAAATGGGTACTTCTCTGTATTAGTCATTCACGCGGCGCCAGGTATTATATTGGCACATGGGATGGTAAACAGTTTAATCCCGAGTCACATCACCGTTTGAACTGGCCGGGAGGAACTTTTTTTGCTCCTGAGACATTGGTTGACGATAAAGGCAGGCGCATTCTTTGGGCATGGGTGCTCGACCGGAAATCCGGATCATCAAGCGGTACCATGTCAATGCCACGTGTTCTCACCCTTGCAAAAGATAAATTTTCGTTAAATATTGAACCTCCTAATGAAATACAGCGACTTCGGTATAATGCAATGCAGGAAAAACCATTCACCGTTTCGCCGGGTCAATCGGTGACTTTACAGAATATTGACGGAAATGTCATTGAGACAGAATTGGTGATTGATCCCGGAAAAGCAAAACGATTTGGGGTTAAAGTTTTCTGTTCAAAAGATGGTCGGGAACAAACGCCAGTTATTGTTGACAGGGTTAAAAATGAGTTGCAAATCGATATGCGAAAATCCAGCTTAAAAAAAACGGATTATTTGGAATTTGCCATGTTCTTTGGATTTCCTAAGGGGGCAAAAAACCCCGTTGTTGAAACTCAGAATGCCCCGTTTGAATTGAAATCAGGAGAAAAAGTCAGGTTGCGAATTTTCCTTGACAAGTCGATGCTCGAAGTATTCGCCAATGGTCGTCAGTGTATTACACAGGTAATCTATCCGACATTATCAGACGCCATCAATGTTCAGGTTTTTACCGATGATGCCCCAATCAGGGTGGAGTCAGTCAAAGCTTGGAAATTATTTCCTACGATGCAATGGTAATCTAAGTGTCAAAAATCTTGTTTTAAAAATATAGCATAAACCATCTATTCATTAATTCAATTTTCAACCATGAAAAGTTTATTGTCTTTTATTTTGATTATTTGTGGGTTAGCCTTGGAAGCTCAAAACAATCTGCCTCCAAAGCCTTTTGGAGCAGTGCCAACCGAGCGGCAGTTGAAATGGCACGAAATGGAGCGCTACTGCTTCCTCCATTTTACCGTGAACACCTTTACCGATCTCGAATGGGGATTGGGCGGTGAAAAGGAGAGCGTTTTCAATCCGACTAATTTTGATGCCGACCAAATCGTAACAACAATTGCCAAACATGGTTTTAAAGGGGCAATTCTGACTTGCAAACACCATGACGGATTTTGTTTATGGCCTTCGAAGTTTACAGAACATTCGGTTAAAAACAGTACCTGGAAAAATGGTAAAGGTGATGTGGTCAAAGAAATTTCTGAAGCGTGTAAACGGCTTGGAATAAAGTTTGGGGTCTATCTCTCCCCATGGGACAGAAACAGCGCGATGTATGGAAAACCTGAATACATAACCTACTATCGGAATCAACTAAGGGAACTGCTCACCAATTATGGCGAAATCTCTGAAGTTTGGCTCGATGGTGCAAATGGTGGTCAGGGATATTATGGAGGTGCAAACGAGAAAAGGGAGATTGACAGGAATACCTATTACGACTGGCCAAACACCTGGAAGATCATTCGTGCATTACAACCTAATGCCTGTATTTTCAGTGATATCGGTCCTGATATTCGGTGGTGCGGAAATGAAAGCGGATTTGCAAATGATTCTTGCTGGGCTCCCTATACAGCTCGTGGACATAAAGGAGCCAAGGCCGGTATCGGTAATGTAGATGAAAAACAGGGAGAAACAGGGACGCTTAATGGAGAAGCATGGATACCTGCTGAAGTAGATGTTTCTATACGTCCGGGGTGGTTTTATCACCAAAAGGAAGATTCCAGAGTGAGGGTCCTAAATAGTTTGAAAGATATTTATTTTAAATCCGTTGGAAACGGCGCCAGCTGGAACCTGAATCTGCCTCCCGATCGGACGGGACAAATCAATGCCAATGATGTTTTGGCATTGGATAAGTTTCAGGATTATCTGTCCAATTCATTTTCGATCAATCTGCTTCAGGGCGCAAAAGTAACTGCATCTGAAACACGTGAAAAATTGGGTCAGTATGCCCCCTCCCGGGTGCTGGATAATGACAATAATTCCTATTGGGCTGTAAATGATGACACAAAAACCGCATCACTCACCTTTCAGCTGAAAGCGCCAACACAATTCAACTGTATGGAAATAAAAGAGTTCATCCGTCTTGGGCAACGCATTACCTCATTTACCATTGAAATAGAAACGAGTGGAAAATGGGAGCAGGTTTTTAAAGGGAGTACTGTTGGTCATAAAAAGCTGGCGAAGTTTAACGATGTAACTGCCAGCAAGGTCCGGGTGAATTTTAAGAACGCACTGGCCTCCCCTGTAATCGAATCTGTTAAACTTTATAAAGTGTTATAATTAGTAATAGGGAAATTTTATCATTTTATCTGATTTAAAAACTTATTTTGTTTGAGAATTAAGTTAATCTCAGAAATTACTTCTTCTGAATAGGAGAAACACGAATTCGAAATCTAATAATTTCCAATACTTACTTGTTATAAATGCAGTAACATCATTTGTGATTTCCAAATATGCGAAAATGTAATAATCGATAATACCTTAAGATATGAAAAATCCCTTAATGCTAAAGATCAATCTGTTAATTGCAGTATTCTTTGTTTTGGGAATACATGTTTTGCATTCTCAAACCAGGGTTGAAGGCCTGTGGTATATTGACAAAAAGCCGGTTTCGGTTGGGATGAAAGATGGAAAGATCGTGAGTATCGAACGGATCAGCAAACTTTCGGATGATCGTCATGCTTTGTATATTGCACCGGGATTAATTGATAATCAGGTGAATGGTTTTGCAGGAGTCTCCTTCAATTATACCGGAGGGGAATTAGATAAAGAAGGGATACGAAAAATAACCCGCGAGTTGTGGAAAAAAGGGGTGACCACCTATTTCCCAACCCTCACTTCAAATAGCGGTAAAGTGATGATTCAAATCTTGACAATGCTGGCAAGTGAGAAAAACGATGAAGCTTTGCATGGGTCTGTTCCGGGTTATCACCTTGAGGGACCATATCTCTCCCCTGAAGATGGTTACAGGGGTGCACATCCGTTGAAGTTTGTCCGCAACCCTGACTGGAACGAGTTTCTGGCATTTTATAAAGCCTCTGATAAACGTGTGCTGACCATTACATTAGCCCCTGAACTTCCCGGGGCGATGGAAATGATTCGTAAATGTACAGCCATGGGGATTGTTGTTGCTATCGGTCATCACAACGCTTCAAAAGCTGTTATTGACCAGGCAGTGATGAATGGCGCCAGGATATCTACCCATCTGGGAAATGGTTGTGCGAATATGATTAACCGGCACGATAATCCGCTATGGCCACAACTTGCCAACAATCAGTTGAAGGCAAGTCTTATCTGCGATGGTTTTCACCTTAGGGATGAAGAGATTGCCGTTTTTTATAAAGCAAAAGGGATAGAGAATACGATTATCACTTCAGATGTTACCCGTTTTGCAACGCTACCTCCGGGAATATACAAAAACGAAGATGGTGAAACCGTTGAACTGACAAAAGAAGGAATGCTTCGTTATCCGGCACAGAATGTGCTGTTTGGTTCAGTACTTCCAGTTTCCAGAGGAGTTGTCCATATGATGGAGGTCACAGGATGCACCCTGGCTGATGCGATCCGCATGGCCAGCACAAATTCTGCCATATTGTATGGTTTAAATGATCGCGGAACCCTCGGGCCGGGAAAACGCGCTGACCTCATTCTATTTGAAATTGGTGAAACGGAATTGATGATCAAAAAGACTTTTGTGGAAGGGAATTTGGTTTATGAGGCGGGGAAATAGCCTATTAGACTTTAGGCTAATAGGCTTTTAGGAGGTTTCGTTGGTCAAATTTTAATATCTTACCTTAATAAATAATAGTCTAACAGCCTACAGCCTAATAGTCTAACAGCCTTATAACCTTCTTTAAAATGAAACTAATATTTATATCAAACAGAACAGATGAGTAACGTAACAGAAAAAATTGGCACTTACCGTTACCGGATTCTTGCCCTGGTGTTTATGGCTACCACCATCAACTATTTCGACCGAAGTATTGTTGGGGTGATGGCCCCAACTTTGCAGAAGCTTTTCGAATGGACGAATAAAGATTATGCGGCGATCATGGTTTCGTTCAAGATTGCCTATGGTATCGGACTCCTGTTCATGGGGGGGATTATCGACAGACTCGGTACCAAAACCGGATATACGATTTCAATTGTAATCTGGAGCATCTTTGGAATGTTACATGCCGCAATAAGACCAGCTTTTAATCTTATCGGGTTTATAGCAGCCCGTTTTGGACTCGGTATTGGTGAGTCGGGAAATTTTCCTGCTGCCATTAAAACCGTAGCTGAGTGGTTTCCCAAAAAAGACAGGGCTTTTGCTACCGGTATTTTTGACGCCTCAACCAGTGTCGGGGCAATTTTAGCGCCATTTATCGTAGGTGTGATTGTCTCGGTAGAAGGAGATAACTGGCAGGTACCCTTTTTGATTACAGGAGTACTCAGTTCCCTGTGGGTGTTTTTATGGCTCAAAACCTATCAAAAACCGGAAGATCATCCTAAATTGTCAAAAAGTGAGCTTGAGTATATCAACAGCGATTCAACAGAAGAGACCCTCGAAAAAATCCCATGGTTAAAGCTGCTGCCTAAACGGGAAACCTGGGCGTTTTCATTAACTACTATAACGGATGGTGTCTGGTGGTTTTACCTTTTCTGGGGTGCAAAATTTCTTGCCGAGCAGTTTGGAGTAGACATTAAAAACATTGGACTTCCCTTCCTGATTATTTTTATCATGGCCGATGCCGGAAGTCTTCTTGGTGGACTTGCTTCGGGTGCATTGATAAAAAAGGGGTGGTCGATCAATAAATCCCGTAAAATCACTATGCTCGTTTGTGCAGTGATCATTTTCCCCGTGTCGTTCGTTCCTGTGATTGCAAGTAAATGGGTGGCTGTTTTTTTAATTGGTCTCGCTGCTGCCGGTCACCAGTCCTGGTCGATTAATGGATATACTTTGGTTCCCGATGTTTTCCCGAAAAAAGCGGTCGCTTCGGTAATCGGAATCGGGAAAATGATTGGAGTTGCAGTTGCAATAATTGCAGATATCGCATTGGGCGCAGTATTGGATACAGCCGGTAATTCTGGTTATTTCTGGGCCTTTGTGATTGCCGGTTTATCCTATCTTACGATTTTGGGATTTGTCCACCTGCTGATGCCGAAGATGACACCGCTGGATGATGATCTGAATTATGTCAAATCCTGAACAACTTAATTAAGATTAATAAATTACATAATTGAATAATCATGAGAATGAACCTGAAATTAACTATTGTATCTGTTCTTCTTCTGACGTTTGGATTATCTTCCAAATCACAGAATTACAACACGAAATCAACCTCAACAGGAACTAAGTCAAAGATTGAGGAATCCGCAACGAGTAAAATCCAGGAAAAGAAAGGTGTTCAGAATGTGATTATTGTGTATAAGACACATTTCGATATTGGTTATTCCGAGACCGTTCAGCAGGTAGTTCACGATTACCGGACTTCGATGTGCGATAAAGTCCTTGATGCAATTGATAAAAACAAAAATCAGCCGAAGGAGAAACAATTTGTCTGGACTATCTCTGGGTGGCCGATGAAGCAAATCCTTTGGGAAGGGCAATCCCCTGAACGTAGGAAAAAAATTGAACAGGCCATCCGTGACGGAAATTTGGCCATACATGCTTTTCCGTTTACAATGCATACTGAAACGTCTGATCCTGAAGACCTGGTAAGGGGGCTGAATATCTCTTCAACACTTCTTCGGAAATATGGACAACCACTTTCTATTAGTGCTAAGATGAGTGACGTGCCTGGGGAATCGTGGATTATTCCAACACTTTTTACCCATGCGGGGATCAAATTTTATCACATGGGTGGTCCTGTTGTGAATCATGAACTTGGTCTACCCCCTTTTTTTTGGTGGGAGGGACCTGACGGCTCCAGATTACTCACCCTTTATAATAATGGGTATGGGAGTGATCCGTTACCTCCTGAAAACTGGCCTTACAAATCCTGGGTTTACATCAACATGACCGGCGATAACCAGGGACCTCCAAATCCTGAAACTGTTGCCAGGGACATTGAATGGTATACCAAACGGGGGATTCATGCCCGGGTTGGGAAAATGGATGACTTTGCCAACATGGTGTTGAAAGAGGATTTAAGTAAGTTACCGGTGATCCGCACCGATATTGGCGATGTGTGGATCCACGGTCCGATGAGTATGCCTGAGTCGACCAAACTGGCACAAAATATCAGGCCCTCGATTGCCGGGATGGTGGAACTGTCAACCCTCGAATCAATATGGGGGATTTATCGCCCCGACCTGCGTAAGATTACAGATGATGCATATGAACAGAGTTTGCTTTACAGCGAACATACCTGGGGTCTTGCCAATCAGCATTATATGAAAGTGCCTTATGGAAAAGCATGGCAGGATCTTTGGGAGAAAGGGTTGCCTCCACAATACAAACTAATGGAAGATTCATGGAAAGACCATGCCAATTACATCAATAATGTTCAGAAATTAGTGACAGCACCTTATCAGGATGCTGTGGCTTCATTAGCTGACAATATTAAGATTGAAGGGAATCGTATCGTGGTTTATAATCCGCTCCCTTGGAAACGTGACGGAGCAATTAGTCTAGATACCCGCCTGATCTTCGGAAACGATTTCGTTTCGCTTAAACCAGCTGATGGCGGTCCTGCAATTCCGGTTTCTCATGAATTTCCGGCAATCGAAGATAAAGCTCCCATGTCGCGGTTCGTGGCAAGAGATATTCCGGCAATGGGTTATCGTACCTACATCGCCTCGAAGGAACCTGTTGAGGTCCCGGGAATGAGCGCAGATTCCAACTCTGGCATTATTGAGAGCCCCTTTTTTAAGGCGACGATTGATGCCAGGCGGGGAAGAATATTGAGTCTGATTGACAAACGGAGTGGCAAAGAGATCGTTGACGGTAATGCCCCACAAGGATTTGGTCAATATTTTTACGAACGATTTGGATATAAAGATATTTCTGACTGGATTGGAAAATCACTTTATCCGAATTACAATGCACATAAATTGATTTTTGCAGCGTACGATATGCCTAAGGACGGGGTTTACATCTCTACCCTTCCGGAAAATATGGATCTCGTCATTGAGAAATCGGCCATCGATGTGAAGGCAGTACTGACAGGAACTATTCCCGGACCTGGACAACCGCAGAAAATCTCACAGTCGCTGATTCTTTCAGGTGTAAGTCCAACAGCTGATTTTGAAGTTAGCTGGCAGAAACAACCCGATACCTGGCCGGAAGCTGCCTGGATATGCTTCCCTTTCAAATGTAATAACCCAAGATATCGCCTCGGACGGATTGGTGCAGATGCTGATCCGTTGAAGGATATGATCACCGACAACGCCAACTATCATCTCTGGTGGGTTAACAGTGGCGTATCTGTTTATAACGGTGTTACAGATGAGGGGTTTGGAGTATATTCTCCTGATGCTCCATTGGTTAGCATAGGAGAGCCAGGCGAATATAAATTTGACAAGCGGTATGAACCTGCAAATCCGTATGTGTATGTAAACCTGTATAATAATCACTGGCGCACGAACTTTGCTTCATGGATCGGGAATGGCCAACGGATGAGCGTCCGTGTCCGTATCTGGTCTTTCGACAAATTTGCCTCTGAAAGTTCACTCTTTACTCCGTCAATGGAAACAAGGGTTCCGCTTCAGGTGGCCTGCTCAAAGGTGAAAAACGGTAAATTGCCGGTTTCTCAGCCAGGTATTTCACTTTCCCGCAAGGGTGTTACGCTGTCTGCTTTCGGACCTAACCCTGATGGCGAGGGTACGGTAATCCGCTTTTGGGAACAAGGGGGAACCTCCGGCAAGTTGGAAGTAACCTTGCCTCCCGGATCGAAATTTACCAATGCATTACCCGTGAATCTTCGAGGTGAAAAACGTGGGGAACCGATCAGAATAATTAATGGGCAGCTGTTTTTTGATTTGCATGCCTATGCACCTGCAAGTTTTATTTTGAATTAAAATTTTAAATTAAATTCTCAAAGACATATTTTTTTACTTCCGTAGTATAACTCATAAGTATGAAACGGATTCGTGAACCACTTCCCCTTTGGATTAAAATAGTCCTGATTGTGTTAGTTTTGATTTTAACATGTCAACGTGTTTTTTTTAAATTTGGCAGACATCAAAATACAGAAAAGCGTAAGGATAAACTATCCCTGATAATACCGGAGTGCATGATCGGTTATACCGAATTCTGCACCAACCTCCCGGGTGGACGTCAGGCAAATATCAATACTATGCGGGCTGTTGTGATGAAAACTGATGGTTCCGGGCGATGGGATCTGGCCAAAGATTTGGATTTAGGAGGTGACACGATGTCACAATTTGCCGGTTGGTCTCCAGATGGAAAAAAGGCAATTATTGGACGTGGGTGGAAAAGTAAAGAGGCTGCCAAATGGGAAGAGGAGAACAAACAATTTCGCAATGTGGAAGGGTCGGTTCTTTATGATACTTATCTTGTTGACTTTAATACAGGTAAGGCAACCAATCTTACTGCCGTTGAACGGATCAGTTACTACAACAGCGGATTGTTCTTCTGGCCTGGTGATTCAACAAAGCTAGGATTTAGCGCACTTATTGACGAGGTTTCACATCCGTTTAAGATGGACATTGATGGGAGAAACAAGACCGATCTGACAAAAGGTTCCAGCGATTTTACTTATGGGTTTAATGCTTCCCGTGATGGCAAAAAAATCGCTTATCATAAGGATTATCAGGTATATTTGGCTGATGCTGATGGTTCAAATGCACGTCATGTCGTGACTGGTCAGAAATTCAATTTTGGCCCCCAATGGTCCCCTGATGGATCATGGTTGCTATTCGTGAGTGGCGAGAGGAATACCCATTGCGACCCATACCTGGTTCGTTCCGATGGTACGGGGCTCAGAAAACTTGCCGATCGCGGTGGTTACGGGGGGTCGATAGAATTTCTGGATGTTTACGATTTTCACGAAGGGAGTAGTGATGTGCCGGTCTGGTCGGCCGATGGGAAATCGGTTTTCTATACCGCTCTTTTAGGTAAAACTGTTGAAATGTTCCAGGTGGACCTTGATGGGAAAAAACAACGATTGACCAACTCTGCCGAGGGCGATTCGAACTACCATCCGGTTCCATCTGCGGATGGCAAATGGTTACTTTTCGGTTCAAAACGAGAAGGAGTCCGGCAAATCTATGTGATGCGCTTATCTGACCACCTTCAAAAGCGGATTACAAATCTGAAACCCGGTTATGGTGCAATGTGGGCCAGCTGGCAACCAATAATAAATAAGAAATAAAATTTCAAGTAAAGATATAAAAATGAGCGTTTTAAATTCTAAAATATTAAGTTTTATTGTTTTCTGTACTGTCGGTACAACAGCTCTCGCGGATATCCGTCCTGTTATTCAATCATCCCCGGGTGGGTTAAGTGTCCGGATTATGGACGACGAGGAGATGGTATTTAATCAGATGGATAACAAACCTGGTCTGAAAGTAGTGCAGCCGTCGCAGACTACCAGCATCCGATTTAAAGCGAAAACAGAAATTGGTGGTGTGATCACACTAAAGGAAGGACATGCCACTGGACTTCAAATTTCGGAGTCCTACCGGACGATAACACCCGGACTTATTGAGCGGACGGTCACCGTTAAAGCTGAATCAGACCAGCGGTATTATGTCGATTTTGGCTGGAAATCGATGAAAAATGGTACTTTCTACTCCTTTTTGGGGGAAGAAAAATCCTCCATAAAAAATCCTCCCAGCTGTCCGGGTAAAGATTTTGGTAATCCTGATGGTTGGCAGACCTTTCCGTTTCTGGGAGTTAAAAGTGAAAATAAGTTATACGGGATATTGGGTGATACTCCGGCAATGTGGGAAAACCGCAGCTTTATGAAGTTTGATAAAGAGAACAATCAGTTATCGTTGTGCAATGGTGATGGTTCACTGAAGCGAACAGTGCTTTTCCCGTTCAACTTAGATGCAACAAGCGTCTATCGCGCCAATTTTGATGGTTGGCAACATATTGAGCAAGGTGAAATTCAAAGCTTTAAAAGCTGGATTTTTTCTTCGGATGTATATTCCTTGTACGATATTCAACTCGCTGCTCACCTGGCGCTGGCGAATGCCAAAGGGTTCAATCAATCGGGAATAGAAGCTATTTTGCGAAATACTTCCTACCTGTTGTTGCGCCGGAACCTGTTACGACCCGAGAGCGATTATATTTTTATCTCGGGAGTGGGATATGGCTGGAAACAGTGGGTTTCTGATGGTTTTTACATGAGCCGTGGTCTCGATGACCCAAAATTTGACAGGGAAGCTCAGAGCGCGATATTTTATGAGCGAATTGATTATGAGGACAATGCTCAGTATTATTTAATCTGGTCAGTATTGGTCAAAAGGGCTGGCGGAGATCCCGATATGAGAACCGTCGGCCGTGCCTATCGGTTCATCCGTGAGCGTGAAAAGGACGGTTTGTACATTCCTCCGCGGTTGCATCCCGACAAAAAATGTTATAAGACTTATCACGATCAGCTTAATTATGAGGATGATGATGCACCCTCTTCGGATCAGGGTTTTCATTGTGGAGCGCTTATGGCGGCAAAAGAGTTGGGCTTCCCGGTCACCGATGCTGAAATTGAGAATGCAATTAAAGGTTACCGGCGGATGTTTAACAAAACCGGCGGATACATGGCCACCAGTCTTCAGCAACAGGAGAATATCGGTCAGGATGCTTTGTATGGCGAGGTTTTAACTTATGTGGTTTTTGGAAAAAAATTGCTTTCAGATGAAATGGTCAGAACCCATCTTGAAACGACCATGCGTATACAATCACCCTATGGAATGCGAGTTATCTCAAAGGCAAACGGCGATCTGCTGGATGGCCATTCAGGTGTTTATACCAATGGCGGTTCTTGGTTTTTAAACGACGGAGCCAATTACCTCGATGGATTGATTCATGGAATGGACTCCAAATGGGTTGATGATCAATTAGTTTGGAGGATGGAAAAGGAGCTTGCCTTTATGCCTGCCTTTCACGAATCGATCAGTACGGTTACTGGAAAACCTCATGGGCATCACCTCTATTCATGGAATTCGGGGTATTGGTGGCTGCGACGGGAGGTAAGGAAACAACTTGGTATGATTGGTCCTGATCCTGTTGATGAGCGTATGGACAAAGAACTTGGCATTGTGCATCGCAATGGCTATCTTGTTAACAATTGCAGGGCTGAATACGAGGATAATCTTAGATTAAAAGATGCAAACCACAATTAATGTGTAAAATCAAAACCTAATTGAATTTATAAAATCGAAGTTATGAAGATGTTGTTAATCATTGTTTTATGGGCATTTATGAGTTTAGGGGCAAATGCTGAAGCCCCACCCGTTCAAATCATTGAACCGGTTACGATGAAAAAAGCACTTCCTGTTTGGGTGGAGGGTCGCGAAAAGGAGATGAATCTGACCCTCGGTTTCAGGGGGACATTTCAGGCAGGTGAAAATCAGAAAATTAAACTGAGAATAACTGCCTCAACTATCTACCGGGTTTTTCTTAATGGCAAATTTCTGGGTTATGGACCTGCTCGTGCAAGTCATGGTTATTACCGGATCGATGAATATGATCCTGGCAAGTTGGTTCGAAAAGGCGAAAATGTTGTTGCGGTAGAAGTTGCGGGTTACAATGTCAATACCTATTACACGCTCGATCAACCCTCCTTTTTACAGGCAGAGGTCGAATTGGGAGGTAAAATTGTGATGTACACAGGATCTGATTCAGGTATCGAAGCTTTTCAGGTAAAAGAACGTCTGCAAAAAGTGGAGCGGTACAGTTTCCAAAGGCCATTCACCGAATATTACCGGTTGAAAAAGGATTTTGATCAATGGAAAGTCTCGTCAAATATTCCTGTTGAATCGTTAAAACTGGACACATATCCCTCAGTTAAGTTATTATCCAGAAACCTTCTTCTGCCTGATTTTAATCTGGTCCGCCCGGTTTCGGTTTGTTCGCAAGGGGCGGTTCAATTCAATAAACCGGAAAAATATTATAAGGACAGATCGTTAACCCGCATCAGTGATAAATTTAAAGGGTATAAAGAGGAAGAGCTGGAAGTTTCACCATCTCAGACCATACAGGAAATTGTGAATAAAACGCAGGAGACCATCGCCAGACCTTTCACTGAAAATGGTCGAATGGTTTTGAGTGAGAACGGGTTTTCAATTCTGGATTTTGGGATCGACCGAACCGGATTTTTCGGGACAAAAGTATCCTGCAAAGTACCAACCAAACTCATCTTTTATTTTGATGAATTACTCACGAATGGCGACGTAAACACCAAAAAACGGATGGCCGACGTAAATAACCAGGTCGTCTGTGAATTGGAACCGGGAGATTATAGTTTTGAATCGTTCGAACCCTATACTTTCAGGTATCTGAAGATGATAGTTCTCAAAGGGGATTGCCGGATTAAAGACGTTTATCTCAGAGAATATGCCTATCCTGAAAACTCCAAAGCCTCCTTTAATTGCAGCAATAACAAGCTGAACGAAATCTATAAAGCTGCCCGACAGTCATTACGGCAAAATGCTGTCGATGTATTAACGGACTGTCCTTCAAGGGAAAGAGCTGGCTGGCTTTGCGACAGCTATTTCTCCGCCATTATGGAGAAGGATTTTACAGGACATTCGGCAGTAGCCCGAAACTTCTACGAAAATTATGCTTTGCCAGAAAGTTTTGCATTTCTCCCCGAAGGGATGATCCCGATGTGTTATCCCGCCGACCATAACGATGGCGTGTTTATACCCAACTGGGCCATGTGGTTTGTCATTCAGGTCAATGATTACGCACAACGTGGGGGTGATCCCAATTTAATAGAGCGGCTTAAACCACGAATTGAAGGCGTTCTGAACTATTTTTCCAAATTTGAAAATGAGGATGGACTGCTTGAAAATCTTCAAAGCTGGATCTTTGTCGAATGGTCCAAAGCCAATAGTTTTGTGCGGGATGTGAACTATCCGACCAATATGTTGTATAGCGCGGTCCTTACCAATGCGGCGGACCTGTATCATAACGATAATTGGCGGAAAAAGGCTGATCAAATCCGGCAAACGATTCGAAAACAGTCCTATAATGGTGCTTTCTTCGTTGATAATGCAATCAGAAAAAATGGAAGACTTGAGGCTACGACCAATACAACCGAGGTCTGCCAGTATTATGCTTTTTTCTTTGATCTTGCTTCCCCCGAAAGCCATCCCGAATTGTGGAAGAAATTAATCACCGATTTTGGACCAAAACGAAACGATGCGATTACCTGGCCCAAGGTATTTCGCGCCAATGCCTTTGTCGGGAATTACCTACGGGTTGATATTCTTTCACGGTATGGAATGAAAGCCCAATTAATGAATGAGATACAGGACTATTTCTATCCTATGACCCAAAAGACCGGAACATTATGGGAAAATATGGATTCCAATGCCAGTTGCAACCACGGCTTTGCATCCTATCTCGGGCATGTGCTTTACCGCGATATTCTGGGAGTAAGCCAGATCGATTACCTACAAAAAGTGATTACAATTCATTTTACAGATATACCCCTGAACGAGTGTTCTGGGAGTCTGCCCATCGGTGATAGTTCAGTCATCCTGAAATGGAAACGATTTGGCAACACGATCCGATACACGGTCAAAGAACCGGCAGGATTTAAATTGAAAATTGAAAATTTAAGTAAATCAGCGCTGGTGAAAAGAGAATAAAACAGTTAAGCAGCCATCAAATTAAATCTTTTTTATGCTTAAACACATTAAGCAGTATTCCATTGATAGTTATAAATTTATAAAAGATATGCACTAATTAAATTCAACATAACATTATGAGTTCAAATCGAAAAATAGTCGTTGTTTTTGCCCTCTTGTTGGCCATTAGTCTGATTTTTTCAGAAAAAAATACAGAGGCTGCCAACTTAAAGATCTTTGTTTCGTCTACCGGAAAGGATCTGAATTCCGGTACAAAAGAGTCTCCTTTGGCCAGTATAGGTGGAGCACTCAACAAATTAAGGAGTCTGAGAAATGGTAATGGAATAAATGGTCCGGTTGAGGTGATTATTGGTGAAGGGGAATATTTAATCAGTGAGCCTCTATTGATAAAACCTGAAGATTCGGGCACAGTTGAAGCCCCGGTTATTTTCAGGGCAGCAGAAGGGGCACATCCTGTATTCTGCGGAGGGAAACCAATAAGTGGTTTCGAAAAATTGTCCGAAACCCTTTGGCGGACGAAAGTCTCAGAAGTTACCGAATATGGCTGGTACTTTGAGCAATTGTATGTTAACGGGAAAAGGGCTGTCAGGGCAAAATCTCCCAATACCGGATTCTACCATCTGAAAAATGTTTCGGATACCATTTTGCAAAAGGGAGGTGCAAAAACTCCTGAACTGGCCATACAGCGGTTTAAACTTTTCCCTGACGGAGCCGGGCAGGTTGCTCAATATTCGAAAGAGGATTTCGAAAACGGTGTGATAACATTTTACCACAATTGGGATAATACACGTAACCGCATATTTTCATTTGATCGGAATACATCGACTGCATTTGTCGTTGGAGCAGCAGCACAGTCATATAACCGAATAAATACGAAATCGCGGTATACACTCGAAAACTTCAAGGCTGCGCTTGATACTTGCGGCGAGTGGTTTCTCGACAGGTCGGGTTACCTTTATTATATGCCGCTTCCGGGGGAAACACTTGATAAATTGGAAGTAACAGCGCCATTCACTGATCGTTTTATAACGATTAGCGGCAATGAAGAGACAGGCCTAAAGGTTGAGAATATCAGGTTCGAGAACCTTACTTTTCAATTCACAGGATACAAAATGCCCATTTCCGGTATCCCGCAAGCTCAGGCAGCCTTTCCCATTGAAGCAGTTGTTGTGGCCGATTTCGCCCGGAAAATTCAGTTTGTGAATTGTGAAATAGCTCATACCGGAACCAATGCTATCTGGTTTCGTAAGGGCTGCTCCGACTGCACGATTGAACATTGTTACTTCCATGACCTTGGCGCCGGAGGAGTGAAGATCGGTGATCTGGCTATCCCGTCCAATCCGGAAAAACTGACCCATCATATCATCGTTGACAACAACATAATAAGATCAGGTGGATTTGTTTTTCCCTGTGCGGTAGGTGTGATATTATTTCATGCCAGCGACAGCCGCATAACCCATAATGAGATAGCCGATTTCCGCTATTCGGGCATATCAGTAGGATGGGTCTGGGGATATGCCTTCAGCCCTTCAAAGAGGAATGTTGTTGCGTTTAATCATATACACCACCTTGGCTGGGGAGAACTGTGCGATATGGGAGGAGTCTACTGCCTGGGGAGTTCGGAGGGAACCACAATCAGTAACAATGTAATTCATCATGTTTTTTCATTCGACTATGGAGGCTGGGGATTGTATACTGACGAGGGATCAACAGGGATTACCCTTGAGAATAACCTCGTTTATAATTGTAAAATAGCTGGTTTTCACCAGCATTACGGGAAAGAGAATCTGATCAGGAACAATATTTTTGCCAATAATTTGAAGTCAACACTTCAAGCCTCACGATTGGAGGATCATTTGTCATTTACATTTACCAACAATATTATTTTGCTTGGATCTGGCAATTTGTTAAGCAGTATCTGGGATAAAATTAAGATTGTAAGCGACCATAATTCCTATTGGGATACCCGGACGAAGGATATCAGGTTTGCAAAATACTCATTTTTTGAGTGGCAGAAGTCCGGGAAAGATCTCCATTCGGTGATTGCCGATCCCGGTTTTGTGAACCCTGCTCAATTCGATTTTCATATCAGAAATACATCGCTTATCCGTAAGATTGGATTTAAGCCCTTTGATTATTCACAGGCAGGTGTTTATGGGACGGATGACTGGAAAGCCAAAGCTCTCTTTGATCCCAAAATTGCCAGTGAGTTTGATATTGTAGTGATCCGCAATGCATACCGTTAAAATTAACTTTCTGCTATTAACATATACGAATAATTAATAGTAATCTAAGCCGTGTAACGGCGAAAGTATGGTAAAAGAAGAAATGAAGTGTAGGCCACTTGAGGATGTATCAAAAGCCTTTTTTAACCGCAGAGAACGCGAAGCAGGCGCAAAGTGCGCAAAATTAAAGAATTGTAAATATGATCCTTGCGATCTCTGCGAATTTTCTTTGCAACCTTTGCGGTTTATTTTTACACCTTTTTATACATCCTTGACAGAGCAATTCTTGAATAATTAGTTTGGACTCTAAAAAATAAATAATTATTAGATGAAAAAAAATATTCTTAACCTGATTTTCTTTTTGGGAATAGGCTTTACAGTGGCAGCTCAGTTGAATTCGCATCCGGAAGCCTATAGAATCGATAAAATAGATATCGAACAGGCACGTCAGGTTATTTCGACGCCTCTGAAAAAGGTACTTGTTTTTCCGAACCCCAATCCGGAGGCACAGTGGTTTCCTGATGCCAGCCTGGGCCTTTTTATGCACTGGGGAATTCACAGTGTGGCAGGGGCACAGCCTTCATGGGATATGATCGCCCATTACCCGTACGGCGGAAGGGTTTCACCTCCTGATAAATATTATGCACTTGCTGACCAGTTTAATCCTCAGAACTATGATCCGGATAAGTGGATGAAAGCAGCAAAAGAAGCCGGATTCACTTATGCCGTTCTGACAACAAGGCACCACGACGGCTATGCATTATGGCCCTCAAAATATGGTATTGGCACCAGGCAGTATATGAATGGAAGGGATCTGCTTAAACCATATGTGGAGGCCTGCAGGGCAAACGGATTAAAAGTTGGTTTTTATTTTTCACCCCAGGATTGGCATTTTCCAGGATTCAGGTATCCAAGTGAATTTGACTATGAGAAAAGGAACGAGATCCTTCCTGTTACCGATTCAATTGCCAATTATAAGGCATACGAGCAAATGCTCGGTTATGTTCTGAAACAAATTGAAGAATTATTAACCCGATACGGAAAAATTGATCTTCTTTGGTTTGATGGGATGTGGTTCAGGGGAGTAAACGATATGCACACTGAACAGGTCTATGCCTGGATCCGCTCTTTGCAACCGGGAATTGTCATCAATGACCGTTGGGCAAATGTGACAAATCCCGATAATCCGCATGGTAACGGGATTCGCATGGGTGACTTTACGACTCCTTTTGAATGTCGCAACCCTACCTATGTCCCGTCAAAATGGTGGGATAACTGTGTCATATGGACCGGAGGAAGCGCCGGCTGGGGCTACGATCGAACCGGTTCATTCCGCTCCAACTCAGAGTTTATGGAGCAATTGGTCACTTGTCGTTCCCTGGGAGGAAACTTTCTGCCTAACCTTGGACCAACAGAAAATGGAGAATTGCATCCCAATTTTTATACGACTGCTGCAGAACTTGCCCAATGGATGAAGCGCAGCAGAGAATCAGTGATTGGCGCAGGGCCTTCACCGGGTATGGAACGGAGTAATGTAAAGATTACAACACGAGGTAATAACTGGTATTTGCACCTTTTACCTAATTTCAAGGATCAGGTCTCGCTGAAAACCGACAAACTACCGAGGTCAATTACCTTGTTGCAAACAAGTGAGCCAATCCCATACAACTATCGGTATGGATTTGTAACGTTCCTCCTTCCTCCCGAAAAACGAACCACCATAGATGATGTGGTAAAAGTTCAGTTATAGTTTGAATATGAAATAGTCAGGTTATATCGATGCCTATGCCAATACGCAGGTAACCACGTTTATGATGTGCAGCGGAAGCGATTTTACCTACTATCGGTCAAAATATGGCCGTGTATTATGCGATGACCGTAATGGAACTCTAAATTGCGGCAGCGATACGGCAAACTATAAATACTTGGTTAGTTACTACCGAAATCATTTAAACCTTGAAAAGGAGGGAGCAGATATCGTAGATACTTGCCTCAGACGTGCAAAGGAAAAAAAGATGGAAAAGAAAAATGAAAAGGTTTATGCCTTTCTGATTTCTCAATCTTATTTGAAAAAGGGGGGAAATGAGATAAGATTTCAAGCTTCAAATAAGGAACAGTTCGTTATTAAACGGATTGAGTTAGCTTTGAAATATGGCGATGTAAAAACTCATGGGCATTTTTAAAGAAATATTAATTTGAACTATGCATACAAAATCATTGATTATCTTGTTGAGTTTTTTGCTTTTTAACTTCTTAACAGTGCATTCCCAAAATTCAACTGAGGGTGGAATCATCCACCGGCCGCTGAAGGATTACGGACTAAAGGACTATGTGAATATAACGAAAGCATTGCCCCATTCGGAAAACAGCACATGGACGCTTGTCTGCGAACTTCCGTATAACGCGCAATTCCAGCCGTGGATTGAAGTTGAATCACCCTCCGGTAAAACAATACTTTTTGATTCAACAAATCCGCTGGTCCCGGCCATCCAGACAACGCAGCAATATACCACCAAATCGGGCGTACAAACCTATGAAGTGCCCAACTGGATAAGTGGTGAAGGTGCCAGGTATACAATTCCGGCAGGAGTAACTGTCAGAGGTGTTAAGTTTCATGAAACCGGATACGACACCAGCTTAGCAGGTTCATTCCGGTGTAATGATAACGATTATAATGTGTTGTGGCAGAAAGCTGCACGAACAGCATACCTCTGTATGCGCGAACATTATATGGATTGCCCTGACCGGGAACGGTCTGAATGGCTCGGTGATGCTGTACTTGAGATGGAGGAAGGCTTTTATACCTTCGATGCCAATTCAACTTCAATAGCTAAAAATCTGCTGCTCTCGAAACAAATCAACAATTTACCTGGTCAGAACCTGATAGCCCATGGTGAATTCGGTGAATGGACGTATTATATGTACACGGGCGATCTCGCAACAATTTCAACCATCTATTCTTCAACAAAAGAATATCTTGAACGGTATCAATTGGACGCAAATGGCTTACCGGTTCACCGGACTGAGGGTTGGGACTGGTACGATTGGGGAGTGGGGACTACAGATGCGGAAGTTATACAGGTTGCGGAATATTACACAGCAATAAATGCACTTAAAAAAATGGCAAAGGTGACCGGACATATGGATGATGTTTCAGCTCTGGATACCAGAATAAACAGCATAAAGACAAACTTCGACAAGGCTTTCTGGAAAGGGGATGGATATCGTTCGGGCAACGACCTGGATGAGCGGGCCAATGCAATGGCATTGGTTGCCGGACTGGCTGATTCCTCCCGATGGAGTGCAATTGGTAAGGTGTTGGAAACCAGAATGAATTGTGGTCCTTATTTTGAACGCTGGGTTTTAGAGGCACTTTGCAGGATGAACAAACCCGATAAGGCCCTGCTGAGGATGTATAACCGTTACAAGCTCCAGATAAATTCAGGCTTTACGACTTTATGGGAGTATATTGAGCGCTCTTTTGAAGAGACCCCTGCGTATTCAATCGATTCAGATGAATATCTGTCATTAAACCATGCATGGAACACTCCTAATCTTATTCTTTCCAAATTTATTGCGGGAGTGGCCCCTGAAGCACCTGGCTGGAGCACCTACCATGTTTTTCCGCAGGAAGCTTTTCTCACTTCAATTAAAGTGAAGGTGCCTACCGGGAAGGGGATGATTCAGGTTGATATACAGAAAAATGGGAAGCAGTATAAAATAGAATTGACCTCACCGCCAAATACTTTGGCAATCGTTGGAATTCCGAAAGCCTCGTTTAGCACCCTTACCAACATAAAGGTAAACGGGAAAAAGATTTGGGATGGCTCGTTTATTGGTGCAGATAAAGGGGTTTCCTGGATCGGAGAAGATTCTCATTATGTTAAATTTAAGGTAGAGCCAGGTACATGGAGTTTCGTAGCCTCCGGGAAACTGCCGATGACCACCACAAAGCAGGCTTCAAACCAATCATTTGACGTGAAACTGGATAAGAAATTATGGACCGTCTCTGCTTCTTTTGAAAATCAGGAATACAAGATAGGGTGCATGACCGGTTCAATGCACGGGAAATTCTGGCCTGTAGAGGCTGGTGCAGAAACTGCAATCGACGGGGATCCCTGGACCGGATGGCGCGCCATCGATCCTCAAAAACCATTGAGTGCATCGGGGCGCTATAAAGATCAGCAAACACCGGGGCAATGGTTCAAGATTGATTTAAAACAGGCACAGACCTTTCATAAAATAGTACTTGACAATACCTGGGCGATCTACGATTTTCCTAAGTCGTATGAAGTATATGTCTCGATTGATGGGGCTGACTGGGGATTACCGGTAGCAGCCGGAGCTGGAGAATTGGGAATGACAACTATTGTTTTTCCCACAAAAACAACCCGGTATTTGAAGATCGTTCAGACAGGGACAAAAGACAAGCCCTGGTCTATTTTTGAAGTGAATGTTTATAAGAATTAACAGATGAAGAATAAACCCGTTTATCTAAAACTGCTTTTCATTCTTCTTACAATCATGGGGTTTGCATGTACCGGGATGACCCGGATGGAGGTGAAACAACTGATCTGCAAACACCTCTGCATCGATAGCCTTACCCAAAACAAGTGATGGGCTCTTAAAATTGAACGGTTTACAGGTAAATACTGAAAATATCCAAATCAAAGATGATCTTTTGCTGACTCCTGGTTCAGGAAAATATCTGTTCCGATATCCAGCTGATGCAATTAAAACAGCAATTCCCAATGTTAGAAAATAAAATAAATCAAAACCAAAAATGAAAAAATCACTCAGGTTCTTAATCTTATTTACTTTAATCCTTTTTCTGAGCAATAGTGTAAAATCAACGGCGTCGATAGTTGCCAGGCCATTTCGTGGATTTATGATTGACGCTCCGCGTGGTGTGGAATCGATTGATTATTATTTCCGCCTCATCGATTTTTGCAAATCGGAAGGGATAAATTCCATCATCTTTCGTCTGACTGATGATCAGGGTACTGCCTATCATTTTACTTCTCATCCTGAACTGAACAGGTGTGAAGGTGCTTTTACCACACAGGAATTGAGAAAAATTGTGCAATATGCTCAGCAAAGAGGCATAGAAATGATTCCTGAAATCGAATCGTTCGGTCATTCGAAGTACATCACCCAAACAAAACAATACAGTTTTTTGAATGATGGTCCAGCAGGTGCTGATTTTAATGCGCTCTGTCCGGTAAGTGATTCGACGTTTGTTTTGATGAATGACCTTTTTACCGAAGTGGCTACAATTTTCCCGGGTCCATACTTTCATCTTGGATGTGATGAAGTCAATTGGGGAGCAGGTAAGCTGTCGAAAGATGCCCTCTCAACAAAAAGTAAATCCCAGATTTGGGCAGAGTATGTTAACAAATTAAACGGCTGCCTCAAGGCATTGAATAAGAAAACAATGATCTGGGGAGATGTTCCGATCTATCAGGATAAAGCCGTACTTGATCTACTCAGTAAAGATGTTGTATTGATCGACTGGAATTACTGGGAGACCGACAAAGAGAAAGTTAATACTGTAGCTCAGACACTTCTTGGTAAGGGATTTCAGATTATTGGTTGTCCCGCTGTCAGTTGGTGCAGATGGGGTCCCCGCGTGGGCGAATCGCAGTTTAAAAATATCAATGCCTATGCTGCAGTTTATGGGAACCTGGAAAATCCCAATAATTTGGGTATTATTCTATCCAATTGGGTTCCGAAACGTTATCTCCAGAATAGTCAGTGGGATACCTACACCATCGCTGCAAAAATTATGATACATAAAGGCAATTATAACTTTATGGATGCCATCCCGGCATTTGTTGAGAACCACTTTGGCGTCAAATATAACTCCTCATGGGAAAAAATTTATAGTACAATTTATAAAGACATTTCACAGTGGGAGTGCAGTCAAAATGACAGTTTAAAATTTTCTCCGTGGTACGCTGAATCACATATCCGTAAAATTGTAATGAATCACAAGGTTGTGAAAAACAATATGCCTGAGTTGAAGAAGCTGTTATTGTCCTGTAAACATGATATTACCCGAAATAAGGGTGATTTTGATGAATTCCTTCTGACCATTGATTTTATAGATTATAACTATAACCGGCAGAATGAACTGATCGCATTCATAAATTCTAAAAAGACTGATTTAAATTCCGTAGGAAACTATCTGAAAAAATTAGCTTTAGCCGATCAGCTCATGCTGGAAAAGATCCATACGGTATGGCGAATAGGCCGGCGCTGTACGATCAGGGAAAGAGACGGGGAGAATATGTGGTCCTATTTTAAAGTGGCAAATTATTCGAAGCATTTAAGCGAAAATCCAGCTGAATTTATTGACATTCTTAATGCACTATCAATCAATATAAAGTAAATTTACCCCCGACTTTCTGAAAATTTTTGATGTTGCCGTGTTCTGAATACAGATGGCTCGCGCAAGAGTCATTCGGATTGAACCACATTTGGGTGATTTGTTGTGTGTTGAAGGGTTCTTTCCCACACTGTATGGCGTGATAAAAATCAGACACGACCAATTAAAAAATGGCAGGATTAAGACCCAAATTGATGCACCAAAGGAAATTCAGATGCTGAACCATTAATTTTTCAATTATTTTATAATTCTTTAACATAAAAAATTTGGCAGATAGGTTTGGGAGCCTTACATTTGCATTACATTTTTTTTCATAAGTTTAGGTTTAGTTAGGTTAGTTAGTTTGGTTAGTTTTAGTAAAAGGATGGAACCGCCCGGTTCTGTCCTTTTCAATTTTTAAGAAGTTGGGGTCTGTGACCTGGCGCCTGCTTCCCCAATGTTATATAACCATTAAACTGGTATTTCATTTCACGGTTAGTTTTATCATTTTATGTTTGATTTTTTGTAATTTTACAGTGAAATGGATCCTATAAAATTACCTGCACTTTTACAGTCGCTTCGCATAGGGGAGAAGATAGCCTATGAAGAGATTTACAACGATTTCTTCGGTGTGTTATACCATTTATCGTTGCATTATATTCACGATGAGCAGGTGTCGGAGGAGATTGTCCAGGATACCTTTATGAAACTGTGGGAGATCCGCGAAACGTTGAATGACCAGTTCAATATTCGTAGTTTTCTCTATACCATCACCAAAAATAACTGTCTGAATTACCTGCGGAATGAAAAAATTGCATTGAAACACCAGGAAAACCTCAAATATCTTGAAATGCAGTTTAATTATGAGGCGTTGGATAAGATGGGAGATTATCTTGAATTTGAGGAACTTCGATTAAAAATAAGGCAGGCCATTACTGCTCTTCCTGATGATATAAGGGATACTTTTCTCCTGAGCCGGTTCGATGAACTATCCTATAAGGATATTGCAGAGAAACAATTAATCAGTGTCAAGACTGTTGAGTCCCGTATGACCAAAGCGCTTCGATTGCTGCGATACGATCTTAAGGAGTATCTATCGATTATTATTTTGATTTCCAATGCTTTTTCCTGAATTATTACTCCTGTGCATCCGGATTATTTATTCATTTGTTACCGCACTTTAACTTTTTTTATATTTTTTTCATTTTTCTGATAGGGTAGAACAGTACTTATGTGTTTAGTGGTTAATTCCAGTATAAAATGTCAGAAGAAATTTTCATAAAAATCTTAGATAACACGGCTACCGAGGTTGAGAAAAGTAGTTTTTACCAATCGCTTGAGGAGGATGGTGAAAAACGTGAACTATATTACCAGTACAAAAATCTATATGTAATCTCTGATTCCAGGATTGATAAGTATGAGGACATACAGAAAGAGAGCTTCGAGCATTTCTGGAGTCGGATTAATCCTATGAAAACATTTAACATACATCAGTTATGGTATCGTTATGCCGCTGTTTTTGTAATTGCACTTTCATTGGGATTATTGATACAATACTTTAACTCGGCCCCTATTGTGATTCCTGGTATCTCAAAGATTGAGTATACTTCTGAGAAGGGATCGGTCTCAACCATTCATCTTGAAGACGGTTCTGCAATCTGGCTCAGTTCAGGATCAAAAATTACTTTACTTAAAAGCGCAACCGGCGAGGTGACCACCCAATTGAACGGAGAGGCTTATTTTGATCTGATTCCCAGCCAGGCACGAAAATTTGCAGTTGATCTGGGATATTTTAAGGTTAAGGATATTGGCACGAAATTTAATATCAGGGCATATTCGGAAGAACCTGGTGTTTTTGCTACCCTTGTTGACGGGCAGATCAATCTTTTTGATAAAAGCAATACGAATCCGTTTCTCACGATGCAACCGGGTGATTATCTGCATTTTGATAAACAATCCAACAGGATTGCAGTCACAAAACAAGACCCCTCAATAGCAACGGCCTGGAAAGAGGGGAAATTTGTTTTCATCGATAAAACATTGGCTGAAATATGTAAGGAATTGGAAAACTGGTATAATGTGGAGATTATCATCAGTAACAAATCACTTGCGAATTATAAATACACAAGTGTAATAAAAAGGACTACAACCGTTAATATGGTGATGAAGATGCTTGCTTTAACAGACAAAATCAATTACAAAATAACAGACAGAAAGGAGGCGCACGATATCGTTTATGTTTATTAAAAGTTAAAGTGCACCCGTGGAGGGGTGCACCTGATTTCAGTTATCGAAACTGATGGAGGTCAGTTTCAAAGTTAAACTTAAAAACACGTCAAAACTATGAAGAAATATTTTGATTTGCTATGCATTGCACAGCGAAGATGGGAAAAAACTATCCGAATTATGAAACTTACAATTGGACTTTTTCTTTTTGCGATCATTTCGGCCTCCGCCGTCAACTCCTACAGTCAGACTGCACGCATCAGCCTGAACCTGAAAAATGCCACTATTGTGGATATTTTCAGGGAAATTGAACGATCAAGCGAATTTGGGTTCTTCTTTAAAAGCGAAGAACTGAATCTTGAAAAGCGTCAATCCATTGATATGGCAAATGTTACAATCGATGAGGTATTGACGAAAGTGCTTGGAGGCAACTACTCCTACAAAATTCTTGATCGGAATATTGTAGTTACAAAAGGTATGCTGGATGCCACTCAGCAACAGGGAAAAAAAGTTTCCGGTAGGGTTACAGATCAGACCGGAGCTTCGTTACCTGGCGCCTCGGTTGTGATTAAAGGAACCACCAATGGTGTAATTACCGATAATGGTGGAAATTTCTCTTTGAATAATGTAGCCGAAAATGGTATTTTGCAATTCTCCTTTGTAGGGATGAAGAGTGTGCAGGTTAGTGTAGCTGGAAAAAATACCGTGAATGTTACTATGCTAACAGAATCTGTTGATTTAGATGAGGTTGTGGCAATTGCTTATGGTACGATCAGAAGGAAAGACCTTACAGGTTCCATTAGTACAGTTGACTCAAAATTGATCTCTACTCAGGCAAATTCAACTGTTACACGTGCACTCGAAGGTGCAGTTGCCGGTTTGCAGGTATCCTCAGTTGACGGACAGCCTGGTTTGGACATGGGTATCCGTATACGTGGTTTGGGTACTGCCAGTCAGAACAATGCAAATGCCCTTGTTGTCGTTGACGGTGTTCCTGCCCAAAACGATAATCCGTTGGCAACAATCAATCCAAAAGATATTGAAAGCATCACAGTTTTGAAAGATGCTGCCTCTACTGCACTTTATGGCTCACGCGGAGCCAATGGCGTGGTTTTGGTTACTACGAAAAAAGGTGCCCAGGGAAAGACAAAGATTGCTTTCGAAGGACGCTGGGGTGTTAATCAGATTGGACCGTATAAATTCGATAAGCTGGATAATCCACAGGATGTCTATGAATATGACTGGCAAGCCATCTATAATTCATATCGTTACGGTGTAGGGGGAACAGGAGTTTCCAAAAACTACTCAACCAATGTACAAACCCCAAACCATACAGATGCGGAAGCCGGCCAATTTGCAAGTGCTCACTTGTTTAATTATACAGGTTCTGAAACAAATTTTTCACGGAATGCTTTAGGCAACTGGATGTTGTACAACGTTCCAGGAGCGCTTTATACCACTACAGGTACCGGTGCAACTGCAAGCGCAACGATGTCGGGTGCATATCTGGTCAATCCTGATGGAAAATTAAATTCAAGTGCAAAGTTACTTTACAATGATAATTACGATAAATTTCTGTTAGAGGATAAATTACGCCAGGAATACAATGTATCGGCAAGTGGCGGTACCGATAAGATGGATTATTTTGCATCTTTAGGTTATCTGGAAGATCCTTCCTATATCCGTGGTTCTAAATTTGCCCGTTACAGCGGACGTGCCAACGTAAACGCCCAGTTGTATGACTGGTTAAAGG
>Ga0073936_10002549_pt1 | contig 27089 bp, 19 predicted proteins | sample AliMusrvi5mmetaG_FD_87041 | JGI IMG/M metagenome (GOLD analysis project Ga0073936, IMG submission 87041) | Freshwater lake bacterial and archeal communities from Alinen Mustajarvi, Finland, to study Microbial Dark Matter (Phase II) - Alinen... | ecosystem: Environmental > Aquatic > Freshwater >...
CTTGGCCTTGAATTCCGGCAGGTGCACGTTGCGTTTCTTCTTCGATTCACTCATTTGGATTTCCCGTTTCTTTCGACAGTGTCCTACTTAAATCACTGTCCCAAAATCCGGGTCCACTTCAGCCCTTAAAGTCTTGGCAATGTCAAAATGTTCTATTTGGACGTGGCTAAAGTGTTGTGCCGTTAAGCATAAATTGGCCAAACGGCCAGCATAGGGTTTATCTCCCGATAGGCCAGATTTTGCTTTAGACGTTCCGAGACATGATTCAGGATGGACTGTCGAATAGTGATACCCCATCAAGACCGCTCCATTTTTAATAGCGCGGATAGTTGCAAAAAGCAATATCGGAAAGGACTATGTTCGCACCTATTTCGGAGTTAACTTTGAAACGCCTGTCGCCAAGTTCAATTGAGACATTTCCGAAGAATGAGACAAGTCTATCGAGTGAATCTTTGTCAGCAATCAGCGTCGCAAGAATTCTGCTGTGAACATGGCCACCAAGCCACCAATGCACGCGCCAACTAGCCCGGCAATGAACCTATAGGCACCAACAACGCCTGCCAGTAGAACAGCGAGCACCGTTATCAGCACAACCAGCCCCCACTGCAGCCACCGGACCTGAGTTCGACTTCCCCCCTTGTACGGCGATACCGCGCTCAATCGCGAAGCAACATAGTCGTTGTACCTGCGCAAAACTTCGTTTCGCATGAAGAGGGGTGTGAACGCGTGGCTCCACTGAGGGAACCCGCCAAACAGCCCTGTTGTCAGAAGGACGGCCCCGCCCCATACCCAGAACGGGATAAAAAGCAATGTTATCTGGTGCATCGTCGGCCCCATACCAGCCGGGGGTGCTGTAAGGTACGACGCCGAAAGGTACAGCGGGGCAAGGCCGAAGACACTCAGAACAATTCGTGCTTTAGTGGTTTTAACAAATATTTCCATTGATTGAGGCATGCGCCTTCTCCATTAAGTTGTGACGCCCTGGCGCTAGCGGCACAAATTTCGCGGGACTGCGGCTTGTTCAACTCGCCAACATCATCGCAATCAAGCCGATGGTAAGCAGGCGAATGGACTTCTTCATCCAGGAAGAATCGTCAGCCAAGCCCGGTTGCGCTTGAGTTCCTGTCCTCACGGATATCAAGTCTTCCGTCATCTATTCCCATTCAGGTTCTTATCTTCCAAAACAAACAGCCATATATTTGTTCGGCGAGAGGTTTCCCAAAGCCAGGGCGCAAGCACTCACAATGCATTGTGACGCTCGCCTGTCCGGCCACTTCAACCGGAAACCAGCGGCCGAAATGCTCGCACCGGTCACAGCGTTTCGTGGCTCGTATTAGCTCAAAGTTGTCCATGGAAATCACGTTCCCCCTTCTGTTTCTCGCTTTCTCCAACATCGAAAGCCCGATGACTAACCCAGCGCTACGCCCGGTCCATGCTCAACGACCGTGACAGCGCTACCTGAAGTGTCCCGAATTCGGGGCAACTTGTATATTCCTCGAACGGGCCAAGGCGAAACCCTCGACTGCACATTGCTGGGTCAGCGTGTACCGATATCTGTGGAAATGTAATCCCATCATCTTGCGTTTGAAGTTGAATTTGATGTCCTGCTGTCAAAGTATTTCCAAGTCATCCCCATTTGTGGGTGGACTTGTTGTCAATTTATACTTAAAATTCGATATCAAAATGACAACTTTATAGAACACAAGGAGACGGTTCTTCTGAGCAACTCAATCAGCGATTTCGTGTGCTTCGCGCCAGACAGTCCACTATGGTTCCAGTACTGGGCCCTTGTGACCGCTATTTATGCAACGGTCTGAAAGGTTTGTGTGGCTCACGATTGTTGTCGTGGAGTTGACCTTTATGGTCCTCACACGAATTGTCGTTGCGCGTTTCCCATCTTACTCAATAGGCGTCCCGGTCGAGCTAATCCGCACTGCTCTTCGACTGGCGGCGGTCTGGCTGTACTTTCGGGTTGTGCCGGACCTTATCAACCTGAAGAGCCACAATGCAGTTGTCCGTGAACCCACCCTGCTCCTGTCCTTCTTCTTGTTCTTGAGCGTCCCGCTTCTGGTGAGCGATGCCAGTTTGGTTCCCCCGACCACAAGAGTCGTTTATGCGCTCACAAGCGTGGCTGTTGCCCTAAAGGAGGAGATATCCTTTCGAGCGCTGATTCAAAACTTACTTGCAAAAAGATGGGGCAGTTTCACTGCGGTGCTTGTTGCCTCGACACTGTTTCTAGTCCACCACGTAGGAGTGATACCCCTGTCATGGGCCAACTACGGCCAAGTGGCCATCGCCGGATTATTTTTGGGAATTGTCTTCGCGTACACACAAAACCTTTGGCTGGTTATTTGCCTGCATGCCGCGTATGACGCAATTTGGTCGGTGACCACAGTTTTCTCACCCCCCTTTCAGTATTCCATTGGCATTGCCGTGCTGACAACAAGTTCCCTGCTTGCATTAATTGGGGGTCGCTCAGCTATCAATCGGGAGCGGGCCCGCAAAGCGGTGTTGTAGCTCCGCTGTGGTGCCTCACCGACGGCGGAAGCACGAATTTCGGCCGGTCGCGTAAAGGACCACCACTGAATTGGGCCCCACGCAGTATTCGGACGCACCCCAGCTGTAGACCTGCCAACACATGGCTCAGTCAGAATCTTGAACATCAGACTAACGACAACGCATCCAAAAGCTGAGTAAGAACGTTTTGGCAGCTTATGCTCGATTGAGAAGCTTTGGGTCAGGTTATGCCTTAACCTGATGTCATCGACTTTCCGCTTCTCATAGGGAGACCGGTCACTTTATGCTTCTTTATCGATTCAGGAAACGGTTAACGGCACAGTTGCCATCAACACATTAAGGTAGCAGTGTCAGTGTGTAGGTACAGAACAAAGCGCTTGATTCGCTGGCTGGCCGCGGCAACAATCGGTGACTGACAAATCGGACATGGCTGTCCAACCGTCCCGAACTCATCGTCGTGCTTGTGTGCAGTAAGGAACCGCTGAGCTGCTTCAAACATCGCTTTTCAAGCTGATTCCCCGGAACCTGCCAATAAAGCCCCCTCAGAGCGCAGCCCTCAGCGGCCAGCTTTTCAGCCGAAGAAGCAACGGTGGCGGCTTGATGAATTGACCTTGCGCTGGATTCGGTCGTGCTGAGCCATCGTGACAGCGACCACACTGGCGGTGCGCCGGCGGTGCTGGCAATGCAGACCAAGGCGACCCTGCTGAGTTCGATCGAGGGCGACCATGCGCTGCAAAGCCTGCGCGCGGCGACGCGTTGCGTGGCCGGTCAGCATTGGCAATGGGATGGTGTCGAATTCGAAGTCTTGCATCGGCAGGCGCAGGAGGCGCGGTTGATCGCGGATCACCGGTTCAAGGTCGATGTCCTGGTGGTGCCGCACCATGGCAGCAAATCGCCGAGCAGCGCAGCATTTCTTGATGCCGTGCAGCCGCGCATCGCGCTGGTGCAGGCAGGCTATCGCAACCGCTTCGGCCACCCGGCACAATCTGTTTTGGTGCGCTATCGTGAGCGTTTGATTCGCCTATTTGATTCGCCCCATTGTGGTGCCATGACCTGGCATTCGGCGCAACCGCAAGAGGTCAAAAGCCAGCGCGAGCAGGATTTGCGCTACTGGCGGCATCACTTGAGTGGATAGGTCTGGCTCAAAGCTTGCTAAGCTAGGGGCAGGAGTGAAAAGACGTTATGCAGAAATTTGACGAGATGTACACCCGGCTGCCGTATGAGTTTTTCACGCACGGCGCCCAGATTCGCGATCATTACAAAATCTACGACGAATGGCTGGCACGCCAACCGGGCGACATGATGGCGCAGCGCCGCGAAGAGGCCGAGATGATCTTCCGGCGCGTCGGCATCACTTTTGCCGTCTACGGCGAGAAGGACGAGCAGGGCGCCGGCAATGAACGCCTGATTCCCTTCGACCTGATCCCGCGCATCATTCCGGCCAGCGAGTGGAGGACTCTCGAACGCGGCCTGGTCCAGCGAGTGGCCGCATTGAACCGTTTTGTGCATGACGTCTACCATGAACAGGAGATCATCAAGGCGGGTGTCGTGCCGCGCGAGCAGATCGAGAACAACGCCCAGTTCCGCCCCGAGATGATGGGCGTGAATGTACCCAATAACATTTACTCGCATATCTCGGGCATCGACATCGTGCGCGCGCCCAACGCCGCCGGTGAGGGCGAATACTACGTGCTGGAGGACAACCTGCGCGTGCCCAGCGGCGTGAGCTACATGCTGGAAGACCGCAAGATGATGATGCGATTGTTCCCGGCCCTGTTCAACGCCTATCGCGTGGCCCCGGTGGCCCATTACCCCGACCTCTTGCTCGACACCCTGCGCTCGAGCAGTCCGGCCACGACCGCCGAGCCGACCGTGGTCGTGCTAACACCCGGCATGCACAACAGCGCCTATTTCGAGCACGCCTTTCTCGCGCAGCAGATGGGCATCGAACTGGTGGAGGGGCAGGACCTGTTTGTCCGTGACAACTTCTGCTACATGCGCACGACGCGCGGCCCGAAACGGGTGGATGTCATCTACCGCCGCGTTGACGACGACTTCCTCGACCCCAAGGTGTTCCGCCCGACCTCGACGCTCGGCTGCGCCGGCCTGATCGACGTCTACCGCGCCGGCAATGTGACCATCTGCAATGCTGTGGGCACCGGTGTTGCCGACGACAAGTCGCTCTACCCCTACGTTCCCAAGATGATCGAGTTCTACCTAGGCGAGAAGCCGATCCTCAACAACGTGCCGACCTACATGTGCCGCAACCCGGACGATCTGGCCTACACGCTGGCCAACCTGAAAGACCTGGTGGTCAAGGAGGTGCATGGCGCCGGCGGCTACGGCATGCTGGTCGGTCCGGCCGCGACGAAGGCCGAGATCGAGGACTTCCGCAAGGCGGTGCTCGCCAACCCGAGCGGCTACATCGCGCAGCCGACGCTGAGCCTGTCGAGCTGCCCGACTTTCGTCGAGAGCGGCATCGCCCCGCGCCATATCGACCTGCGACCCTACGTGCTCAGCGGCAAGACGGTGCAGATGGTGCCCGGCGGCCTGACGCGAGTGGCGCTCAAGGAAGGATCGCTGGTTGTCAATTCGTCGCAGGGCGGCGGCACCAAGGACACCTGGGTCCTGGAAAACGGCGTGCCCGCGCACGCCCCGGCCCAGACACAAACCCAGTCGGCTTAAGGAGTCATTCAATGCTGTCACGTACTGCCGATCACCTGTTCTGGATGTCGCGCTACACCGAGCGCGCAGAGAACACCGCCCGCATGCTCGACGTCAATTACCAGACCTCCTTGCTGCCGCAGTCCGATGCGGTGGCGCTGGTCGGCTGGCAGGGGCTGCTGAGCATCAGCGAACTGCTGTCGAGCTACCAGGCCGCGCATGGCGAGATCCAGGTCCGCAACGTGCTGGACTTCATGGTCAAGGACGAGAGCAATCCCTCGTCCATCGTGTCCTGCCTGGGCGCGGCGCGAGAGAATGCACGCGCGGTGCGCGGCACGCTCACGACCGAGGTCTGGGAGACGCAGAACCAGACCTGGCTCGAAGTGCAGCGCATGATCAAGAGCGGCGAGTTCGAGCGCGACCCGGCGCAGTTTTTCGAGTGGGTCAAGTTCCGCTCGCACCTGTCGCGCGGCGTGACGGTCGGCACCATGCTGATGGACGAGGCCTTGTACTTCATGCGCATGGGAACCTTTCTGGAACGCGCCGACAACACCGCGCGTCTGGTCGATGTCAAGTTCCACGCGGTGCAGAGCGACTTTTACGGCACGGCCAGCGAGAAGGACCAGGAGTACGACTTCTACCACTGGAGCGCGATCCTGCGCAGCGTGTCGGGCTTCGAGGTCTACCGCAAGGTCTACCGCGATGTCATCAAGCCCGAGCGCGTTGCCGAACTGCTGATCCTGCGCCCCGACATGCCGCGCTCGCTGCACGCCAGCATGAACGAAGTGGTCAACAATCTGGCCCTGGTGGCCAACGAGCAGTCAGCCGAGACGCACCGGCGCGCAGGCAAGCTCTGCGCCGAGCTCAAGTATGGTCGCATCGATGAAATCATGGCCACCGGCCTGCATGCCTACCTGACCCAGTTCTTGGACCGGGTCAATGATCTGGGCATGCATATCAGTCGGGACTTTTTGGTTCCGTCGGCGGCTTGAGCGGGCTCATCGCGCCGGCGACCGCCTGGCCGAGTTCGATCACGGCCATCGCGTAATAGCTGCTCCAGTTGTAGCGGGTGATCGCGTAGAAATTCTCGGTGCCGGCGACATAGCTCGGCGGCGCGTCGCCGTTCTGCAACTCCACCAGCGCCAGCGGCCCCTGATGCTGCAGCGCCCCGCCTTCGAGCACCGCCCCCTTGGCCATGAAGCTTGCAACGCTGAAGGTCGGCAGGATGTCGGGCAGCAGCAAGGCTTCAAGATCGAGCTTCCCGGCATCGAAGCGGACCGGGTAGTGCGTTGACATGCCGCTGTGCCAGTTGAAGGCCTTGAAGTAGTTGGCAACCGAGCCGATCGCATCGGCCGCGCTGTTGCTCAGATCGACCCGGCTGTCGCCGTCAAAGTCGATTGCGTAACGGGCCCAGCTCGATGGCATGAACTGCGGCATGCCCATGGCGCCGGCATAACTGCCGCGCGCGGCCAACGGGTCTGCGCCGGTGCGCTGCATCAGGCTCAGGAACTGCTCGAGCTCGGCCTTGAAAAAGGCGCTGCGCTCGGTCGCGCGTGGATGCGCTGCCGGAAAATCGAAGGCCAGCGTCGCCAGCGCGTCGATCACGCGATAGCTTCCCATCTGCTGGCCGTAGATTGTTTCGACGCCGAGGATGCCGACCACGATCTCGGCCGGAACACCGGTTTCCAGCTCGGCCCGTGCCAGCGTGTCACGGTTGTCCTGCCAGAAGCGCACGCCGGCCTTGATGCGAACGGGATCGATGAAGCGGCTGCGGTAGACGCGCCAGTTCTTGGGTGTTCCCGCGACCGGCGGCAGGATGGCCTTGGCAATCTGCGGGATGTAATGCGCCTGCGCAATCGCCGCGCGCACCCAGGCGCGGTCGAGGTCGCGCCTGAGCGCGATGTCGTCGGCCGCCTGCATCGCGTCGTCGCGCCGGGCGTAGGCCGGGCCCGGCGGTGTCGCCTGCCGCACGACGTGCGGCTTCTTCTTTGGCTTCCTGGCGGTTTGCGCCGCCGTGGACAAGCTCGGCGCCGAGAGCAGAAGCAGCGCAATCAGAAGTAGCCGAGTTTTCAATTGGATCGAGTCACAGGTTGGAGTTGCTTGAATTCGGCTTGCAGTGTAGCCAGGCTGCCGCCCCGTTGGGGCGGCGCGGCATAGCGCTGCGCCTCGAGTCGCAGCAGCCAGTCCAGCAGGGCCGCCACCCTGGGGTCGTTTGCGTCACGCTGCGCTGCCAGTTGCGTCGCCACGGCGCGCGGTGTGCTGTTGGGGGCGAGCGTGACGCCCGCCTTCTGCAGCCGCAGCGCGGCGCGCGCCAGCAGCCGCAGCCAGGGGTCCTGGCGGCTGCGCTCCCAGCGCGTCCAGGCGGCGCCCAGCAGACTGCTCAGCACCACGATCCCGAGCAACAGGTAGGTCAGGTCTTCCCAGCCAGGAGCGTCGAAGCCGATGGATCGCAACAGATTGAGCTGGCGGCTTTGCGTGTAGTTCAGCACCCACTGGTTCCAGCCGTTGTTGGCGGCGTCCCACGCCGCGCGCAGGCGCAGCGTCAAGTCCGGGCTGAGCGTACCGAGCAGGGCGCCGGCAATGGCGCCGCGCGGTGCCTGCAGGCGCTGCAAGGCGCCGATACGACCCGGCGCGACGGCGCCTGTGGGGTCAACCCGGACCCAGCCGCGCCCGGCGAGCCAGACCTCGGCCCAGGCATGGGCATCGCTCTGGCGCACAACGAAATAGCCGTCGAGCGCATTGCGCTCGCCGCCCTGGTAGCCGGTGACCACGCGCGCCGGCACGCCGGCGGCGCGCAGCAGGATCACGAAGCTCGCCGCGATGTGCTCGCAAAAGCCCTGCTTGCGGTCGAACCAGAACTCGTCGGCACTGTGCACGCCGAAGACACCGGGCTCCAGCGTGTAGCGGTAGCCGCCGCGGCGCAGGCGCTCCAGCGCAGCGGCGACCAGCGCGGTGCCATCGCCGTTGGCCTCACGCCGCAGTTGCTCACCCAGCGCCCGCGTGCGCGGGTTGAACCCGTCGGGCAGGTCAAGGTAATCCTGCAGACCGACTGCGTACTGCAACGGGCCGTGTCGGAAATCGATGTAGCTTTGCGCGCGGTAGCGCAGCAGATCGGTCACCGGTCGGTCGCTGAGCCATTGCAGTTCGGCGGTCTGGCGCGCTGCGAGACCGGAGGCCTGCGGCTTCTCCGGCGCTGCGTCGAGCACCAGCAGCCAGGGTTGGCTGTTGGGTTCGAGCGTGACTTCATAGCTGACCGGCGCGCCGCGCACCTGCAGTTCGGCCGGCAATCGCAGCCGAAGCGGCAGGCGCGAGCGCAGGCTGCGCCACTCGCGGCCGTCGAAGCTCGAGAGCACCGGGCCGCGCAGGTACAGGTCCGACGTGCCCGGCGCGGCGCCGTCGAAGCGGATGCGCAGGGCGATGCTGTCGTCAAGCGCGAGTTGCGCGATGGTGCCCACCTGCATGCTGCCCGACAGGCCGCTGCGACCGCTCATCGCATCGGACGGCAGACCCCACAATGGCGCCAGGCGCGGGAACAACAGGAACAGGACGAGCATGATGGGCGCGCCGAGCAGGGCCATCGAGCCCGCCATCCGCGCCGCCTGCAGCAGGGGAGGTTTGCCGACCGGCATGTGGGCATTGACCAGCGCCGTCAGCAGGCCTAGCAGGCCCAGCAGCATTGCGGCCGCGGTCAGCAGCGATTGCGAATGGAAGAAGTTGGTCAACAGGGTGAAGAAGCCAAGAAAGAAGACGACGAAGGCATCCCGTTTGGCCCGCAGCTCGAGCATTTTCAAGGCCAGCAGGACCACGATCAGGGTGACCCCCGCCTCGCGACCGAGCAGCGTCCGGTAGGTGTAGAAGGTGGCTGTGACGGTCAGGATGAGCAGCGCCAGCAGCCACCAGCGCGAGGGCAGCGCGCGTGCGGTCAGCGCCAGCCAGCCGCGCCACAGCATCAGTCCCGCTGCCAGCACGCTGCACCACAGTGGCAGATGACCGACCTGCGGCAGCATGATCCAGGCCGTCACCAGCAGCAGGAACAGGGTGTCGCGGCTGTCACGCGGCAGTTGGCGCAGTCTCATCAGCATAGGGCCAGCGCCTCCAGGCAGCGCCGCTTCTGGCTCGCGCCGCTGGCCGGTTTGATCTCCAGTCCGGGCAGGCGCAGACCGTAATCCAGGCCCTGCTGCTCGGCCTGCAAGACCCAGGCGCACAGGCGCGAAAGTTGCCGCTCGAGGTCAGTCGTGCCGCATTGCCTGGCGTCGAGCCACAGTTCGCTGTGCTGCAGCTGCTGCGTGTCGCGGCTCACGAGTTCGTCCGCTTTCGCCATCTTCTTCCAGACAATGAGCTTGAGCGGATCGCCGCGGCGGTAGGCGCGCACGCCGTCATAGTCGCCGCGGCTGGCGGCGTGTGGCGTGGCCGCACCCTCGGCGCGCGGCTCTCCGGCCGGCAGGGGTGGCGCGCCGGGCTCGGGCTGCGGGTACACGAGCACCTGGGTCGCCGCTCGCCAGACGGTCCAGACACGAAAGGTGCCCAGTGGGAAGCGTGTCTCGGCCGTGATCGTCGGCACCCGCTGCAGGCCGCGCTGCTTGAGCGCGAAGCTCAGATGCAGCGTGGCGTTGCCCAGCGCGGGCACATCGGTCCAGACCCAGTGTCCCGACCCCATAAAGGCAAGGCCGATGCCGTGGCGCACCGAGCGGCGCCGGCTCTGCAACGAGACGACGATCAGTGCGTTGCTGCCGGCAAACTGGGGTTCGGGCGGCAGCAGGCTCAGCGACAGGCCGCGCAGCGTGCCGTGACCGACGTGCATGCCGACAACCGCGCTGCCGGCCAGCAAGAACGTCAGCAGGTAGCCCAGGTTGAGCTGGTAGTTGATCGACGTCAGCAGCAGCAGCAGCAGCGTGGCGCCGAGCATGAAGCCGGGGCCGGTCGGCAGGATGTAGACGTTGCGCTGGGTCAGGGTCAGGTTGTCGCTTGGCCGCAGGCGCGATTCCAACCAATGCTGGAACGGATTCAAGGCAGCGGCACCGCTTCGAGCATGGCGCGCACCTGTTCGACGGCGCCGCGACCGGCGTCGCTGACCGGCGTGAGTCGGTGCGCCGCGGTTTGCGCCAGGATCGCCTGCACATCGTCGGGTGCCACGTAATCGCGCCCGCAGAGCAGGGCCTGTGCCTTGGCGGCACGCAGCACGGCCATGCCGGCGCGCGGGCTCAGGCCCATCTGGAACCAATGGCCCGACCGCGTTGCCGCGATCAACTCCTGCACATAGTCCAGCAAGGCCGGCGCAGCGTGGATGGCAACGACGCGCTGCTGCAGTTCGCGCAGTTCGTCTGCGCTGAGCAGGCTGGGCAGTGCCTCCACCATCTCGCGGCGGTCGCGCCCGTCCAGCAGATCGCGCTCGGCGGCGCGGTCCGGGTAGCCGAGCGAGACGCGCATCAGAAAGCGGTCCATCTGCGATTCCGGCAGCGCGTAGGTGCCGATCTGGTCGTGCGGGTTTTGCGTCGCAATCACGAAAAATGGAGACGGCAGGGCGCGCGTTTCGCCGTCCACGCTGACCTGCTTTTCTTCCATGGCCTCGAGCAACGCGCTCTGGGTCTTCGGGCTGGCGCGGTTGATTTCGTCGGCCAGCAGAACCTGCGTGAACAGGGGGCCGGGGTGGAATACAAACGCCTCCTTGGCGCGCTCGTAGATCGAGACGCCGGTCAGATCGCTGGGCATCAGGTCGGAAGTGAACTGCACCCGCGAAAATTGCAGGCCGAAGGTCCTGGCCAAGGCGTGCGCCAGGGTGGTCTTGCCGACACCGGGAACGTCCTCGATCAGCAGATGGCCGGCCGCCAGCAGGCAGGCGACACAATCCTGTGTCTGAGCCGGCTTTCCGACGATCACCGTGTTAAGCTGATCAACCAGTGATTTCAGTTTTTGTTGCGCATTCATGGCGTGACCTTACCAAAAATACTCGAAGAGGGGCGAACACTGTGACGATGACCGGTTACTTTACCCACAGCGATTGCTGGAAACATGAAATGGGCCCGGGACACCCGGAGTGCCCGGAGCGGCTCGATGCCATCGAAGACCGCATCCTGATCTCGGGACTGGACGTGGCGCTGGACCGGCGCGAGGCGCCGATCGCGTCGCTGGCCGACATCGAACTGGCGCATGACCGCCTGCACGTGGTGGCGCTGCGCGGTCTGAGCGATGTGCTGCGCGATGAAATTGACGCCGGTGGCCCGACCCACGCCCAGATCGACCCCGACACGTCGATCAACGTCAGCACCTGGGACGCTGCCTTGCGCTCGGCCGGCGCGGCCCTGGCCGCCACCGACGCCGTGATCGCCGGTGAGATGCAGACCGCTTTCTGCTCGGTGCGCCCGCCGGGTCATCACGCGTGCCGCGACAAGGCGATGGGTTTTTGCTTTTTCAACAACGTGGCCATCGCCGCCAAGTACGCCCTCGAGCGTCACGGCCTGCGCCGGGTCGCGATCGTCGACTTCGACGTGCACCATGGCAACGGTACCGAGAGCATTGTGGCCGGCGACCAGCGCATCCTGATGGTGAGTTTCTACCAGCACCCGTTCTACCCGATGGACTGGGTTCATTCCAGCGCCCCGAATCTGGTCAACCTTCCGGTGCCGGCCTATACCAAGGGCATGGACATCCGCGAATTGATCGAAGGCGCCTGGATTCCAAGGCTCGAAGCGTTTGAACCCGAAATGATCTTCATCAGCGCCGGCTTTGACGCGCACCGGGAAGACGACATGGGGCAGATGGGCCTGGTCGAGCAGGACTATGCCTGGATCACGCACCGCATCAAGGACGTGGCGCGGCGCCACGCCAAGGGGCGCATCGTTTCCTGTCTGGAAGGCGGTTATGCCTTGAGTGCGCTGGGCCGTAGCGTGGAGGCGCACATCCGGGTTCTGGCCGATGTCTGATCCGCAGGTCACCGACCTTGACAGCTGGATTGCGGCGCTGTCCCGACCGGCGGCCCTGAAGGAACTGGCGGCACTGGCCCTGTGCGTCGCCTTTGCCTGGGCCTTTGCGGCGCTTGCCGGCCGCGCCGTGGGCGCGCGCGACAGCCGTTCCATCCTTTTTGGCCGCAACATCGTGGACGGCGTCCTGTTCCCGATCCTGTTGCTGCTGCTGGCCTATCTGGCGCGGGGGCTGATGGCGCACTGGGTGGCGCCCGTGGTGTTCAAGATCGCGATTCCGGTTCTGATCGCGCTGCTGGTGATCCGCCTTGCCGTCAAGGTCTTGCAGGCGGCCTTCCAGCAGACGCCGATGGTGCGGCTGCTGGAGCGGACCATCTCCTGGGTGGCCTGGCTGGCGATGGTGTTGTGGGTCAGCGACCTGTTGCCCGCAATCCTGGAGGAACTCGACCAGATCTCCTGGAAGGTCGGCGGCGCCACCATGTCGGTGCGCACCATGATCGAAGGAACCCTGACCGCTGGCGCCGTGCTGATCGCCACGCTCTGGATTTCGTCCGGCATCGAGGCGCGCCTGCTGCGCTCGGCCACCGGTGGCGAGCTCTCCCTGCGCAAGGCGTTGAGCAACGCGGCGCGCGCATTGCTGCTGTTTGTCGGCCTGCTGGTGGCCTTGTCGGCCGTCGGCATCAATTTATCCGCGCTCTCGGTGCTCGGTGGCGCGGTTGGCGTGGGCGTCGGTTTCGGACTGCAAAAGCTCGCGGCCAATTACGTCAGCGGTTTTGTCATTCTGGCCGAGCGCAGCATGCGCATCGGGGACAACGTGCGGGTTGATAATTTTGAAGGCATCATCACCCAGATCAATGCGCGCTACACCGTGATCCGCTCGCTGGCCGGACGCGAGTCCATTGTTCCCAATGAAATGCTGATCACCAGCCGGGTGGAGAACCTGACCCTGGCCGATGCTCGGGTCTGGCAATCGACCCTGGTTTCCGTGGCCTATGACAGCGATGTGGCGCTGGTGATGCAGTTGCTGAAACAGGCGGCCCTGAACCAGGAGCGCGTGCTGCGCGATCCGGAGCCCTCGGTGTCGCTTTCCTCATTCGGCGCCGACGGCCTGGAGTTCACCGTGGGTTATTGGGTGGCCGACCCGGAGAATGGCAGCATCAACCTGAAGTCGCTGATCAACCTCGACATTCTGGCCGCGCTCAAAGCCAACGGGATCGAGATTCCCTACCCGCAACGGGTGCTGCACACGCGCCCCCAACAGGGCAGCGTTGTGCCCGTTCAGCCGGGCTGAGCCTCCAGAAACGGCTTCAGTTCCGCCTCACCGAGCGCCGAGAGGACCTCGACGCCATGGGCGTGGCCCTGGGCGACGATGCTGTCGAACTTGTCCCATTGCAGCATGCCGACGCGCTCCAGCGGCGGGTTGAAATACAGGTCGGTAAGCCGCTGTGATTCGCGCTGGCGCGATGTGCTGTACAGGATGGTGACGTTCATCAGGTAGGACATCAGCGACGGAAACTTGTAATGGCGCTTGCTGCGCGGACGCAGGCGGTCGCGCAGCAGGGCCCAGGTGCCGGGCACCTCGTCATGCTCGATACGGCGCGGTTTGCGAAAGCTCAGATCGACGCCGATCACCTTGCCGACACCGCGCCGGGCGCGCATGACGTCGGCCGGGAAGTTGTTGAAGGTGCCGCCGTCGCACAGCAGGTCGCCGTCGTGGATGACCGGCGGCAGCGCACCCGGAATAGCGATGCTGGCCAGGATCGCCTTGATCAGGCTGCCATGCCGGATGACTTGTTCGCTTGCCTGCGAATAGTTGCTGGCAACGCAATAGGTGTTCTTCCAGAGATCTTCGATATCGGCGTCGTGCCCGAACAATTCGCGCACGGCGGACTGGCTGATGTTGCGCAGGCGTCGGCCCTTGATCAGCGAGAGCAGGGGGATCAAATTGAAGTCGCCGGTCGGATTGACGCTGAACGCCTTGCGCGTGATCTTCAGCAGGGCCTTGTAAGGCTGGTCCGATGCCAGCACGGCCGCCATCACGGAGCCAATGCTGGTGCCGCCGACAAAGTCGATCTGGATGCCGCGCTCCTGCAGGGCCCGGTACAGACCGAGGTGGGCAAAACCGCGAGCGCCGCCACCGGCGAGCACCAGACCGACCGCCGTGCAGCTCTGGATGCGCGCCAGGCGCGCCATGTCGCGCTCCAGCGTCGGCCGGATATGGATGTGGTCGGAGACGGGCCGTCGTGCCAGCCATTTGCGCGTCCCGGTCGGGCATTTCAGATCGGCCGGATGCAGCAGGACCAGGGTTTCGGCGGCTTCCGAGCGGCCGGAGCGCCGCATCAAGCACTGGGTCTCTGTTTCGTGCAGCACCGGCGGCATCGCTGCATCGGCCAGCAGCAGCACCTCGTCGCAGCAGCGACAGCAGCGCTGGGTCCACGCGGTCGGTTCGTCGTCGCCGACCAGCAGGACGTAGTCGCTGGCCGCCTCGAGCTGGTCCAGGTGCAGCGCGATCCGGCGGTTGACATCGATATCGTCAGCCTGGGTGCGGGCCAGGCCTGGCTGAGCCAGATCGCGGTCGATGCGGTCGGCATCAACGATCTCGACCCGGCCGACACGCCCGAGATGGAGTGCGAGTTGCGCCGTGAATGCGTGTGCCTGCACGCCGGCGCTGACCGGCAACAGGCTGATCGTGACCGGCCGTGCCAGGCTGGAGCGCTTGTGGGCGCTTTGCAGGCGCTGGATGATCTGGCGCGTCAGGGCGATCGACACATCGGCGCTGCTGGCGAGAAGGGCGCTGAACTTGGCCTTGCCGAGCCGCACCAGAACCGAGTCGCGGATGGCCACGACGGTGGCAGAGCGGGGCTCGTTGGTGTACAGGCTCATCTCGCCGATGATCTGGCCGCGCCCCATCTCGCGCACCATGTGCTCGACCCCGTCGACGTCGATCACATAGGCGCGCAGGCGCCCGCTGATCGAGAGGTACATCGAATCCCCGGGTTCGCCCTGCGACATCAGCGTCGCGCCGGCTGCAACTTCAATCCACTCCAGGTTCTCGCGCAACAGGCGCATGGTTGCGTCGTCGATGTCACCGAGAAAAATGCGCAGTTGCTTTTCCAGGAATTCGTCTTGATGGTGGAGTGACATGGTGCTCGTTTGCTCAAGTGAATGATCGGCTGCGGGTGTTGCTCAGGCGGCGCTGGCGCGCCAAGCCACGGTGGCGCTGCGCAGGCGCTCCGAGAGGTTCAGCGCGATGTTGCGCGACAGGCGTTCGCCCAACACCGGGTCGGTCTGCGCCAGGGATTCGAACTTTTCACGACTCAGGGTGTAGACCACGCTGTCGCAGTCGGCGACCGCATCGGCCGTGCGACTGCCGCCATCGAGCATCGCCAGCTCCCCGAGCATGGCGCCGGGCGAGTAGCTGACGAAGCGCTGCCTGCTGCCCTTGCCGCCACCAACGATCGAGATCGACCCTTGCGTGAGGACATAGACTCCGTCGCCAGGATCGCCTTCACGAAACAGCAGGGCCCCGGCCGCAAGCTCTTGCGCGCGCATCAGTTGCCGCATGTGCGCCAGCTGCGCCGCGTTCAGTCCGCGCAGGAGCGAAGTTTCGGACAGGTCGAGCGTCACCTGCAAGGTGTCGAGGCCGGCCTCAAGCAGGAGCTGATGCTCGGCGGCCTCGATGGCGTGGTCGGCGTCTGGCCAGCAGTCGGGGCGCGGCGTCCCGCGAAAGCAGCCGAATGCACGCAAGCGCCGGCCATGGGCATTGTTGCTGGTGACACCGGCCATCAGCAATGAGGCGCCGCGCTGTTCCAGCCGCTGCGATATTTCCTGCAGCAGGAATGCGCCGGACTCGTCAATAGTGCTGACGCGGCGCATGTCGAGCACCAGGAAGCGGCAGTCGGCGCCAAGCTGCCGGGTCTCCATCGCGAGCCGCTCGGCGCTGCCGAAAAACAGCGCGCCTTCAAGCTCAAGCACGGTGACGCGACGTCGAGCCTCTTGCAGCAGCCGCTCCTGCACCGGTCCGTAGATACGACGGGACGGCCGCTCCAGCGCGCTGAAGCGGCCCCGCAGCAAGGACCGGTTCATGCTGTTGATGAAGATCAGCATGGACAGCAGCACCCCGGCCGCAACGCCGGCGACAAAGCCCATGGCCACGGTGACGATGCACACCAGGCCCACGACCGCCAGGCTCCAGCGCAGTTCAGATGAATGTTCGCCGGCGCGCAGCTGGCGCAGGAGCTGGTGCGTCCAGCGGTCGCCCAGCGCCGCTGCGATGGTGAGCATGATGCCTGCCAGCACCGCGCGCGGCAGCAGCGCGAGCAGGGGGCCGCCCAGCACGTAAATGAGCCCAAGCACCAGCGTCGACACCAGCACTGCGGGGCGGCCGAATGTACGCGCACCGATCAGTGAATTGGAGCGCGCGCGCGACAGCACAAGGGGCAGCCCGGCGCAGGCACCGCTGATCATGTTGGCCGCACCCAGCGAAATCAGCTCGCGCCGACTGTTGTGCCGAGTCTGCGCCATCTGGTCCGAGGCCAGGGCCGCCAGCAGCGACTCCAGCGACCCGACCAGCGCCAGCACGGCTGCGCTGATCAGCACGGCACTGAAGTGGTGCTGCAACAAGGCCAGCGGTTCGTCAGTCAGCAAGGGCATCAGGGCGGTCGGCAGCACCCATTGCGGCGTCAGCGTCTCCAGGTAGGGCCCGAGGGGAACGTCCGGCCAGGCTCTCAGCAGCAAGGCCTGCATGGCGGAGCCGGCCAGCAAGGCCAGCAGATGGGCGGGTGCACGACGCCATTTCCAGCTCAGCAACCAGACCAGGGCGGCGGTCGCCAGACCCAGTGCCATCGTCAGGGGTCGCGCCTGCGCCAGCGTCAACGTGCTGGTGAGATGGGCGGTTCCGGGCAGGCCGAGCAGCGCCGGCAATTGCGAGAAACCGATCAACAACGCGACGCCGTTCATGAAGCCCGCCAGCACGGGTTGCGGCACGAAGCGCGCCAAGCGCCCCAGACCCGCGACACCCAGCAGGACCTGCAGCAAACCCATCAGGACCACACAACTCGCGGTAACGGTCACCAGTGCGAGTTGGCCGTGGCCGGAGCCGATATCGAGCGCCGGGTCATGGGCGAGCTGGGCGACCAGGCCCGCGAGGATCAGCGCCGTGGCCGAGCTCGGACCACCGGCCGGCGCAGCCGCGCTGCCCAGCAGGCCGTACACCAGGCCACCGGCAATCACGCTGGCAAAGGCGGCTGCGATGCCGATGTGCACCGCCGCCGCGCCCAGCGGGGCATACGCCAGCAGACCCAGTGTCAGGACGATGGCCAATGCCGCCAGGGCACTGGCAGCGCCGGCGAAAAAGGTCTGATAAGCAGTTCGCGTGCTGGCGTTTTGGCGATTGGGCACAAGAATGGGTCGATTCGCAATCTCAGAACAGCGTGGTCACACACACGCTGTCGCTGGATTTTTCAACGCTGATATTGGCCGACCCGTTGCTCGCGAGCCGGATCATGTTGGTATTGCCCGGCAGGATCTCGGCGACAAAGCCGCGCACACCGCGGCTGATCGCATGCTCGGTCATGCGCCGCTGCAGGATCGAGCCCAGGCCGCAGCCCTGCCACTTGGGATGCACCATGAAGGCGGTCTCGGCCAGATTGGTGGACGGATCGATGAAGTAGCAGGATTGCGCCACGATCTGCGGGTTCTCGCGCGAGCCCGAGACCGCCACGAAGGCCACCTCGGTTTCGAAGCTGACGTTGCACAGGCGCTGCACTTCCTTGCGCGACAGGCCCCGCACCTTGCGGAAGAAGCGCGTGTAGACATCCTCATCCGACATGCTGTGGAAGAGGTCCCGGATGCCGACGCCGTCGGACGAGACCGCCGGACGCAGCAGCACCGTGCGCTGGTCCTTGAGCTTGACGGTGCGTTCTTCTTCCACCGGGTAAGCACGCATGTTTTTCAGGGACTGCTCGGCCGGCACGTAGCCCAGTGCCTGCGCCTGTTCGAACAGCTCGGCGCGAAACTTCGGGTGCGCGACGTCGATCAGGGCGATCGCCCGCTCCGGGATCGACTTGCCGAACAGGTAGGCGATGCCGTATTCGGTGATCACGTAATGCACGTCGGTGCGTGCGACGGTGACCCCTTCGCCCGGCAGCAGGCGCACGCGGATGCGCGAGACCGAACCCTCGTTTTCGGTCGAGGCCAGGCAGATGATGGCCTTGCCGCCTTCCGAACGGGAGGCGCCGCGCAGGAATTCGCCCTGCGCCGCCAGGCCGCTGTAGAACTCCCCGTCGTACTGGTCGGCGCAGACCTGGCCGGTCAGGTCAACTGCGAAGGCCTGGGTGACCGACACCATCCGGTATTGCGCGGCAATGGTGCTGGGCTGCGACACGACCTCGATCGGTTGAAACGAGAACATCGGGTTGCCATCGATCAGGTCATAGAGCCGACGCGAGCCCATGGCAAAACTGGTGACGATCTTGCCGCGCTGCTGGGTCTTGCGCCGCCCGGTCAGGATGCCGTGCTCCAGCAGCGGAATGATGGCGTCGGTGATGACATCGGTGTGGATGCCGATATCCTGCCGATCCACCAGGTACTTGAGGGCTGCGTTGGTGACGCGTCCCAGGCCGATCTGCAGGGTGGAGCCATCTTCGATGACGCCGCCGATGTAGCGTGCGATCTGCTCCATGGCCCGTTCCTGCAGCGGCTGGTGGAGGTATTCGATGACCGGCGTGTTGACCGGCACCAGATGATCAATCCGGCTGATGTGGACAAATGAGTCACCCATCGACCGCGGCATCGCGGGGTTGACCTCGGCGATGATTATCTTGGCGCGTGCCACCGCCGCCGCCACGATGTCGACCGACACGCCCAGGCTGACATAACCGAAGGGATCCGGCATCGAGACTTGGATCAGGGCCACGTCCACCGGAATGCGTCCGTTGGCCATCAGCTCAGGCACGCGTGCGAGCGAAATGGGCACATATTCGGCCATGCCCTGCTTGACGGCCGCGCGGATATCGTTGCCGACGAAAAATGTGCGGTGGTTGAAGCGGCTGGTGCAGCGACCCTGGTCGTCGTGCGGCACGGCATGGTCGGTCAGGAAATGCACCAGGGTCACATCGGCCGGCGTGACCTTGAGTGATTCCAGCGCCGTCACCAGGGTGCGTGGCGTGGCGCAGGCGCTGCCGACGAACACGTGGTTGCCATGCTGGATGTGGCTGACGGCGGCTTCCGCCGTGTGGATCTTGTCGGCGTAGGGCAGCAGTCTGACGTCGTGACCGTTGCCCATGCCGTCGGCGGCTGCAGGGTCCCGACCGAACTGCGCCCTGAGTTTCGAGTCGATGCGGGCGAACAGGCCGGGCGACGGTGTGCTGTCTGCCAGCGGGGCCGGTACCGTGATGGGATCTTCAGACATGGTCCCTCCAAAAAAGAACCAATTCTGCGGTCAATCGGCCTGAAGGTTTATTCCTATTTTTTGTGGGGTTAATTCAAATATGAGCTGTGCTGCGCGCGACAGAGTGCTAACGATGTGTTGTCTGCAGCCGCTACAATTAAAAAGCACGGTCGTTCGTTTTTGCATTGTTTGTGGATTCTTGACATGGCGCATCCTGACTGGCAGTTGAGTCCGCATAGAATCGATCGTTGACGTGCACGTCAATCGATATGACGTTTGCCGATCGCCGAATTTTTTCAACTATCTGGAGTTAAAGCAATGAAAGTCCTGGTCGCAGTCAAGCGCGTGGTGGACTACAACGTGAAGGTCCGCGTCAAGTCGGACAACAGCGGTGTGGATATCGCCAACGTCAAGATGAGCATGAACCCCTTTGACGAAATCGCCATCGAAGAGGCGGTGCGCTTGAAGGAAAAAGGCGTGGCCACCGAAGTCATCGCCGTCTCCTGCGGCGTCACGCAATGCCAGGAAACCCTGCGCACCGCCATGGCCATCGGCGCCGACCGCGCCATCCTGGTCGAGACCGCAGCCGAACTGCAACCGCTGGCCGTTGCCAAATTGCTCAAGGCCCTGATCGACAAGGAACAACCCGGTCTCGTCATCCTGGGCAAGCAGGCCATTGACGACGACTGCAATCAGACCGGCCAGATGCTCGCCGCGCTGGCGGACCTGCCGCAAGCCACCTTTGCCAGCAAGCTCGAAGCCGCTGACGGCAAGCTCAAGGTCACGCGCGAAGTCGACGGCGGCTTGGAAACCATTCTGGTGAGCCTGCCGGCCATCGTCACGGCCGATCTGCGCCTGAACGAACCGCGCTATGTGACCCTGCCCAACATCATGAAGGCCAAGAAGAAACAACTCGACGTCTTCAAGCCCGAAGACCTCGGCGTCAACGTCGCGGCCGGCATCAAGACCGTCAAGGTCAGCGAACCCCCGAAACGCAGCGCCGGCATCAAGGTGCCCGACGTCGCCACCCTGGTGGCCAAGCTCAAGACCGAAGCGAAAGTAATCTAAACAAACTTGTCATCCCGGACCTGATCCGGGATCCATGGATTGCGGATCAGGTCCGCAATGACAAAACCTTCCGGAGCAGATTCATGACTATTCTCGTAATTGCCGAACACGACAACGCGACCATCAAGGGCGCAACACTCAACACCGTCACCGCCGCGCTCCAGTGCGGCTCCGACGTTCACGTGCTGGTTGCCGGCGCCAATGCTGCTGCTGCAGCCGCCGCCGCAGCGCAAATCGCCGGTGTGGCCAAGGTCCTGCACGCCGATGCCGAAGGCCTGGCCCATGGCTTGGCCGAGAACGTGACGGCGCTGATTCTGAGCGTGGCCAAGAACTACAGCCACATCCTGTTCCCGGCCACAGCCTCGGGCAAGAACATCGCCCCGCGCCTGGCCGCCAAGCTCGACGTCGGACAGATCTCCGACATCACCAAGGTCGACAGCCCCGACACCTTCGAGCGCCCGATCTACGCCGGCAACGCCATCGCCACCGTGCAGAGCAGCGATGCCATCAAGATCATCACCGTGCGCGGCACCGGCTTCGATGCCGCAGCCGCCAGCGGTGGTTCGGCCGCCGTGGAAACCCTGGCTGCCGTGGCCGCCAGTGACAAGGCCAGTTTCCTGGGCAGCGAGATCGCCAAGAATGACCGCCCCGAACTTACGGCAGCCAAGGTCATCGTGGCCGGTGGCCGCGCGCTGGGCTCGGCCGAGAAGTTCACCGAACTGCTGACGCCGCTGGCCGACAAGCTCGGCGCTGCGATTGGCGCGAGCCGCGCGGCAGTGGATGCGGGCTACGCCCCGAACGACTGGCAGATCGGCCAGACCGGCAAGATCGTCGCACCGCAGCTCTACATCGCAGCGGGCATCAGCGGCGCGATCCAGCATCTGGCCGGCATGAAGGACTCCAAGGTGATCGTGGCGATCAACAAGGACCCCGAAGCGCCGATCTTCTCGGTGGCCGACTACGGCCTGGAAGCGGACCTGTTTGCCGCCGTGCCGGAGTTGACGGCTGCGCTGTAACAGGCGGCCCATCGTCATCGCGAGGCCGCAGGCCGTGGCGATCCCTGCATGGATCGCTGCGCCGCGCTCGCAATGACTTTGCGGGCACGCAGCGAATAAATCAGTGTTTTAGTTTGAATCCCTAGCGATCCGGAGATCACCATGAGCTACGTAGCCCCCTTGAAGGACATGCTGTTCAACATCAAGCACCTGGCCAATATCGAGCAGATTGCTCAGTTGCCTGGTTTCGAAGACGCCGGGTTTGACACGGCCCAGGCGGTGCTGGAAGAGGCGGCCAAGTTCAACGAGGGCGTGCTCAGTCCGCTGAACTGGGAGGGCGACAAGCATCCCACGAGCTGGGCCGACGGCGAGGTGACGGCAACACCGGGCTTCAAGGAGGCGTTTGTGCAGTTTGCCGAGGCCGGCTGGCAGGGTCTGCAGCACCCGGTCGATTTTGGCGGCCAGGGCCTGCCCAAGGCGATTGGCGCGGCGTGCGGCGAGATGCAGAACTCGGCCAACATGAGTTTCGCCCTGTGCCCCTTGCTCACCGACGGCGCCATCGAAGCGCTGTTGACCGCCGGCTCCGATGAGCTCAAGGCGATCTACCTCGAAAACCTGGTCAACGGCAAGTGGACCGGCACCATGAACCTGACCGAGCCGCAGGCCGGCAGCGATCTGGCGGCCGTGCGCACGCGCGCCGAGCCGCAGCCCGACGGCAGCTTCAAGGTGTTCGGCACCAAGATCTTCATCACGTGGGGTGAACACGACATGGCCGAGAACATCGTCCATCTGGTGCTGGCCCGCGTCAGCGGCGCGCCCGAAGGTGTCAAGGGCATCAGCCTGTTCGTGGTGCCGAAATTCCTTGTGAACAAGGATGGCTCGCTGGGCGCGCGCAACGATGTGCATTGCGTCAGCATCGAGCACAAGATGGGCATCAAGGCGAGCCCGACAGCGGTGCTGCAGTTTGGCGACCACGGCGGCGCTGAGGGCTACCTGGTGGGGCAGGAGAATCGCGGCCTGGAGTACATGTTCATCATGATGAATGCCGCGCGTTTCGGCGTCGGCGTGCAAGGCATTGCGATCGCCGAGCGCGCTTATCAGAAGGCCGTGGCATTCGCCAAGGAGCGGGTGCAGAGCCGCCCGGTCGATGGCTCGATCATGGCCGGCGCACCGATCATCCATCACCCCGATGTCAAGCGCATGCTGATGACCATGCGAGCCTACACGCAAGGCTGCCGCGCCATGGCGACGGTGGCGGCCGCCGCCTTCGATGCGGCGCACCATCATCCGGATGCCGATGCGCGCAAGCAGAACCAGACCTTTTACGAATTCATGGTGCCGCTGGTCAAGGGCTACAGCACGGAAATGAGCCTGGAGGTCACATCGCTTGGCGTGCAGGTGCACGGCGGCATGGGCTATATCGAGGAGACCGGCGCTGCCCAGTACTACCGCGACGCGAAGATCCTGACCATCTACGAGGGCACGACGGCGATTCAGGCCAATGATCTGGTCGGGCGCAAGACATCTCGCGATGGCGGCCAGTCGGCCAAGGGGCTGGCGGCGCAGATTGAAGCGACAGAAGCCCTGCTGAACAAGAATGGCAGTGCCGATGCCGTAGCGGTCGCTGCTCGCCTGAAGATGGCGCGCGAGGCCTTTGTCGATGTCGTGAACTTCGTGGCCGGCAACACCAAGGCCAGTCCGAATGCGGTGTTCTCGGGCAGCGTGCCCTACCTGATGCTCGCAGGCAACCTGATGGCGGGCTGGCAACTGGCGCGCGCACTGCTGGTGGCGCAGGACGAGATTGCCAAGGGCGTGGATGTGCCGTTCATGCAGGCCAAGATTGTCACGGCGCGCTTTTACGCGGATCACATGCTGACCAAGATTCCCGGCGTGCGCGATTCGATCCTGCAAGGCGCCGAGAGTGTCACGGCGCTGGCGCTGGACGCATTCTGAGTTGGCAAAGACACGCAATCCATGCTCTGCGCGGCACTGAATCCCAAGTTGAAAACGACCCTACAAGCAAATTGACGGAGACACCATGTCCAGATTGCCAGCACCCCTGAACCGCCTGCCGTTCCCGGTGATCGGTTCGCCCCTATTCATCATCAGCACGCCGAAACTGGTGATCGCCCAGTGCATCGCCGGCGTCGCCGGCTCCATGCCGGCGCTCAATGCGCGTCCGGCGGAGCAGTTGGAGGAGTGGCTGATCGAGATCACCGAGGCGCTTGCCAAGCACAACCAGGCGCATCCCGAGCAGCCGGCCGCGCCCTTTGCCATCAACCAGATCGTGCACAAGAGCAACGACCGTCTCGAGCACGACATGGCGATGTGCGTCAAGTACAAGGTGCCGATCATCATCACGTCGCTGGGCGCGCGCGAGGACATCAACGCCGCGGCGCACTCCTACGGCGGCGTCGTGCTGCACGACGTCATCAACAACAAGCATGCGCACAAGGCGATCGAGAAGGGCGCTGATGGCCTGATTGCGGTCGCGGCCGGGGCTGGCGGACATGCTGGCGTGAAAAGCCCGTTCGCACTGATCCAGGAGATCCGCCAGTGGTTCGACGGTCCGCTGGTGCTGAGCGGCGCCATCTCGACCGGCGACGCGGTGCTGGCGGCACAGGCCGCCGGTGCCGACTTTGCCTACATCGGCTCGGCTTTCATCGCCACGCAGGAGGCGCGTGCCTCCGACGCCTACAAGCAGGCGATCGTCGACTCCGATTCCGACGACATTGTCTACAGCAATCTCTTCACCGGCGTGCATGGCAACTACCTGGCGCCGAGCATCCGCAACGCCGGGCTCGACCCGGAGCACCTGCCCGAGAGCGACCCGAGCAAGATGAACTTCGGCGGCGACAAGTCCAAGGCCTGGAAGGACATCTGGGGCTGTGGTCAGGGCATTGGCGCCGTCACGCAAATCCAGAGCACGGCCGATTACGTGGCCAAGCTCAAGCGCGAATACGCCGCGGCGCGCCGGCGTCTGCTGGCGATGAACTACGCCTGAGCGGTGCCACGCGCCGGCGTCGTGCGCAGAAGGCGTCGGCTTCAACTTCCAGGCGCTTCCAGACATGCTCTTCTTCAGCAACGATGACGTTGCGCGCCTGACACCCTACGGCACGCTGGTGCCGGCGATCGCGCAGGGATTGCGGGAGCCCATCGAGTCGCCGCCGCGCAGCCATTTCAATCCCAACAAGGATGCCAGCACCGTTCTGGTCATGCCGGCCTGGCGGCCCGGGCGTCTCATGGGCACCAAGATCATCTCGATCTGGCCGCAGAACAATGCGCAAGGCAAACCGGCCGTGTCGGCCGTCTATGTGCTGACGTCCTGCGAGGATGGCGCGACGCTGGCCATCGTCGACGGCACCGAGCTGACATTGCGCCGCACGGCGGCCACGGCCGCATTGGCGGCGCAACTGCTGGCACGGCCGGGCAGCAGACGCCTTGCCGTGCTGGGCACGGGCGCGCTGTCGGCGCACATGGCGATGGCGCACCACAGCGTGTTTGAACTGACCGAGACGACGATCTGGGGCCGCAACCTCCACAACGCGCAGGCCGTTGTCGATGCGCTCGCACGGGTCGGCATACCAGCGCGCGCGACGACCGACCTCGAGCGCACGCTGGCCGGCACCGATCTGGTGGCCGCAGCCACCACGGCGACCCGGCCCTTCATCCTGAGCGAATGGGTCAAGCCCGGCACGCACCTGGGCTTGATCGGTGCGTTCACGACTGCCATGGCGGAAGCCGAACCGGCGCTGCTGCCCAAGGCAAGCCTCTTTGCCGACACCCGCGACGGTGTGCTGGAGAAGGGTGGCGAAGTCTGGCAGGCGGTGCAGTCCAGACTGATCAAGGCCAGCGATGTGCGCGCCGAACTCGCTGAACTGGTGGCGCTCGACGCGCCGGCGACGGGACGCCGTTCGGAGCAGGAAATCACCGTCTTCAAGTCCGTCGGCTTTGCCGCGCTCCACCTGATCGCGGCCGAGCAATTGATGCGGGGACGCAACTGATCGCGTCTCAGGTCGGCCAGGTTGAGCCGTGTTCGGGCACCATCGCGCGCCAGCCGAGTTCATGCTTGATGCGCTTGCGCAGTTCGTCCGCAGCGGCGAGCTCGCCGTGCACCACGTAGACCTGATCCGGTGCCTGGGGCATGGTGCGCAGCCATGCGATCAACTGGTTGGCGTCGGCGTGCGCCGAGGCCGATTGCAGTTGCACGACCTCGGCCTTGACCTCGACATCATGGCCATGGATGCGCACCGACTTGGCACCGCTGGCCAGTGTGGCGCCGCGCGTGCCGGGTGCCTGAAAACCGGTCAGGATGATCATGTTGCGCCGGTTGCCGGCATAGAGCGCGAGGTGGTGCAGCACGCGCCCGCCGGTGGCCATGCCGCTGGCCGACAGGATCAGCATCGGGCCATGCCGCTGCGCCAGCGCGCGTGACTCGTCGGTGCTGCTGACCATGGTGGCGCTGTGCGTCAGCGCGCGCGTGTCCTTGCTGGTCAGGCGGTGGTCCTGCGGGTGCTGCTCGAACAAATGTGTGGCGTGCACCGCCATCGGGCTGTCGAGAAAGACCGGCAGCGACGTGGGAATGTCGCCGCGCAGCTTGAGCAGGTGAATGGCATGGAGCAGCGCCTGCGCCCGTCCCACGGCAAAGACCGGGATGACGCCGACGCCGCCGCGCTTGGCCAGTTTTTTCAGGGCCGGCCCCAGTTCGGCGAGCACGTCTTCCTTCGGGTGCGTGCGGTCGCCGTAGGTTGATTCGATCAGCACCGTGTCGGCGGCCGGCGCGTGGGTCGGCGGATTCATGATCAGGTCGTCGGTCCGGCCCAGATCACCGGAGAACAGAATGCGCCGTCCGGCAACCTCGAGCAGCACGCTGGAAGCACCCAGAATGTGACCGCCGGGCGAAAAGCTGACCCGCCAGCCCGGGATCGGCTGGAAGGTCACGCCGAACTTGACGGCCTTGATCAGGTGCAGACAATCGAGCGCGTCCTGCCGCGTGTAGAGGGGCAGGGCGGGGGCGTGCTTGGAGAAGCCGTGGCGGTTGGCGAAGGCCGCATCTTCTTCCTGGATGTGCCCGCTGTCAGGCAGCAGGATGCGGCACAGGTCGCGCGTGCCCGTGCTGGCGTAGACAGGGCCGGTGAAGCCCTCTTTTGCGAGCAGCGGCAGGTAGCCGCTGTGGTCCAGATGGGCATGGGTCAATACCACCGCGTCGATCTCGCCCGGTGCGATCGGCAGAGGCGTCCAGTTGCGCAGCCGCAGCGGCTTGTAGCCCTGAAACAGGCCGCAGTCCAGCAGCAGGCACTTGCCGTCGTGGCGCACCAGGTATTTCGAGCCGGTGACGGTGCTGGCGCCGCCCAGGAAAGTGATGTTGACGCTCATGTGGACGACCCCTATGCTGTGCTGCGATGGCAGCACTATGATCGAGTAGGGTGAGGGGTTGCCCCCTCAGCCCTCTCACACCACCGTACGTGCGGCTCCGCATACGGCGGTTCAAATGGGACGCTGGAGTTGCTGATGAGTTACCACCAGCGAGACCAGCCC
>Ga0073936_10002550_pt1 | contig 27086 bp, 24 predicted proteins | sample AliMusrvi5mmetaG_FD_87041 | JGI IMG/M metagenome (GOLD analysis project Ga0073936, IMG submission 87041) | Freshwater lake bacterial and archeal communities from Alinen Mustajarvi, Finland, to study Microbial Dark Matter (Phase II) - Alinen... | ecosystem: Environmental > Aquatic > Freshwater >...
CACATCCTACAGCCATGCTATTTTACGGGCTAAAAGCTCCATTGAAAAAACGGCTTACGTTCAGGGCGTTGCAAAGTTATATATAAGTTTTTAAAAGAACGTTAAATCAAGCTATTTTCTATCAACTATTTTCTATCATCTTCGGATTTTTATGATGATTCCTAACAATTGCGACCAAGATAAAAAGAGGCTTTCCCTTTTATCATCTCTATCTATGAAATGCTGATAAACCCACGCCTTTAGGAGAGGGTTTGGGTGAGGCAAAAACGAAATTTTCTATTTTCTATTTTCTATCAACTATATTCTATCTACTATTTTCAATCTCTTTCCTTCATTCATTCCACCCATGCTAAAGACTACATTCCGCAATAAATTACAGCACAAAAAAACTTTCCCCTCTCCATATAACTTAATTTAATAAATTTGCAAACCAAAAAAAAGAATAAACTGTAATTTTTAAATTTTAATTTATGCAAGTAATTATTGTAGGTACCGGCTATGTTGGCCTGGTTACAGGAACATGTTGCGCTGATGTGGGTATGCAGGTAACCTGTGTTGACATAGACCAAGTCAAAATTGAAAACCTGAAAAAAGGTATAAGCCCGATCTATGAACCGGGGCTGGATGATATTATTGAAAGGAATGTTGCTAAAGGACGTTTGCATTTTTCCACTGATCTTAAAAGCTGCCTGAATGAAGCAGAAGCAGTATTTATCGCTGTTGGCACTCCTCCTGATGAAGATGGAAGCGCCGACCTGCAATATGTGCTTTCAGTAGCTGCCGAAGTTGGCAGGAACATGAACAAGCACATGCTTGTTGTTACAAAAAGCACGGTGCCTGTAGGAACTGCTGAAAAGGTTCGCAAAGCTTTGCAAACAGAACTTGACAAACGCGGAAGCAAACTTGGATTTGATGTAGCCTCAAATCCTGAATTCCTTAAAGAAGGCGCTGCCATTGATGATTTCATGAAACCTGATAGGATCGTCGTAGGTATTGAATCAGCAAAAGCTGAAGATATCATGAACCGTCTGTACAAACCTTTTGTCATGAACGGACACCCGGTGATCTTCATGGACATCCCATCTGCTGAAATGACAAAATATGCAGCAAATGCAATGCTGGCCACAAAGATCAGTTTCATCAACGATATCGCCAATCTCTGTGAGATCATGGGCGCTGATGTGAACATGGTTCGCAAAGGTATCGGAAGCGATTCACGGATAGGAACAAAATTCATTTACCCCGGCATTGGCTATGGTGGTTCATGTTTCCCGAAAGATGTAAAAGCGCTTATCAAAACTGCCGATGAAAACAAATTCAGCATGAGGGTTCTGAAGGCTGTGGAAGAAGTGAACGAAGATCAGAAATCAGTTCTTTGCAATAAAGTCACTAAATATTTTAAAGGCGATATCAGGGGCAAAAAAATTGCAATGTGGGGACTTTCTTTTAAACCGCAAACTGATGATATGCGAGAAGCTCCTGCACTGGTACTGATTTCTAAATTCATTGAAGCCGGTGCTAAAGTTATTGCTTACGATCCGGTAGCCATGCCTGAAACCAAACGCAGAATAGGAGAAACCATCAACTACGCAAATGAGCCTTACGATGCATTGAAAGATGCCGACTGTTTACTCATAGTAACCGAATGGCCTGAATTCCGCGTTCCTGATCTGCCCATGATAAAGAAACTATTGAAAAACCCTGCAATCTTTGATGGCCGCAATATTTATAACCAGGTTGAAATGAAAGCAGCGGGATTTGAATATTTTTGCATTGGGCTTAGGAGTTAATAGAAGTTGGATGTTAGATGTTGGATGTTAGAAAATACTCACGTTTAGCAAAAAAATAAACATTTTCTGAAATAATGAAAAAAAAGATACTGGTAACAGGTGGTGCGGGCTTTCTTGGCTCGCACCTCTGCGAAAAGCTGCTCGAACAGGACAATGATGTCGTCTGTCTTGACAACTATTTTACAGGAGCGAAAAAGAACATTGTTCACCTGCTCAAAAACCCATACTTCGAGCTGATACGACACGATGTTACAATGCCTTTTTTAATAGAGGTTGATGAGATCTATAACCTTGCCTGTCCTGCATCTCCCATTCATTACCAGTATAACCCTATCAAGACCATCAAAACATCAGTGATGGGCGCTATCAATATGCTGGGGCTTGCAAAGCGTATCAATGCAAAAGTGTTGCAGGCATCAACCAGCGAAGTTTATGGCGACCCTGTGATACATCCGCAAACGGAAGATTACTGGGGCAACGTAAATCCCATTGGTATCAGGGCATGTTATGATGAAGGCAAACGCTGCGCTGAATCATTGTTTGTAAATTACAACAGGCAGAATAATGTCAGGATAAAGATACTTCGAATCTTCAATACCTATGGTCCGCGTATGCTTCCGAATGACGGAAGGGTTGTTTCAAATTTCATTGTTCAGGCATTACAAGGCAAAGACATCACTATTTATGGAGACGGCAAACAGACAAGGAGTTTTTGCTATGTTGACGATCTGATCAGGGCTATGATAAGCATGATGAATACACCTGACAATTTCACAGGGCCTGTAAATGCAGGTAATCCAAACGAGTTTACAATTGCTGAACTTGCAGAGAAAGTGATCGAACTTACAAAGTCGAAATCAAAAATTGTCATCTGTCCTTTGCCGGAAGATGATCCCACACAACGACAGCCCAACATCACCATTGCAAAAAAAGAATTAAACTGGGAACCCCGCATTGAACTTGAAGAAGGTTTACTAAAAACCATTGAATATTTTAAACAGATAATTTAAAAATGAACATTCTTATAACCGGTGCAAACGGACAACTGGGAAGTGAAATAAGAGAAATTTCACCACTCTACAAAGATCATCATTTTACTTTTACTGACATTCCAGAATTAGACCTCACCAACTATAATTCTCTTGGGAATTTCTTTTCGAAGAACAAATTCGACTGCATCATCAATTGCGCAGCATATACTGCCGTTGACAAAGCTGAAGAGGAATCAGAGAAGGCTTTTATGGTGAATGCAACAGCTGTAAAATACCTTGCTGAATATGCATCCAAATCCAAAGCTTTGTTCGTTCACATCTCTACTGATTATGTTTTCGATGGTATGTACTATAAGCCTTATGATGAAGACGAACTGACCAACCCAAAGTGTGTGTATGGAAAATCCAAACTTGACGGAGAAGTTGAGATAATGTTTAATTCGGACAAGGCTATTATCATCCGTACTTCGTGGCTTTATTCTTCTTTTGGAAATAATTTCGTAAAAACCATTCTCAACGCTGCCAAATCAAAAGGCGCATTGAATGTAGTGTATGACCAGATCGGAGGTCCTACTTATGCACGGGATCTTGCGAAAGACATACTCGATGTTGTACCGGTTTACAAAGCCAAAAGCAAATTTGAAGTGTATCATTACTCAAATGAAGGTGTATGCAGTTGGTATGATTTTGCAAAAGAAATTACCGAACTGGCAGGTATCCCCTGCACCATCACACCTGTTGAATCCAAAGACTATCCACAGGTTGCAGTACGGCCATTTTACAGTGTACTGAACAAAGCAAAGATCAAAAAACAATTCAATCTGACACTGCCTTACTGGAAAGATAGTTTAAAAGAGTGTTTAAAACATTTAAAATAACTATCTTTGCTCGCGGCAAAATGAGAAGTTCACTGCAACAATCAGCAGTGCAACCAACATTGAACTTTGAACTTTGAACTTTGAACTTTGAACATTAAACTTTGAGCAACGCCTGACAACAAACAACAAACTTTTCAAACAACAAACATTTTTTTACCCAAACCTATCAAACCAAATTTTTCGGGAATATGAGTGAAAACGATAGAATCCTTGAAAAAGCCCAAAGCTGGCTGACAGGAAATTTTGACGAAGAAACAAAAAAACAGGTGCAAAACCTGATAGATAATGACCCCACAGGGTTGGCAGATGCATTCTACCGTGATCTGGAATTTGGCACAGGTGGCTTGCGAGGCATCATGGGAGTAGGTACCAACCGTATGAACAAATACACGGTTGCAATGGCTACTCAGGGCCTGGCGAATTACATGAAGCAAATGTTCTCCAAAGCGATTCAGATGAAGACAGCTATTGGCTTTGACTCCAGAAATAACAGCAAAGAGTTTGCACAGATAACAGCAAATGTGCTTTCAGCAAATGGCATAAAAGTTTTTCTTTTCGATGTCCTCCACCCTACTCCTTTATTATCTTTTGCTGTCAGGCATCTTCAATGCCAAAGCGGAGTTGTGATCACAGCATCACACAATCCTAAAGAATACAATGGGTATAAAGTTTATTGGGCCGACGGAGGTCAGCTGGTAAATCCTAACGACACAAATGTTATCACCGAAGTTGAGAAAATAAAAAGCATTGATGATGTGAAGATGACAGCAATCAATGAGAATATTGAAATTATCGGAGAAGAAATTGACAAAGCTTACCTGCAAAAAGTAAAAGAACTTTCACTGAATCCTAAGGCTATCCATTCTTCGGCTGGTCTCAGGATCGTTTATACACCTATTCATGGAAGTGGTGTTTATCTGGTGCCACAAGCTTTGAAAGAATTCGGATTCACCAATGTTATTCCAGTTGAAGAACAAAATGTCATTGATGGGAATTTCCCAACTGTAAAATCTCCGAATCCTGAAGAACCGGCAACTCTTGAATTAGCTTTAAACAAAGCCAGGGAAACAAATGCCGATCTTCTTTTGGGCACAGACCCCGATGCCGACAGAGTTGGCGTTGCTGTAAAAAACAACAAAGGAGAATTCATTTTACTGAATGGAAACCAAACAGCTTCCCTGCTGATATTTTATTTGCTGAAAACCTGGGATGAAAAAGGAAAGCTGACCGGCGATGAATACATAGTCAAGACAATTGTAACTTCTGAACTGCTCAAAGAAATTGCTGATTCTTTCGGGGTGGAGAGTATTGATGTTCTGACAGGCTTTAAGTATATTGCAGAAGTCATACTTGAGAATGAAGGAACAAAGAAATTTATAGGAGGCGGAGAAGAAAGCTATGGTTATCTTGTCGGGGATTTTGTTCGCGATAAAGACGCCGTGATTTCATGTTGCATGATAGCCGAGACCGCTGCATGGGCTGCTTCGAAAAAGAAAACATTATTTCAATTGTTGATTGATATCTACACAGAATTTGGCTTCTATAAAGAAACCCTGATCTCCCTTACAAAAAAAGGAAAAGAAGGAGCGGATGAAATCAGGCAAATGATGGTCAATTACCGCAACAGTCCACCTGCTGCGATCAATGGAATAAAGGTTGTAAAAATAAAGGATTACCTGACCCTGAAAGAAAAAAATTTCACAACAAATATGACAAGTGAAATTGAGCTTCAAAAATCTGATGTTTTGCAATTTTATCTTAGCGATGGCAGCAAGATCACTGTGCGCCCATCAGGGACGGAACCCAAAATAAAATATTATTTTGGAGTAAAAGCCCGGTTAACTAATGCTGCAATGTTTGATGAAGTGAATAACATTCTTGATAATAAAGTCAAAGGAATTATTGCATCAATGGATCTGAATTAATAAAATTTGTCAATTGTTAATAGTCATTAGTCATTGGTCAAAAGTCAATAGTCAATAATCATTGGTCATTTTCTATAGCTGTCAACATGAAAGCAATTTGTTTAATAGATACGCACAGCCTGTTGACGAATGACAATTGACAAATGACCTAAATAAAACAGTTTAAATTCTTCGTTTACGACAATAATAAATCTATAAACACTGTCATGAATAGCAAAAGAGAAAAGATCATTATTTGGGGATTGAGAATACTGATAAGTGGATTATTTATCTTGTCAGCTTTCAGCAAACTTTTGCCTGCAAATACAGCAATCTTCCTTTTCGAAAAACAAATTGTTGACCTCGGCATCACCAATTGGTGTTTTGCACCATTGCTTGCAAGAGCCATTGTGGGGTTTGAATTATTTCTGGGCATTGCCATGTTGCAAAATCATTTTTTGAAAAAGGTAATAGTTCCTGCAACTTTTTTTTTATTGCTTGCCTTTTGCATTCATCTTACGCTTACGATCATCAAAAGCGGTAACAGGGGAAGTTGCGGTTGCTTTGGTCAACTCATCCCGATGACTCCATTGGAAGCTATTATCAAAAACGTGATCTGCATGGGAATTTTGGTTTTCATTTATTTTAAAATTAAAGCCAGTGAGAGAAACCTGCTGCGTTATCCCGCCATTATTTTAATAGCAGTTTATCTTGGAATTTTTATTTTCCTCCAGCCCAAATGCTGTTGTGCATCACCAAAAGCAGATCAAGCAATCGTTCAGGATACAGTTGCTGTTAAAAAAGACAGCGTTGTTGTAGAAAAAGACACTGCAGTGCAAGTGGAAACAAAAAAGGTAAAAAAAGACACTTCTGCAACCAGGAAAATTGTAAAAGAAACGGTGCAATCAGGTAGAATGAAAGTGAGTTCTATCTTTACAAAATACAACAAATTCAATACAGGATATGCCGATCTCAATTCAGGTAAAAAGATTGTTTGTCTTTTCAGTCTTGATTGCGAACACTGCCAGGAAGCATCCAGGATATTGCATGGTCTTTTAAAACATCATGCCGATTTCCCGGGTGTGTTTATTCTTGCCTCTGGTACCGAAGACGAAGTTGATAATTTCTATAAAGAAGGCGGCGGCAAATTTCCTTATGTCATCGTCCCGCCCGAAGAAATTTTCCCGTTACTTGGCAGTGCCGATTTCCCGCCCCGTTTAGTTGTTTTAGACAATGGAAACTTTCTCGGCGAGTTTATGAATTTTGAGCACCTCGACACCACTGCTTTTATGAAAGTTGTCAGGAAGTAAATTCAAATCTGTTGCTTCTAAAAAGAAAATAAAACAAAGCATTCAGATTTCAAAACCTTACCTTTTACCTTAATATTTCGGGAATATTTCGCATCAACGAAATGATTAATACCATTGAAATCTCATCCATACTAAACATTAATTATGTCATTGTCTGCCATTTAAATTTTTAAGTAATTAAATGGTTGTGGTTATCAATTTATTTTTATTTTTGCCACTAATTAATACAGTGTTAAAAATTTTACAATATTTAAACATTTTATTCAATTTCAGTACTTTAATTTTACATTAACGAATCATAAATCTCGGTTATGAGCAGCGAATCCTTAATTTTATTTTTCATTGTGGGTGCCGTATTTGTGGGTGCGGTTCTGATATTTTCAAGCCTTGTACCTCCAAAATCAAAAAACCCTCAAAAATCTGAAGCTTATGAATGCGGTATTCCTACCACAGGTATCACCTGGCTTCAATTCAATATAGGGTATTATCTATTTGCTATCCTTTTCCTTGTATTCGATGTTGAAACAGTATTTGTGTTTCCCTGGGCAGTGGTGATGAAGGAGCTTGGGATGATAGCATTCGTAGAAATAATAATCTTTTTCGTAATTCTGGGTCTGGGCCTTTTGTATGCCTGGAAAAAACATGCATTGATATGGGAATAAGAGCATTCAAAAACGATGAGTTCAAGGACAATGATACCTTAGAACAATTCAAACATAAAGGCGGCAATATTATACTCACAACAGTTGATGGACTCATCAACTGGGGGCGTAAAAACTCATTATGGCCACTGACTTTCGCAACCAGTTGCTGCGGTATAGAAATGATGGCTTTCGGCGGATCCCGTCACGACATGGCCAGATTTGGCTTTGAAGTTTACAGAGCCAGTCCGCGTCAGGCAGACTTAATTATTGTTGCAGGGACCATCAATACAAAAATGGCTCCGGTTCTGAAACGTTTATACGATCAGATGGCCGATCCAAAATATGTGATTGCTATGGGCGCCTGCGCTATTTCGGGTGGACCTTTCTTTCTTAACTCGTATTGCGTAGTAAGAGGAGTTGAACATGTGATACCTGTGGATGTTTATATTCCCGGTTGCCCTCCAAGGCCGGAAGCCCTCATGTATGGTATGATGCAACTGCAAAGGAAAATTGAGACCGAAACCGTCTTACATAAGAAAGATACAGTAAAGGAATATTTATAATTCATAATCAGTATTCTCATGGATAATCAAAAATTAAAAGAAAAGGTACTTTCATTTGTTCCGAATGCCGAGGTGGAGGAGAACAAGCAATACCTTATTGTAACAGTTACTCCTGAATTACTTCACAACCTGGCAAAAAAGCTAAAAGAGGATCCTGAAACTGATTTTAGTTACCTTTTCTGTCAAACCGGAGTTGATTACGGCGACAGTCTTGGTGTGGTCTATCACCTGGAATCAGTGAAATTCAGACATTCCATTGTTTTAAAGACAAAAACAACCAACAGGGACAACCCACAAATGGCAAGTGTTTATGACCTTTGGAAAGCTGCCGAATATCACGAAAGAGAAATTTTCGATCTTTTAGGAATTACTTTTAAAAATCATCCGGACCTCAGAAGATTCTTCCTTGATGAATCATGGGGTTACCCATTAAGAAAAGATTATGTTGACAGTACCAACATTATTGAAAAATAATAATAGTCAATGGTCAATAGTCAGTAATTCGAATAATGCCCAATGACAATTGACAAATGACCAATGACTTTTATACTTTATAAACTTTGAACTTTATAAACAAATTATGACAGAAGAAATTTCCAGTGTTGTAGAAGTTGACGATCAGGAATATATCATAAATTTCGGACCTCAACACCCTTCCACACATGGTGTACTGCGCTTTGTAGTAAACTTAAGGGGCGAGGTGGTAAAGAATCTTCAGCCCCACATCGGCTATATCCACCGCGGTATAGAGAAAATGTGCGAAAAACTGACCTACCAGCAAATCATTCACCTTACCGACAGAATGGACTACCTTTCTGCTCACATGAATAATGAAGCAGTTTGTCTTTGTGTTGAAAAAGCACTCGATATTGAGGTTCCTGAAAGGGTTAAATATGTAAGGACCATCCTCGATGAATTAAACCGTATTGCTTCTCACCAGTTATGGTGGTGTTCATTCGGTATGGATATGGGAGGACAAACATGTTATTTCTATGGCTTGCGTGACCGCGAAAAGATACTTGACATTTTTGAAGAAACCTGTGGAGGTCGTTTGCTACTTAGCTACAATACTCCCGGTGGTCTGATGTGGGACATTCATCCAAACTTCCAACAGAGAATTAAAGACTTCATAAAATATTTCCGTAAAAAACTGCCTGAATATGACAAGATCCTTACAGGAAATGTGATCCTGCAGGAACGTACAAAAGGCATTGGCCACCTGTCTCTGGAAGATGCAATCAGTTATGGAGTCACAGGACCTACAGCTAGAGCTTCGGGTTTCTCATGTGACGTTAGAAAAAATTACCCGTACAGCGCTTACGATAAAGTTGATTTCAAAGAAATTCTCTACACTGAAGGCGATACTTTCCACAGGTATCTGGCCAGAATGGAAGAAATGCGCGAATCAATGAAAATACTCGAACAACTTGTTGACAATATTCCTGCAGGAGATTTCACAGCCAAAATGAAACCTGTGGTAAAACTCCCCGAAGGAGAATACTTCCAGAGGGTGGAAACATCAAGAGGCGAACTGGGCGTGTACATTATCAGTAAAGGTGACAAATTTCCTTACAGGATCAAATTCCGCAGTCCCAATTTCTGCAACCTTGCAACAATGAACCTGATGGCCTCCGGTTTTAAAATAGCCGACCTGATCGCTATCAGTGGTAGTATGGACCTTGTAATACCTGATATTGACAGATAAAAAAGTTTAAAAATGTTAGTGGTTAGTAGTTACAAAACCACAACAACCAACCACAAACAACTAACAAATAAACAAATTAAAGACTATGAGTTTCTCCTTCGATATTTATGATTTTACATCCTTCACAAAATGGATAGATGTTTCGCTTACCAGTTACTGTACTCCATTCTGGGCGATGATTTGGGAAATGCTTATAATTGGTGTTGCTATTCTGATATTCTATGCAGTTGTTGGATTATTCCTTGTATATGCTGAAAGAAAAGTTTGTGCTTTCATACAAAACAGGGTTGGTCCTAACCGTGTCGGACCTTATGGATTTATACAAACAGTGGCCGACCTTGTCAAATTATTATTTAAGGAGTTGGTTACTATCAAAAAGGCTGACAAATTCCTTTTCAACCTTGCACCTTTTATTGTGATCATTGTTAATTTCATGGTCATTGCAGCCATACCATTTGCAAAAGGTCTGCATGCTGTCAATTTCAATATTGGGATATTCTACATGATGGCAGTTTCATCCATGGGTGTGATAGGCATATTGCTGGCAGGATGGTCGAGTAACAATAAATTCTCACTCATCGGCGCTATGCGTAGTGGTGCACAGATTGTCAGTTATGAATTGTCTGTCGGTTTATCAATGATAACAATGGTAATTTTAGCCGGAACCATGCAGTTGACCAATACTTATGACCCGGTTACAAATCAGGTACTAGTTCACGGTATTGTTGATCTGCAAAAAGATGGCTGGTTTATTTTCACTGGTCATTTACCGGCAATCATTGCATTTGTTATCTTCCTCATTGCAGGAACTGCTGAAACCAACAGGGGTCCTTTCGATTTTGCCGAAGCAGAATCAGAATTGACTGCCGGTTTCCACACAGAATATTCAGGTATTAAATTCGCATTGTTCTATCTTTCTGAATTCATGAACATGTTCATTGTTGCTTCCATTGCTGCAACAATTTTCTGGGGTGGCTGGATGCCATTCCACCTTGGCCACATCTTTGGAGACTGGGTTAGTGGATTCAACAATGTGATGGATTACATACCTCCTTTCGTATGGTACATAGGAAAGACCTTTGTTATAATATGGATAATAATGTTGTTTAAATGGACATTCCCGCGTTTGCGTATTGACCAATTGCTTACACTGGAATGGAAATACTTATTACCAATTAACCTGATCAATATTATCTTAATGGCATTAGTTGTTTTAATGGGTTGGCATTTTTAAATTATGAAAAGTATAATTGAATACATATCCGGAATTTACCGTGGACTACGCTCCCTATTAATAGGGATGAGTGTTACAGGAAAGTATTTCTTTTCTCCACGAGCGATCGTTACGCAGCAATATCCCGAGAACCGTCATGGACATGGGAAAAGATCTAAAAAGCAACTGGTCATGTTTGATCGTTTCAAAGGTGAAGTTGTCATGCCTCACGATGCAAACAACCAGCATAAATGCACAGGTTGTGGAATTTGCGAAATCAATTGTCCCAATGGAACTATTGAGATCATTTCAGTATCGAAAGTTGGTGAGGATGGGAAAAAGAAAAGGGCTATAGAGAAACACATCTATCGCCTTGGCATGTGCTCTTTCTGTGCATTGTGCGTAAAAACATGTCCTTCAAAAGCCCTCGAATTCTCACAGGAGTTTGAACATGCTGTTTTCGACAGGACAAAACTAGTTAAAGTGTTAAATAAACCAGGTTCATCATTAATGAAAGGAGTAGAATAATGAGCGGAAATCAATTTATGTTCTACCTATTTGGAGCAGTCATTGTAATTTTTTCAATACTTGCTGTAACCAGTAGAAAAATCCTCAGAGCAGCAGTGTTTTTATTGTTTGTTCTTATTGCAACCTCAGGGTTGTATTTCATGCTGAACTATCAATTTCTTGCTGCAGTGCAGTTGACTTTATATGCCGGAGGTATTGTGGTGCTGATCATCTTTTCAATTCTTCTTACAAGTCACATCAGCGAGAAGTTTGAACCAATCAAGCCACAGAAAAGTATTTTCTCAGCACTCGCAGCGATAATCGGGGCTGTACTTTGCATCATCACCCTCCTTGATTATAATTTCAAAGCCGGTAATGCTATTGCAGCAGATCTTGATATGACTGTGATAGGTAAAGCTCTTCTGAGTTACAAATACGATGGATATATTTTACCTTTTGAAGTGATCTCAATATTGTTATTGGCAGCTATGATCGCTTCAATTGTTATTGCTAAAAAAATTAAAAAATAAAGATATGACCGAAGGAACTCCTTTAACTTATTTTTTGATACTGGGAACTATCATGTTCTTCATTGGTATCTATGGTTTCCTTACACGCAGAAACCTCATTACAATTTTAATGTCTGTTGAATTGATCCTGAATTCTGTCAATATCAATTTTGTTGCTTTCAACAAATACCTTTATCCTGACAAATTACAGGGACATTTCTTCACATTGTTTATTATAGCTGTTGCCGCTGCAGAAGCCGCCGTTGCAATTGCAATTATCATTAACATTTATAGAAACTTTAATTCTATTAATGTTGAAGACGCGGACGAAATGAAGTACTAGTAAAATAGAAAATTGATGATAGATGATAGAAAATATTGAGCGTCTATTAAATTAAGTAATAATTTAGAAAGAAAACAGTAAAATTATAGTAGCAGCAAATTTGCTTTTACATTTTGAACTAAAATAGATTAATAATTTACGAACTAAATAAGATCATGAGTAATTTTAATTATACCTTATTTATTGTACTGATTCCTCTGGCGATGTTTTTACTGCTGGGGTTGCAGGGGCATAAGTTTAAAAAACTTTCAGGTATTCTCGGCACAACAGGATTGGGAATAGCATGGATACTTTCACTTATCACAGCTTACCAGTATTTCTTCGTTTATGGCAATGTTGGAGGAGTGTTTAAACCTATGCTGGCTTATAATTCCGTGTGGTTGCAAATGACAGAAACATTGCACATAGACATGGGTATTTTGCTCGATCCAATATCCGTGATGATGCTTGTTGTTATTACAACCGTTTCATTCATGGTACATATTTACAGCAACGGATACATGAAGGATGAACAAGGCTTTGCAAGGTTTTTTGCATTCCTTTCGTTATTTACCTTCTCCATGCTCGGCCTTGTCATAGCCACCAACATTTTCCAAATGTATATCTTCTGGGAGCTTGTGGGCGTTTCATCCTATTTATTAATTGGATATTATTATCAAAAACCATCGGCGGTATCAGCATCCAAAAAAGCCTTCATTGTTACCCGTTTTGCGGATCTTGGCTTCCTGATCGGTATCCTTCTTCTATCTTTCAATACAAAAACCTTTGATTTTATCTCTTTGACCGATGTTCACGGACCTGCTATTGCATGTGGCGCCGGCGCTTCATTCCTTGGTTTGTCTGTAATGACATGGTCGCTGATCTTTGTTTTCATGGGAGGTGCAGGAAAATCGGCAATGTTCCCACTGCACATTTGGTTGCCTGATGCAATGGAAGGCCCCACCCCTGTTTCAGCTCTTATCCATGCTGCTACCATGGTTGTTGCCGGGGTTTATCTTGTAGCAAGATTGTTCCCTGTTTATGCAATATCTGCTCCGCAGGGTCTCGAGGTTGTTGGTTATGTCGGCTGCTTTTCATCATTGTTTGCGGCCGTGATAGCGTGTACTCAGTATGACATTAAACGTGTACTCGCATATTCAACAATGTCGCAGATTGGCTACATGATGGTCGGTTTGGGAGTTTCACATTACGGTGGTGAAGAAGGCTTGGGATTCATGGCATCCATGTTCCATTTGTTCACACACGCAATGTTCAAAGCCTTATTATTCCTTGGCGCAGGTGCTATCATCCATGCAGTTCATACAAATGAAATGACGGAGATGGGCGGATTGAGAAAATATTTACCCATCACCCACATCACTTTCTTAATTGCATGTCTTACCATTGCAGGTATTCCTTTATTATCTGCTTTCTTCAGCAAGGACGAAATTTTGACAGCAGCTTTTCACAACAACAAATTAATATTCTTCGTACAGTTGTTTGTTGCCGGCCTGACTGCTTTCTATATGTTCCGGCTTTATTTCAGGGTATTCTGGAACAAAGAACCGCACTATCATCATACTCCGCACGAAAGCCCTTTAACAATGACCATCCCTCTGATGTTCCTTGCCGTTTGTTCGATCTTTGCAGGATACATTCCATTCAGCCAGTTCGTAACTTCTGACTCCAAACCATTTGAATCAGTAATGGAAATGGGAATTGCTATTCCTTCTGTAGTTGTTGGATTGTTTGGCATTTTGATAGCATTTGTCATGTACAAGAAAGAAACCACATTGCCTGACAGGATTTCAACTGGTTTCAGTTTCTTCTACAGGTGGGCATTTCACAAATTCTATTTTGACGAACTCTATTTATTTGTTACCAAAAAGATCATTTTCAGATTTATTTCCCGTCCGGTTGCATGGTTCGACAGGCATATAGTTGACGGCACAATGAACGGTATTTCGGCTGTTACCAATTATGTCTCGTTCCAGATCAGGGGATTTCAGTCAGGACAGTTACAGCAATACGCTTACGTTTTTGTTTCAGGTCTGGTAGGACTTGCATTGGTAATTTTATACGCATTCGTTAAATAATAAAGCAAAAGTAAATTCACAAATCACTAATCACAAATCACTAATTACAAATGAACATACTTAGCCTTTTTGTTATTATTCCTTTAATCACCATGTTTTCCCTTATGTTGACCAAAGGGTTTAAACAAGCGCGACTGGTTGCCGCTATTGGAATGGGAATACAATTGATCATGGCCGTTGTGCTTGTATTTATGTACCTCCATGAACGCAATACCGGGAACACTCAAGAAATGGTGTTTTACGACAGTTCGATGTGGTTTCCTAGCCTTAATATTACTTACACTGTAGGTGTGGATGGGATAGCGGTGGCAATGATCATGCTTACGGCAATTGTAGTATTTGCAGGTATTTTCGCTTCATGGGATGTTCAATTCCTAACGAAAGAATTTTTTATTTCATTAATACTTCTTGCTTCCGGTGTATTCGGATTTTTTATCTGTCTCGACCTTTTCACCATGTTCTTGTTTTACGAGGTCGCTGTGATACCGATGTATCTTCTGATTGGTCTCTGGGGCAGCGGTCCGAAAGAATATTCGGCAATGAAACTAACCCTGATGTTGATGGGTGGCTCTGCCCTTCTGCTTGTAGGTTTGCTTGGAATTTATTTCAATTCAAACCCGGGAGGAACTCAACTTACTTTCAACATACTTTCAATTTCGAAAATAGTAATACCAATGTCGGCGCAGCATTTGTTCTTCCCGCTGACGTTTGTTGGTTTTGGTGTTCTTGGCGCCATGTTCCCACTGCACACATGGTCGCCTGACGGTCATGCTTCAGCACCTACAGCAGTTTCTATGCTCCATGCCGGTGTGTTGATGAAACTTGGAGGTTATGGTTGTTTCAGGGTTGCAATGTTCCTGATGCCACAGGCTGCACACGAAATGGGCTGGATATTCCTTATTCTTACAACCATCAGCGTTGTTTATGGCGCTTTTGGCGCAATAGCCCAGAAAGATCTTAAATACATCAACGCTTATTCATCCGTCAGTCACTGCGGTTTGGTTTTATTCGCACTGCTGATGATGAACAAAACAACCATGGACGGCGCCATCATTCAAATGATCTCTCACGGACTTATGACAGCACTTTTCTTTGCTCTGATAGGCATGATCTATGGCAGAACACACACCCGACTGATCAATGAAATGGGAGGATTGATGAAAGTGATCCCATTCCTGGCAGTGGTCTATGTGATCGCCGGACTTGCATCATTGGGTTTGCCCGGATTAAGCGGATTTGTTGCTGAAATGACCATCTTTGTTGGTTCATTCCAGCATCCCGATATTTTCCACAGGATATGCACCATCACAGCTTGCGCATCCATTGTGATAACGGCAGTTTACATTTTAAGAGTAGTGGGAATATTGCTTTTTGGTCCGATAAACAACGAACATCATCTTCATCTGACTGATGCAAAATGGTACGAAAAAACATCAACGGTCACTTTGGTACTGGCCATTGCAGGCATAGGTCTTGCACCTCTATGGTTATCAAATATGATCGGCGACAGCCTTGGACCTATTATGACTCAATTATCAAATGCATTCTAACTAGTCATTGGTCAATAGTCAATAGTCAATAGTCAATAGTCATTAACTGTAACAAGAAAACATCAAACATCTAATATCAAACATCTAACATCAAACTAAAATGGGTTTAGAACAATATCTTTTAATGCGACATGAGTTGGTACTAACGCTGATAACACTCATTATCCTTATCGCTGAATTATGCATTAAGGGTGACAATAGCCGCAAAATAAGGCCTTTCGCCATTATTCTTTTCTTTATTGCTACTGTTGTAGGCTTTCTGCCGCTCGGAGAAGGTTCTCTTTTCGGTGGAATGTTCCAAACCAACGGAATGATATTGATCATGAAAAACGTTCTGAATATCGGCGTCCTCATTATCTTTATTCAGTCATACACATGGCTGGGCAATGAGGAAAATAAGATCAAAGTGAGCGAGTTTTTCCTTCTGATGCTGTCAACACTTATCGGGATGGATTTCATGATCTCGTCGGGCGATTTCCTGATGTTCTACATAGGTCTTGAGCTTGCTACCATTCCAATTGCATCGCTTGCCGCTTACGAGCGTACAAAAACCAAATCTGCTGAAGCCGGTATTAAATTAATATTGTCGTCGGCATTGTCATCAGGCATCATGCTCTATGGTATTTCAATGCTCTACGGGACAACAGGCTCCATTTATTTCAGTGAAGTTGCAAAATCATTGCACAGCAGCAACCTTCAAACCCTTGCTTTCATTTTCTTCTTTTCAGGAATGGCTTTCAAGATCTCTATCGTTCCTTTCCACCTGTGGACAGCCGACGTGTACGAAGGCGCCCCTATCAGTGTCACTTCTTATTTATCGGTGATATCAAAAGGTGCAGCAGTGTTTATTTTTGTGATCATGCTCTTCACTGTGTTCCGCGCAATGACCGCTATGTGGCAGGATGTGCTCTACATTACCTCGGTGCTCACAATGACGATCGGTAACCTTTTTGCCATGCGTCAGAAAAACCTGAAAAGATTCCTTGCTTTCTCATCCATATCACAGGCCGGTTTTATCTTTCTTGGTATGATAGGCGGAAATGAACTCGGGATGACTTCGGTGGTTTACTTTATGCTCATTTACATCTTCTCCAATCTCGGCGCTTTCGGTGTTGTTTCGGCTATCGCAAACAGAACCGGCAAAGAGAACAGGGATGATTACGATGGTCTTTACCTGACCAACCCAAAGCTAAGTCTGTTGATGATGATCGCACTGTTTTCACTTGCAGGAATTCCGCCGGTGGCCGGTTTCTTCGGCAAATTCTTCCTTTTTACGGCAGCAGCCAAAGGAGGTTTTTACATGCTTGTGCTGATAGGCGTTCTGAACACCATCATTTCATTGTACTATTATTTGCTTGTTGTAAAAGCAATGTTTATTAATAAAAGCGAAACTCCGATACAGTATTTCAAAAGCGACGGATACACACGACTGGGACTGATCATCTGCTTTGCAGGTATCGTTTTCACCGGGTTATTCAGCTTTGTGTTTGAGTATATCAGGGTGTATGCTTTTGGAGTATAACAGAAGATAGATATTGGATGTCAGATGTTGGATATTGGAAATTTGAAATTTGATATTAGTAACCTGAACGAAGCGCATCCAACAACCAACAACCAACAACCAACAACCAACAACCAACAACCAACAACCAACAACCAACAACCAACAACTAACAACAAACCACAAACATTTTAAACTTTTCCCCATGTCTCTGAATAAAGCTAAACATAACATTATCGAAATTGATGGAGTTAATTGCTCTTTGGTTGAAAAAGGTGTTTCGACCGAACGGCTTGCTTACCTGAAAGAACTGCTCGAACATAATAACTTCGAGGTGAAAGTTGTTGCGGAAAATAAGGAAGGCGCTGATAAAACCTATACGGTTGCGGTGACCGACATTCTTTTCAATCCTGTTTACTATGTGTATGAGCGCAGGTTGAAAACCGTGGATGGCTTCAAGGTCACCCCCGGTCTATGGAGCCAGCAAACGCAGGTTATTGATCCACGCTATTGGCTGCTACGGAAAAAAATAAAAAAAACCAAATAATAAAGCTGAGTTAAACACTGCCGGGTTGAAAAACGCTGACAGGTTTGGCAAAAAAATGCCGGGTCAATTGATCCGGTATTTTTTTTTGCGGAGGTTTAGCATTAGTCCGGGTCCGACTCCAGGTCGGGCACTGACTACAACTAATCTAAATTATCGCTTGTGAGCTTTATAAAAGAAGGAAATAAAAAACAAAATCTTGCCATAGCAATTCAAGTCTTTCGCGAATGATTTAGGTTTTTCGCGAATAGATCTAGTCTTTCGCGATGGATTCAAATCTTTCGTGACGAATTCAAATCTTTCGCGAATGGTTCAAGTCTGTCGCGAATGGTTCAAATCTTTCGCGAATGATTAGATTTTAATTCATTTTGAATATCCCAGAAACAATGAGCGCCCATATTATCAATACAATTCGGTTGCAACAGGAATTTGATTTTCTTTTTGAGCTTTCAGTTATAAGTGAATTAAAGGATTCTATAGCCAGAAAATCATTTCATTTTTTATTGCTTTAAAATAAATTTCAATAATTTTGCATAAGCATTTTAAATAGAATAATAAGAATCAATATTCCCGGATTTTAAAACCAAGACATAATTTAGCAACAATACTATCATAATCAATAAACATTATAAAGTGAATCTGAGCACTGATAGAATTGCAAACAAATTTTCTCACGACTTTTAAACTTAAATTATAGTAACAGACAATGTGATGATTCAGAAAAACGGCTTATCCTTGTCAACGATCTGATATTTCTGTTATGGAAAATTTGACTCTGTTTCAACTAAATAATTTTTTTAAAATTAAGATAACAAAATTTCAACTTAAATGAAAAGTATGCTCAAAAAATCAATCATGATCTTCATTGCTGCCTGCTCTTTAACAGTAAAAGGGCAAATGACAGTCCACCTCGTACTGCCTTCAACAACAGATGCTGCAATTACTCAATATACCGATGCGAGCACTTTTGAATATCATGTTTGTGCGGTGAACCTAAGCGTAACTCCAAGAAATCTGTTGTTCGTATTTCTACCGGGCACAGGGGGAATGCCACTAGCTTATAAGCGCATTGATTCAACAGCAGCCAACCTTGGTTATCATGTTATCGGATTGATGTATCCCAACTCCCCATCCATAGGTTCCCTGTGCGATGCCAACAGCGACACTACCTGCTTCGATAATACGAGGCGTGAGATCATTGATGGAATTGACAGGTCAACCCTGGTAACCGTGGACACCACAAACTGCATCATCAACAGATTGGAAAAAATACTGCGCTATTTAAAGCAACACTATCCGGGAGAAAACTGGGCGCAGTATCTGGATGTGAATAACAATATTCTTTGGGATAAAATAGTTATTTCAGGACATTCGCAGGGTGGAGGTCATGCAGGAATTATTGCCAAATATTACCATGTGAACAGGGTGGTATATTTTGCCTCACCAAAAGACTTCAACCGTTATTATAACAGGCAGGCTGCATGGTATGGCAGCAACAATGCTACGCCATCATCTGTTTATTATGGGTTTTCACATAGCTCTGACTCCACGGGCAACACTCCTATAGAACAGATTGCGTGCTACAATTTGTTTGGCATGGGCGTTTATGGTCCTGTGGTCAATGTGGACACTTCCGCATCGCCTTACAACAATTCTCACATTCTTACTTCATCACTTGCCACCACCAATGCCCACGGCTGTGTTGTGGTTGATAATGCGGTTGGCCTCAATAATGGCGTTCCGGTTTACAAACCCGTTTGGATCTATATGCTGACAGATGTTGTGAGTACAAACATTCATGAAATTCCAAACTGCTATTCACTCCTGAAAATTTATCCGAATCCTGCAACGAATGAGATAATGGTTGAAACATTTCAGAAATCTGAAATAGAAATTATCAACATCGAAGGACAGATCATCAAAACTTTCAGCAATGTTGAAAAAGTAACACCTATTGACCTGACAAATTTGTCTGGCGGGGTATATTTGATCAAGGCAAAATCAGTGAATGGGGTTGCGATTGGAAGGTTTATTAAGGAAGAATAGACAGTCGGAAATTTTCACTTCAAATCACAAATTGAAACCAATGAAAAGGTTCACCCTGATAATTATCCTTTTTACAATCCTTGTAAATTACAAAGGACATTCTCAACATGCTATCACTCCCGGTTTAGGCTTTAAGGAAATTCAACTGGGTATGACGATTGATAAAATATTGAAAATATTAGGGAAGCCCGCCTCGGTCATTTCTGTGAAAGAAGAGAAAAAGAAATGGAAGCATAGCGGGTATAACCCCAAAGAAGAATTCCCTTTTCTCGTAAAATTCGACAGCGCTTACACCTTTGAAAATGTCAATGATTATGCGATCTGGAAAGTGTATGCAAAGAATAATTCAGTGGTTTATCTCAATGTCTCAAGTTATATTTTCGACACTTTAATTACAAAGCACATCAACGTCCTTGACACAATTTATCTATATGGTGATTCGACAAGATTTCTAAAGAAACTGGGTAATAATTTTTACACAAAAGCTGACAAACATCAGAACACTGAATACGTTTACCTGCAACAAGGAATTAGTTTTATCATGAAGGATTCGCAGGTGAGAAATATTTTTCTGTTCGAAAAATTGAAAGCAAACAGGGTGAAATATTTTGTCAGGAAATTAAAGTTGCATTCATCAAAAAAATAAATTGAAATGTTGGTGTGATTAATTTTTGAAATGTTATTTGTTCACAGCGATTAAAAAAGATATGGTAAAAAGTAGCTGGTTGTAAATGACGTAAACCTTTAAAATAGGATTGTGTTAAAAAACGATAGATTTAAATTTCAAAAAACGTAATGATAATAATTTTTAATCCAGTTAATCTCCATTAAAAAAATGAAAACCTTTTTTGCAATATTATTCGCCTTTGTTGCATTTGATGCAAGTTGTCAACCCAGACACTTGTCAGGATCTTTTTCTTTTGGATGTATTGACGATGGGTTTTGCCCTGTTTATAAATTTGTCAACGACAGTGTTTACTTTCAAACCTCGAATTTCAATCTTGGAAAAACAAAGTGGGAACAAGGGAAATACAGAATTTATTACGATACTATGCTTGTACTTTATTCAAATAATGAAACAATAATGTCACCTAAAGACAGCTTGTTTTTTTATCGTAGCAAATACTCTGTTAGGGGCGACTCTATCATTTTTGGCTTATTCACACATCGAAAATTTTGCAACTATAGTTTAGTTGTAAATAGTGATTCATCTTGGTCCATAAATGGTTGTTCTGGTAGAAACTATGAAGATTCACCTTTGTCATATTCTGACAATAGCCAAGTTAAATCGGACATTGAAAATGTTATACAGGCAGTGATTGATTATAAAGATCTGCAAAAATACTATGATACTTCTCAATTTAAACTTATCATTCAAAACTATCAATTTATTAATGGCAGCTATGGAATAAGCATTAATAAATTTGGAGTGAAAGCAGACTTCTTGACAAAGGAGGAAGTAAAAAACAAAAACATCAAAAATTATATCGTGTTCAATTCCATTAAATTTTACAGTCCCGAGAGAGCATTGGTAAATTTAAAAGTCAATAATAGTGAAGACTTGAATTTAATAATGATCCAAAAAATTAATGGAAAATGGACTATTCCTGAAGGAGAGTTAGAAAATTAAAACAACTGCTTTGCAAACATACCATGAAAATGCAGAATTCTTAAATTCTTAAAGCAATTTTAAAACATTCAAAATAGAAAAGAAAACCCCGGGCAAACCTAACAAATGAATCATTGCAATACATACGACTACTTCGTAGTCGCATCGCCCTCTGCCTGAACTTTACTATAAACATTCAATCCCTCCGGGATTGTCAGCTCATGCACAAGTTCAAATAGTCACCGGCTCTCACGCCTTCTAACCTTTCTATTTTCTATCCTCTATTTTCTATCTTCAATTTTCCCTCCGGGATTGTCAGCTCATCTTTCAGTTCTCTCACACTCATCGGCACTCACGCCCCTCACTTTTCTATTTTCTAACCTCTATCCTCCATTTTCCCTCAGGGATTGTTAACTCATGCACAAGTTCAAATAGTCATCGGCTCTCATGCCCCCTCACTTTTCTATTTTCTATTTTCTCTCTTCTATTTACTATTGACAATTGACTACTGACTATTTACTACTGACTATTTACTCCACAACGATCTTCTTCGAAAAAACCCTCTCCCCTGCTTTCACCACAGCCATATAAACGCCCACCGGCATTGCTGAAAGGTCAATATCTGCTTTGTAAACAGGAGTTGCTTTTCTGTCTGTTTTATTAAATATCACCTGCCCGGTAACATCATAAACCTTAATGTCAATATTGTCTTTGGTATCAGAAGAAAATTCAATTGTTACATTGCCCGTTGAAGGAACAGGATAAATGCTCATGCCAGCCTGCAGATCATTTTCACTCACTCCCAATGCGGGGTTTGCCCATTTATAGATCCCTTCCTGCGTGGAGTTCAGATTAAACCCACCTGCCCAACCGGTAATGGGACTGATAAATTTCACAGTTGTATATTGAACGGTGTCAAGTGTGATCCATGTGTTGCCATAGTCGAGACTGTAAGATGATCCATGTAAACCGGCTGCGGCATTTCCTCCAATTGACACATAGAACCCGGGCCTTCCCGGAACAGCAGAGATATCGTTTTCAAACAATGTGCCGCTTGTCGGAGTAACGTCAGCCCATGTAGTGCCACCATCAGTTGTCCTTCTTAATTTGAAGTTTGTAATATTTCCTGACGACTGGTCAACTGCAATGTATTCCATCACACCATCGGTATCATTTGCCATGGATATTCTGCTGCAATCAGAGGTTCCTGCACTGGTGACTGTCCAGTGATAACCTTTGTCAATGGATTTATAGATCCTGCCCTGGTTGGTACCAAACCAAATGGTATCGCCTTTTGCATCATATACGCCCGTCCATCCCATTTCGCTTGATTGATTTGCAGGAATGTCAGCTTGTGCTACCCTTACCCAGGTTGTGCCTCCATCGGTGGTTGTGTATATTTCAAAATAGCCGCCATTGGGATCACCAACGCAGACGCCATTATTCATGTCATAGAAATAGACTACATCAGGAAATGCGCTGGTACCGCTGAAAGTGGCGGTTGTCTGTTGTGTCCATGTTGTGCCACCATCGCTGGTAACCATAATTTTTCCACCTCCTGTAGTACTTGAATTATACAAAGTGACCCATGCCTGCTGACTGCTCAGTGCAGAGATATTGCCAATGCCAAAGCCTGTAACTCCTTTGATTGTATCAGCAACCCATGTGTTTCCTCCATCAACGGTTTTTGTGTATTCCTGTAAAGTGGCGCCGGAACCTGAGCCATCGAATGCGCTTGCCCAAACAGTTGTAGGATCAACAATACAAATTCCCATGATGCCCCTGTATTGAGCTGCAAATGCTGAAGCCTGCACTATCCATGCGCTATTGGCTGAAGCTTCCACGAGAATAAGGTTGGTTTTTGTTTCAGTACTGGTATGACCGGCCGTATCTGTAACCGTAAGAACGACGGTATAACTTCCGGCAACAGGATAAGTGATGCCTGTCGGATTCTGTAAAGTTGATAATGCCGGCGTAGCTCCCGGAAATGACCATGACCACGAGACAGGATTACCTACCGAAAGATCATGAAAATTCGTTGACCCGTTAACAGATAAAACTGTGGTGCTGGAAGTAAAATTTGCAACCAGCGGTTTTATTGAATCCTGAACCATCTTCACAGCATGAAACGCATTGATCCTCCCCGCTCCTATCTGACCTATGTATGCTGAGTTTTGCGCATCAATATTATCACAGGTAGCTTTCAAATATTGCTCACATTTGGATGGTGTAAGATTTGAATCCACCGAAAGCATAAGGGCACACAACCCTGCTGTGATAGGGCAAGCCATGGATGTTCCTGCCATCGCATCATAATTTCCGGTGACACCAAAAAGACCGGCACCGAGAGCGCTTGCTGTACTGTAGGTAGTGCTTAAAACTGAAAAAAGTCCAAAACCATCTGTTGCACTTCCACCGGGAGCACACACATCTATAGCAGGACCGTATTGCGAAAATGATGACTTCGCATCGCTTTCATCTGTTGAAGCTACCGCAATCACATTGTCATAGGCGGCGGGATAAAGAATTGCTGTTGTCCCGTCATTACCGGCAGCAGCAACGATTACGATTCCTTTATTATAGGCATAATTTACAATATTCTGTCCGGTAATACCGCCGGTAGCGCTTCCCCATGACATGGAAATAACATTGGCTCCATTGTCAGCCGCCCAAACGATGCCTTCATACCCTGCGATAAGAGCGCCATCCGAATCGCGACCAATCTTTACAGCCATAAGCCTTACATTATATCCAATGGATGCCACACCAATATTATTATCACTTTCAGCAGCCACCAATCCACAGGTATGTGTGCCATGTGAGTAATTGACATCCGTTGATGATGCAGGAGTAGTGATGGAATCATTATCTGCAAGGTCAATCTTTGCAGCGATCTTATTGACAAGGTCGGGATGCTCAGTCCAGATGGCATTATCAAGCACAGCAACTTTAATATTGGGCGAACCTTTGGTAATATCCCAGGCAGAATCAGCAGTAATTTTATCAAGATGCCAGTTGGCATTCACTGTAAATAATCCACTGCCCGTAAAATTATAATAAGGGTCATTTGGAGTGTAGTCAATATAAAATAAAGGAACAGGTTCTGCATATTCAACATCTGCATCATTCTTTAGGGCTGCGATCACTTTGTCAACATCAGTAAAGTCAGAAAATTCAAGCATGTATGTTCGTTTAAGTTTAAGATCTTTTGCTTTACCGAATGGTTGTTTCAGACCTGTCACGGCAAATTTCTCTGCAAGACCGCTTACCAGTTCACTTTTTGTCCAATCAACTATACCGTTTTTTGAAGTAAGTGAAATCGAAACATTGTCTTTAAATTTAAAATACACTTTCCCGTCCTGGTTGTATTTGTTCACTGTTTGTGCAACAAGGGAGAAACTGACAAAACAAATCATCACAATACTGATGAAGAAATGAGGGAGTCTAATTGTTGTTTTCATTTTTATTTGGATTTGGCGGGCGAAAATTATAAAAAATTCCGCATTCACGAAAAAAATATTTTCAATAAAACAAGTAAACTGAATTGAACTTAATAAAATTTACTCCACTTCTATCAATGTTCTGCCAGCCTCCGTTCAATTTTCTATCTTCTATCATCTCTCATTTATTTTCTATTCTTTTTCTTCACCATTTCCTAATTGCTCTTTAACCAGAAATTAATTCAGTGCTGTTTCTTTCACTATAGATTTGCTTTTCTATTTCAGGGGATATTTTCAAAAAAAATAAACGGTCAATAAGTTTGATAATTTTATTGTTACAGGTAATGAACAGAAAAAATAACAAATGTTAACAAAGCGGAAATTAAATAAAGATGTACATTTGCGAATTGAAGTTCCGAAATACCTTTTAAGAAAATGAATAAAATGTTTTCCATCTCTGAAGCCGCGTCCTTAGCGATACATAGCCTTGTTATCATCGCAAAATCGAAGGAGCAAATTAATGTAAGTGGGATAGCTGAGGCTACCAATTTTTCGAGGACACACCTTGCAAAAGTTCTGCAGCGCTTGTCCAAAAACAAATATATCGAATCCGAAAGAGGCCCTAAAGGTGGCTTTGTTTTAAGTAAGGACAGTGAAGACATTACTCTTCTTGAGATTTACGAACTGATGGAAGGCAAACTCGAACCTGAACATTGCACAATTCACGATGGTGATTGCCCTTTTAAAACATGTATATTTAGTGGGATCACTGATAGATTTCTCAATGAATTCAGAGAATATTTAGAAAGCAAAACGATACATGATTTTGTGCCTTGATCAGAGGTTAGAACAATAATGAAATAAATGACCCAATGACTAATGACAATTGACTATTGACTATTGACAATTGACTATTGACTATTGACTATTGACTATTGACTATTGACTATTGACTATTGACTATTGACAAATGACTAAATAAAATGAAAAGAAAAATTGTAAAAATTGATGAAGACCTATGCAATGGCTGTGGTCTTTGTATCCCCAACTGCCAGGAAGGCGCATTGCAGATAATTGATGGAAAAGCACGACTGATCAGCGACCTGTTCTGCGATGGACTGGGAGCCTGTCTTGGGCATTGTCCTGAGGATGCTATTACCATTGAAGAAAGAGAAGCTGAACCCTACGATGAACGAACAGTAATGGCAATGATAGTTCCGCAAGGAGAAAACACCATCAAAGCACATTTGCATCATTTGAAAGATCATGGTGAAATGCTTTATTACGGGCAGGCTGTTGAATATCTTAAAGAGAAAAACATAATTATTAATCAAAATAACACAAATACTATGGAAAAGAAATCACCTTGTGGTTGCCCCGGTTCGCAGGAACTTGATCTCCGCAATGAAGTTAAAGAAGAAACAGAAAACAGTGCAAAGGTTTTTTCACAACTACGGCAATGGCCTATTCAGATGCACCTGATTAATCCGCAGGCTTCCTATTTTCACAATGCCGATGTGCTGATAGCGGCTGACTGCACTGCCTTTGCAATGGGAAGCTTTCATCCAGAAATAATGAAAGGAAAAGCGATAGCAATAGGTTGTCCGAAGTTAGACTCTGATATGGAGATCTACATTGAAAAAATAACGGCAATGGTTGACCAGTCAAAAATAAATACACTGACGGTAGCCATTATGGAAGTGCCCTGCTGCGGCGGTCTGCTAAGGATAGCACAACAAGCTGTTGAAAAAGCAACCCGGAAAGTTCCAATCAAATTAATTGTATTGGGAATTAACGGAGATATTAAAAAAGAAATGTGGAATTAATAAGGAGAAATTTAAAAAATCGAGTAGACGGCTCCGCCCGGTATTGCCGGACGGAGTGCGCCTCTCACACCACTGATCGTACGGGTCGCGTAAACAGCGGTTCATTAAGATGTGGAGCCTTTTTCACATACCATTCA
>Ga0073936_10002551_pt1 | contig 27083 bp, 28 predicted proteins | sample AliMusrvi5mmetaG_FD_87041 | JGI IMG/M metagenome (GOLD analysis project Ga0073936, IMG submission 87041) | Freshwater lake bacterial and archeal communities from Alinen Mustajarvi, Finland, to study Microbial Dark Matter (Phase II) - Alinen... | ecosystem: Environmental > Aquatic > Freshwater >...
GGCCCATGGGGCCGCCGGGTTGCGGGTGACGGAAAAACGCGAGGTGGCCCCGGCGATCCGGAAGGCGCTGGCGATGAAACGCCCGGTGGTGATCGAATGCATCACCAAACCCGATGAAAATGTGTACCCGATGGTGCCTCCGGGCGCCTCACTGTCTGAAATGATCCAAGGCCTGGCCTGAAAGGAGAGACGAACATGAAGAACGACAATTCAATCCGGCGACATACAATCACCGCCCTGGTGGACAACCAACCGGGGGTCCTGGCCCGCGTGGTCGGCCTCATTTCGGGCCGCGGCTACAACATTGAAAGCCTGAACGTCGGCCCCACCCAGGATCCCTCCGTCTCCCGCATCACCATGCAGGTCCCGGGCGACGACCGTGTCCTGGAACAGGTGACCAAGCAGTTGAACAAGCAGGTTGACGTCATCAAGGTGACCGACCTGACCAAGGAGCATTTCCTCAACCGGGAGTGCATCCTGGTCAAAGTCGCCGCCACCCGGAACACCCGGTCGGAACTGATCGAACTGGCGGACGTTTTTGGCGGAAAAGTGATTTCCGTCCAGGCCGACGCCCTGGTGATCCAGTTGGTGGGAGAGCGGCAGCAGGTCGCGGATTTCATGGAACTGATCAAACCGTTTAACATCAAGGACGTTTCCCGCTCCGGCGTCATCGCCATGGGAATCGAATGACAGGACAGACACGATGAGCACGAAACACGACAAGGACCGGGTCATCATTTTTGACACCACCCTCCGCGATGGCGAGCAGGCGCCGGGGTGCAGCCTGAACCACCGCGAAAAACTGGAGATTGCCCACGCCCTCGCGGCGCTGAACGTGGACGTCATCGAGGCGGGCTTCCCGATCGCCTCTCCGGACGATTTCGCCGCGGTTCACGCCATCGCCGAAACCGTGAAGGGGCCCACCATCGCGGCGCTGGCCCGTATCACCGAGAAGGACATCGACCGGGCGGGCCGCGCCATCGAACCCGCGAAAAAAAGGCGTATCCACACCTTCAGCTCGGGGAGCGATATCCATCTGGAAAAAATCATGAAGATGACCCGTGCGCAGAATATCGAGCGCTCGGTCAAGGCGGTTAAGTTCGCGCTCACCTTCACCGACGACGTGGAATATTCCGCCCAGGATACCACCCGGTCCGATCCGGAATATCTCGTGGATCTCTACACCGCCGTGGCGGAAGCCGGCGCCACCACCCTGAATATCCCCGACACGGTGGGCTACGCCATTCCCGCCGAATACGGCGCCATGATCGCCATGATCGCCGGGCGCGTGAAGGCCCGCGTCCCGGGCGTCATCATCTCCGTCCATTGCCATGACGACCTTGGCATGGCCGTGGCCAATTCGCTGGCCGCCGTCAAGGCCGGCGCCCGCCAGGTGGAGTGTACAATCAACGGTCTCGGCGAACGGGCCGGCAACACCTCGCTTGAGGAGGTGGTGATGGCGCTCCGAACCCGGCAGGATTACTTCAACATCCAGACCGGCATCGAGACCAAGGAAATCTACAGGGTCAGCCGCATGGTCAGCCGCATGACCGGCATGATGGTCCAGCGCAACAAGGCCATTGTCGGGGCCAACGCGTTCGCCCACGAATCCGGAGTCCACCAGGATGGCATCCTCAAGGAGAGGACCACCTATGAGATCATGCGTCCCCAGGATATCGGCATCGAGGGCTCCGACCTCGTCCTGGGCAAACACTCGGGGCGGCATGCGTTCCGGGACAAACTGGCCAAGATGGGAATGAACCTGAGCGATATCGAAGTCGAAAATGCGTATCACCGGTTCATCGAACTGGCCGATAAGAAGAAGAACATCTACGATGACGACCTGATTTCGATCGCCCGGGACCAGATGGATGTGGTTGAAAACGCCTTCCAGCTCGATTACCTGCACGTCTCGTCGGGAACCGGAACGGTGCCCACCGCCACCCTGCGACTCAAGCGGGGCGCCGAGGTGTTCCAGGACGCGGGCTGCGGCGACGGGCCGGTGGATGCGGCCCTGAACACCATTGACCGCATCACCAAGATCAAGGGCAAGCTTCTGGATTTCTCGCTCCAGGCCATCACGGTTGGAAAAGACGCGATGGGTGAAGTCACCGTGCGGGTGGCTTTTGGCGACGAGATCGTCAGCGCCAAGGCCGCCAGCACCGACATTGTCGAAGCCGGCACCAAGGCTTATCTCTCCTGTGTGAACCGGCTGATCTTCAACCGGGCCGCCCATGCGACGATCAAACGCGATGAGGGAACCCCTCCGTGAAGGCACTGAGCGGCCACACCCAACCTTTCGCCGTGTTAGGGCACCCCATCGGGCACACCCTGTCGCCCGTGATGCACAACGCCGCCTTCCAATCGCTGGGGCTGGATGCCATCTACCTTGCCTTTGATGTCGCTCCTCCCCGTTTGATGGGAGTGCTCCAATCCATGGAAAGCATGGGTTTCCGTGGCGTCAACCTGACGGTCCCCTTGAAAGAAGTGGCATTCAAAGGACTGGACACCCTGGATGACTCGGCGAAACGACTGGGCGCCGTGAACACGGTGGAATTCACCGCTCAGGGACTGCGCGGGCACAACACGGACGGCAAAGGTTTCTTGACGGCAATCCGGGAGGCCTTTGACTTTTCCGTGAAGGGGGCGTCCCTGTTTATTCTCGGATGCGGCGGGGCGGGCCGGGCCGTAGCCATCACCGCCGCCGTCGAAGGGGCGGACCACCTGATCCTCGCTGATATTGATGAAGCCCGGTGCCGGAACATCGCCGGAGAGATCGCCACCTTCGCCCCCTCCACCCGCGTCGAACTGGCGGGACAGACCCCTGCCGGATGGATCACCCGGACGGCCCGGGCGGATCTGATCGTCCAGGCATCCCCCGTCGGCATGAAGGCCGACGATATCTGCCCCCTCCCCCCGGCGGCATTCAAAAAGGGACAACTGGCATTTGACCTGGTGTATAACCGTCCTGAAACCTGTTTTACAAAGGCCGCCGTCGAAGGGAACGCCCGGGCGGTAAACGGCCTGGGTATGCTTTTGCACCAGGGCGCCGAGGCCTTCACCATCTGGACGGGGAAACCGGCGGCGGTTGGCGTGATGCGGGCCGCCTTGGAAAAGGCGCTCTACGACACCGTATCATTGCGCTGATGGTAATGACGCTCTGACCGGCGGCGGGGCCGACGGCGTCCGTCGAACTCCCCGTCATGCCGTTCTTCACGGGGTTTCCACGGGATGGCCAGAGCCTGCTCGAGGGCCTCACGATGCTCGCCATTGAGGCGGACCATAAATTCCAGATAGGCGACGGCCTCGGGGAAAAAAGCACGGGTAGACAGGGGCCGCGCCCGGCGGCCGCCGTCTGCGGTCAGTCGAGGCTGGGAAGACAGGATTTCGGCTGTTCGGAACCGGACCGCCTTGGGAACCTGGACCCGTTCGGTTAGCCCGCCGAAGTGCTCCATGGTCACGGAATGCAAGGCCAGACCCTTATGCTGTCCCTGGTTTTCGAGTTCGCCCGCCTGCGCTTCATGCATGCCGCCGAACATCAGGGCGAACAGCAGGGCCGGAGAAACCTCGCGGCCAGCCTGCCGCCACTCGTCCACCTGGCTGAGCGCCTCGCCGATCCGGCGGCACTCATGCGTTCCCCGCGAGGGACCCAGCCAGGAATCCACCTCGGGGAAAAGCATGCCGTAAAGCCCGAATTCCCGGAGCAGTTCATAGGCCCGTTTGGCCGCCTTGCAGAAAAACAGTTTCTGAACTTCCTCATAGAGCCGGGACCGGTTCGCCAGGGCGAGCGTCGCATGGTGCTCATGAATGGCGGCGGCTGTTTCGGGAGCAAAGTCAAAACCCAGCATCGCGGCAAAACGCACGGCCCTGACCATGCGCACCGGATCTTCCACGCACCGGACACCCGGTTCGCCAATGAACCGGATGACACGGCTCTTGAGGTCGGCCAGGCCGCCCACATAGTCAATCACTGAATAATCGCGGATATTATAAAACAGGGCATTGATCGTGAAATCACGCCGCAGGGCATCTTCCTGGGGCGTCCCGAAGAGATTATCCCGCACAATCAAGCCGTCATCCCGGCGCACATGGTGGGGATTATCAACGGGAACAGGCCTGACCGGTTCGGATGAATCAACCGGTTCGGATGCATCAGATGAATCGGACGGATCCGCGGTATCAGCGGGATCCGGCGCCTGATTGGCGCGAAAGGTGGCCACCTCGATGATTTTATCTTTCCCGAAAAAGACATGGGCCAGACGGAACCGGCGGCCAATCAACCGGCTGTTACGAAACACCCGGCGGACCTCATTGGGTGTGGCATCGGTGACAACGTCAAAATCCTTGGGTTGCCGTCCCAATAGTAAGTCACGAACCCCTCCTCCGGCAATATAGGCGACATAACCGGCCTCTTTGAGGCCATAAAGAACCTTAAGCGCTTCAGCACTGATATTCTGTCGGCTCAGGCTGTGATCAGATCGTTGAACAGTTACGGGGTCCACTCTATTCCCTTGTAATACTGTCATGATTGTCGCACCACACGGGCACGGTTGTCAATCGTCTGTTCAATAGCGGGTATTGACAATCGGGCGTTTTTCCGGCTTGCTATCCGGCATGCGGCATCGCGCGTCATCGTTTTTGATCCTGCTCCTCCTCGCCGTCAGGACGGTCTGGGGCGACAACGGAACAAACTGCCTGCCTGGCTTTAATTGGCCTGTCGGCGAAAAGATGACCTACCAACTGTACTGGGGATTTATTCCGGTTGGAACGGCCATCATCTGGACCGAATGGACGGAGGTGGCGGGCCAAAGGCTTGTTGCGATCCGGATGCGGACGTTTTCCAACAAGGTCATCGAAAAGATCTATCCGGTGAATGATACCATCGAAAGCCTGGTCGAGCCCGGCACGTTCCTTCCCGTCCAGTTCAGCAAGAATATGAGCGAGGGATCCCACCGCTACCATGAAATCACGGTATTTGACCGGACCAACCTGGTCGCCCGGTGGGAATCCAAAATCACCGGCGAAAAACGGGTTTTCACAATCGAACCCGACACACGCGACATCCCGTCATTCATGTTCGCCATGCGCAGCCAGTCATTCAAACCCGGCGAACGGCAGCATTTCAGGGTCATGGCGGATGAAAAAATCTATGATTTGTGGCTGAACATCAAGAAAAAGGAGACCGTTGACCTTGATGCCTATGAAAATGTGTCCTGCGTCAAACTTGAACCGGAAGCCGCCTTTAATGGGCTTTTTGTGCGAAAGGGCAAAATATGGGCCTGGATTTCGGACGATCCCCGCTGTCTGGCCGCCCGGGTGGAGGCCAGCATCCCGGTCGCCAATGTTCACGCCCTTCTGCTCAAGGTGGAGGGTCCCGGGGACGATTTCTGGGTCATTCCCAAGGCCCCTCAAAAAGCCCGATAATTTATGTTGCAGAGAAACCCCATATTCTATATGGTTTTTTAAGTTTTGGACCGAAGGTTCGGTCTGATGATTGACGGAGGTGACGAGGCAGGGTGGAGACCGAAGATAAATAGAGTTTGAGTTTTTTAATGTTGGGTTTTGTAATTGAGTAGAGAAAGTTCTTATTTGGAGTACAGACAAGGTGAATATTTACGTTGGAAATCTGCCGTATCAAACAACTCAGGAAGATCTGCGCGCGCAATTCGAACAGTATGGCGTCGTGGAGTCCGTCAACATCATTCAGGATCGTGAAACAGGCCGTTCCAAGGGATTCGGCTTCGTGGTCATGCCTGATAGCGCCGCAGCTCAGAAGGCGATCGACACCCTGAACGACAAGGACGTCGGTGGGCGCAAAATGAAGGTGAACGAAGCCCGTCCTCGCGCCGAGGGTGGTGCGGGTGGTGGCGGTGGCGGTGGTGAGCGCCGCGAACGTCGCTGGTAAGAACCGGCATCCGTGATAGTTCAAGGCCGGGGTGAAAACCCCGGCCTTTTTTATTTCACCCGAACAACGTCATCTGCCCGGATTCCCGCCCTTTTCGCTTGTGCCGCGCCAGTTTGGGCTGACCGGCCTCGCTGAATTCGCCGTCCTCAAGATTGGCAAGGATTTCCTTGGCCCGATCAATCACTTCGCCCGGCAACCCGGCCAGGCGAGCCACCTGGATTCCATAACTCTTGTCTGCGGCGCCGGCTATGATCTTCCGTAAAAACACGATCTGGTCATTCCGTTCACTGACCACCACATTGTAGTTCTTGACCCCGTTCATGGTCAGGGCCAGATCGGTCAGTTCATGGTAGTGTGTGGCGAACAGCGTCTTGGCCTTCGCCTTGGCGTTGTTATGAAGAAACTCCGCGACGGCCCAGGCAATGCTGATCCCGTCAAACGTACTGGTTCCCCGTCCGATTTCGTCCAGGATGATCAGGCTTCTGGTCGTGGCATTGTTCAGGATATTGGCCGTCTCCTGCATCTCCACCATGAAGGTGCTCCGGCCGCGGGCGATATCGTCACTCGCTCCGACCCGGGTAAACACCTGGTCCACCACCCCGATCTCCGCCTCGGCGGCGGGAACGAAAGACCCGATCTGGGCCATGATGACAATGAGGCCAACCTGTCTGATGTAGGTTGATTTTCCCGCCATGTTGGGGCCGGTCAGCACAATCAACTGGTGATCCGTACCATTCAGCAGGGTGTCGTTCGGAACGAATCGTTCCGCCTCGGGCATCTGCTCGATCACGGGATGACGGCCATCCTTTACGAAAACCCTGTCACCGGTGTTGATCCGGGGCCGGACATAGCGGCACAGGACGGCCCGCTCCGCCAGCGCGGCGAGCACATCCAGTTGCGCCAGGGCCTGGGCCGTGCGCTGGATCTCAGCAGTATGACCGACCACCTGGTCGCGTATCTGGACAAACAACTCATATTCCAACGCCATGGACCGCTCCAGGGCGCCCGTGATCTTCCGCTCGTACTCCTTGAGTTCCGGCGTCACAAAGCGCTCGGCATTGACGAGGGTCTGCTTGCGGATATAGTCCTCCGGCACATGGGCCAGTTGGCCTTTCGAGATTTCAATGTAATAGCCGAAAACCTTGTTATGCCGGACTTTCAAGGTCTTGATTCCGGTCCTGGCCTGTTCATGGGACTGGAATTCCGCAAGCCACTGGCGTCCCGCCGTGGCCGCCACGCGCAGTTCGTCGAGTTCGGCATTGAACCCCTTCCGGATAAGGCCGCCCTCCTTCACCGCCACAGGGGGTTCATCCTCGACCGCCCGCTCGATCAAGGCCGCCAGTTCCGGCAACAGGATCACTTCCTCTCCCAGCATTCTCAGCAGATCGGTCCGATGCCCGGCAACCAGGCCGCGGAGTTCGGGCAAGGCCGATAACGAAGCGCCCATGGCCCGCAGGTCGCGCCCGTTTTCGCTACCGGCGCTGAGCCGCGCCACCAGGCGTTCCAGGTCGCGAATACCCGAAAACCGGTCCCTGATCTCATGGAGAAGCGCACGGTCCCGCGTCAGCGCCTCCACCCCGTCCAGCCTGCGCTCGATGCCAGCCACATCGGCCAGCGGGCGCAGGATCCAGTCCCGCATCAACCGGGCACCCATCGGGGTTTTCGTCTCGTCCAGGGCGCCCAGCAACGTCACTGACCCGCGACGCTCTTCGGACCGGCGCGGCACCAGATCCAGATTCGCGCAGGTCGCCTGGTCCAGCATCATGTATTCCTCCGGATTACTGACCCGCAGGGAACGGACGTGCTTGATGTTCCGCTTTAATTCTTCCTCGACATAATGGAGGACGCCGCCGGCCGCGCCGACAGCGGCGGATTTGTGCTCGCAGCCGAACCCGTCGAGTGAATGCACGGCAAAATGACGGATCAGCCGGTCCCGGGCCACATCGTATCGGAATACCCAGTCTTCCGTGCCATTCACGACAATCCTGTCCAGTGAGGCCATGAGTGATTTTACGGCCGGATCTTTCATTTGTTCCGAGGGAACGACACACTCGCGCGGGGAATACTGCCTCAGCGTGTCCGCCAGCAAGGCGGCATCAGTGGACTCCTCAACCCAGAAGGCGCCGGTCGAAATATCCAGCATCGCCATGCCGAAGGCGTCGCCACTCCGGCAAAATCCCCCCAGATAGTTGTTCTGGACGGAGGTCAGAATGGAATCCTGCATGACGGTTCCGGGTGTGACGATGCCCGTCACTTCCCGGCGGACAATGCCCTTGGCCAGGGCCGGATCCTCGACTTGGTCGCAAATGGCGACTTTTTTGCCGGCCCGTATCAGTTTGGCGAGATAGCTGTCCACGGCATGAAACGGGACCCCGCACATCGGGATACCCTGTCGCCGGGTCAGGGTGATGTCGAGAATCTGCGCGGCTTCCTTGGCATCCTCGAAAAACATCTCGTAGAAGTCGCCCAGCCGGAAGAACAAGATGGTATTCGCAGGCAGTTTGCCCCGGATCTGCCGGTATTGCGCCATCATGGGTGTCAAGGTTTCGCCGCTCATGTCACATCTCTCTTATCACATCTCATGAGGCGCTTGCAAAACCTCCTTCGTCGGTTTTGCAAGCGCAGTATTCAGAAGCCAGTATTCAGTATTCAGAATCAGAACCATTTCACGAGTAACGTCTTATCCTATTCTGACTCCTGACTTCTGGATTCTGACTTCTCTCTTGCAAACACCCCGGAAGGGGTTTTGCAAGAGACTCTCACGTCTCACATCTCACAATTCCGTCAGCCAGGGCCTGCCACTGATCCACGGTAAGCATTTCCGGGCGGATCCGGGGATCCAGCCCCGCCTCGTACAGACACGACACCGCCTGTTCCGCGGGCAGTCCCCATTTTCCGGCCAGGCGGCCCAGAATGGTGGCCATCTGTTTTCTCCGGAAGGAGAAGGATTCCTTCGTCAATTCGCAAAACATCGCGCGGTCGCCGGTTCGGATACGGTCATCCGGCAGGCGTTCCATCACCACCACGGCCGACTTCACCTGGGGGCGCGGATAAAAACAATTGGGGCTGATCACCTTCACGGTTTCCGCCTTGTACATGCGTTGCGCCCAGACCCCAAGCAGACCGCGGTCCTTGCCGCCGGGCGCCGCCACGAGCCGCTCCGCCACCTCCAACTGGACCATGACAGTCAGGCGGCCCGGCGGACAGGGCAGGGCGAAAAGGTTCATCAGGACCCGGCTTCCGACGGAATACGGGAGATTGGACACCACCTTGGTAATCCCTTCCCGCGCACAGAACTCGGCGTCAATATCCAGGGCGTCCCCCAGGATCAGGCTCAGGCCGGCGCAACCATCGAATTGCCCGCGAAGATACTCATGTAACGCGCGATCCTTCTCCATCGCCACCACGCGCCCCGCCTTTTCGACAAGCATTTCCGTAAGCACGCCCAAGCCGGGGCCTATTTCAAGGATCACATCGTCCGGTTTCGGATCGGCGGCGGCGATGATGATATCGCGGATGTTGGCGTCGATGAGAAAATTCTGGCCCATCAGGCTGTTCGGCTGAAGGCCGCGCTCCTGGAGTAACGCCATCACCTGTGAGGGGCTTGTCAGTTTCACCATGCCTCCACCCCAGCGCCCTCACCGGGCGGCGGGCCGCTCCACAATCTGGATATAGGCGTCTTTACGGAGCCGGTCCATCCACACTGCCGACAACCGGCGGATTTCCTTCCGGCGCAGATCCTTCTCGATCGTCGAACGGACATCCTCAAAGGGCACCGGGCCGGCCTCCTGACGGTCCTCAACCTTCACCAGATAGAAGTCCCCTCCCATCCGGATAACCCCGCTGACCCCGCCTTTCTTCAAAGCCCTGATCGCGCCAGCCAGTTCGGGTTGGAAATCGCGAATATCCATCCAGCCCCAGGCGCCGCCCTGATCCGCCTTGCCATCCTCCGACAATTTCCGGGCCGAGTCCGCGAAATCCGCGCCAGCCCGGATCTTCGCCAAGGCCTCTTTCGCGGAGGCATCCCTCACCACGCGATCCACTTCGTTGGTCGAACCATGGATCAGGATGACACGCACATTGACCCGCTCATTACGGTGATATTTCTCCGGATTACCCTGATAGGCAGCCAACACATCCTTGGGCGAGATCACGACCTTGGCATCCACCTCCCGGCTTTTCATCATGCCGACAATAATCCGCTCCCGCATCCGGCGGCGCCACTCCTCCATGGACATGTGCTCATCCCGGAGCGCCTTGAGGAACTGCTGCCGGTCGCCCTCGAAACGATCCTGAACGAATTCGTTGATCTTTTTCTCGACATACTTGTCAACACCCTCCTTGTTGACTTTGGTATCCGCTTCATACGCCTTCATGATGAGTTTGGCGTTAACCAGGTCATCCAGCGCCTCGCCAAAGACTTCCTTGATCTTCCCCTCAAGTTCCGCGCCGTCATAGACTTGCCGCAACTGGGGAATCAGGGACCCTATCGCCTCATTCACCTCGCCCACGGTGATGACGGCATCATTGACGAAGGCGGCCACCCCGTCCAACGTGACCCTCTCCCCAAAAACAGATCCCGCCGCCATCAAGAGCGAAATCATGACCGCCATCAGTTGTTTCATCATTGTGTAGTGCTTTCTTGACAGATCCATACCCAAAAGGCGTTCCAGCTTCATCACCCAGCGGTGGCGCTTCTCCCGCGACGTGAGTTGGTGGGCCGGGTTGGCTTTGAAAAGGCCTTCGGACTTCGGACGCCAGTCCTCGACAGCCTTCGGATGGGTGCCGGTGAATGGCCGCAGGGTTTCCGGATCAATCTCGGAGCAGTCAATCTTCTTTGATTCCTTGCCCCAGTACTTCTCCACCTGGTCCTTGTTCGCCTGGATACGTTCCTGGCCGCGCGCCCAGCCATAGTGGAATATCCGCGCACCGCTGTGGGCGGCCTTCGGATACCGGCTCTTCTTGTGGCTTTCGAGAACCATGAAGAAAAGGCCCTCAGACGCCCAGCAGGGAATCGTATTGCGGATGATCCTCGGTTCAATCTTGTACCAGGCCGGCGACCAGGCGTAGGTATTCGTGTTGCCGTAGAAGTGGATGTAGTCGAACACCAGCGCCTCGACATTGGGATTGTCGAGATGCTGTTCCATCGCGGCGCGGATCTTGGGCAGGTCGTCTTCGTGGATAACCTCGTCGCCCTCCAGATAGAACGCCCAATCCCCGGTACAGTTGAAGAGCGCGATGGATTTCTGCTGGGCGTAGACAAAGCCCTTGATAGACGCATGCGGATCGATGTTCTCGTTCCAGGTGGTCTTGATCACGCGGATCTTTGGATCGCCGATCGCCGCCAGCATCGCCTCCGTGCGGTCCTGGCAAGGCCCCAAGGCGACGACAAATTCGTCAACGATGGGCAGAATCGAGCGGATGGATTGCACAAACGGATAGTTCAGCATCTCGCCATTGCGCAAAAAACTGAATCCGCTGACTTTCATGAGAGGCACATTACAGAATCGGCTCAATGGTTGTCAAAGCTGCAAAAAGCCGGAAATAGTGCGCTATTTACTTTTCCCGTTATGCCACTATCATATACGGCAATAGATTTGAGATGGAGTGATGCCGTGAGAAAAATCATACATGCAGTTCGAGGTTGGATCACTAATCAGGCGCCCAAGGGACGGAATACCGCCATTGTGTATACCCATACCCCCGGCAAGGAAGCCCCGCATGGCGAGTTGAATGCGAATGACCAGATCGCCATCCTGCGTCGCCTTTCATCCTTTGTGGGCAAGGAAACCATCCCCGTCACCGTTATTTTCCAGGGACGCCCGTCGCGCTCCATTCCCGACGGCACCAAGCAAAGCGGTGTCGAAGCCCGTTATGCCACCGGCGACCAATTGCGCAAGGTCGTCATGAGCGCGATTTCCGAAGCCCGGAAGACCCACTCCCCGGTTCTCGCCACCAATCTTCCCGACATGGAGAAAGTGGCCCGCAGCGAGCGGATCCGGCATATCCGGGCCTCGACTTTTGAAGAGACCCTTGACACGGTCTGCGGCCCGCTCCGACGCGATCAACCCCAGCAGCAACGCCGCCCGCAACCCCAGAAACAGGCGCAGCAGCAACAGCAGTCCCAGGCGCCCATCCCCGTCGCCCCGCAGGCCGCGCCGGAACAGGCCGAAGAATATCCCGCTCCAGCCGAGCCGCAACCGTCTGAACCCAAACCCGCCGAGTCCACCAGACCGGAGGCCGCGCCCCGCAGACTTCAACGGCACGAACCTTCTGTGAAGAAAGAAATCAAGGATCAGGCCATTCTGGACCTGATTGATCCGTTGTAATAATAGGAGCAACCATGACCACGAAACTCTATCAAGCCATTGCGACGGGAATCCTCTGTTTACTGGTCTGTACACTCGGCACACTGATATGGACGGGATGCGATACGGCCAGTTCGGATGAAGCACTGGTGATCTCGCCGTTAAGCGCAACGGTGGGGCCCAACGACACGGTCCAGTTTACCGTGTCCGGGGGATACGACTATACGTGGTCCCTAAGCCCCGACGACGGAAGCGGGACGTTGAATACAACTAAAGGTTCTCAAGTAACTTATACTTGCCTGACAACCAATGTCGGCACAAGCCCCAAGCACATCCTAGTCACGTCAACCATTCAGGGAAACGGGGGCGGGATATCCTCCTCCACGAACTCGCCTGCCACAAACTCAGCCGCATACTCCGTCACGGGAATGGCGAATATCTATTATAAGGCAGGCGCCGGAGCATCTACGAATGTGTCGTCCGCTTCCACAAATGCAACACCCGCTCTCCAGATTAGCGAGACATACGTCCAAATTCGCACAAACCAAACGCGGGTATTTGCGGCATCCTATGGTACACCACCTTACTACTGGAATCTGTCAGGTGCTGCTGGCGGGTTGTTGTCAACCAATGGAAGCTCAACAACAATGTATTCCTCGCCTACAAACAGTGCTTCGATTGGAACCACCAATATTCTGACCCTGATAGACAGTACCAGTTCGAATAAAACCGCTTTGATCATCATCACCGCCAACTAATGCACCGCGCTGCATTGCCGATCACCAGTCTCCAGAACCCCCGCGTCAAGGCGGTGGTGGGGCTGCGGCAGCGGTCGGACCGTGACGAACGCGGGGAAATGATCATTGAGGGCTACAGGGAACTCAAGCGCGCCCTCGACAACCGGCATATTCCAAAGGCCCTTTTCACCTGCCCTGAATTCTTCATGGGCACGAATGAGCCCGCGCTCATCCAGCGTTGCAGGGAAGCGGGAGCCGAACTGTTTGAATGCACCAAGCCGGTCTTTGAAAAGATGTCCTACCGGGACCGTCCGGAAGGCTTGCTCGCCGTGGCGCCGCAGGTTCACTGGACGCTGGCAGACCTGAAGCTCCCCGCGAATCCGCTCCTTGTCGTGGCCGAGGCCATTGAAAAACCCGGAAATCTCGGCACCATCCTCCGGTCCGCCGATGCCGCCGGGGTCAATGCCGTCATCATCTGCGACCGGTGTACTGATATCAACAACCCCAACGTCGTGCGCGCCAGCACCGGTACCCTCTTTGCCCTGCCGGTAGTGGAGGCCACGACGGACGAAGTCCTAAGCTGGCTCCGGGAGCATCAGATCCAGATCCTGGCGGCAACTCCCCACACCGAGTCCGAGTATTACGACGTCAACCTCAAGAAGGGCACCGCACTGGTGGTGGGGACCGAACAATACGGGCTCTCCGACAGGTGGATGAACGAGGCCGATCTCAAGGTGCGGATCCCGATGCTGGGCCAGGCGGATTCCCTTAATGTGGCCGCAGCGACAACGATCCTGCTCTATGAAGCCGTGCGGCAGAGACATTAGCCTGAAAATCCGGCGGCTTTCAACTTCTCCAGCGTGACACCGGTCCCGCCTTGCATCCGTCCCAGAGTGCGCTGCACATACTTGCCGATGATATCGGTCTCCAGGTTGACGGCGCGACCTTTTTTCAGACCCTGCAGAGATGTATTGGCCAGCGTGTGGGGAATGAGATGCACGGTGAATGATTTCGGCTTCAGATCCGCGATCGTCAGGCTCACCCCGTCAATGGCGATCGAGCCCTTGGGAACAATGCCCGCAAGCAGTTCGTCCCCACAGGCGACTTCCAAGATCCAATCGGCGCCTTTCTGTTCAAACGCCACCACCGTCCCCAGGCCGTCAACATGCCCGGTCACGATATGCCCGCCCAACCGTTCGTCGGCACGAAGGGCACGTTCAAGGTTGACCCGCGCGCCCGGCGCGGCGTCCCCGAGAGAGGTTCTTTTCAGCGTCTCGGACAGCACATCGCAGGCAAACTCACCCTTCCCCGCCGAGGTAACCGTCAGGCAGGCCCCCTGCACCGCCACGCTTTCTCCCGGGATGAGTGGCGAATCCCACGGCGCGTGACGAATAACCAGGCTCAGCCCGTCGCCCCGTGCCTTTTTCCCGGCCAGCGTCCCCACTTGTTGAATGATACCCGTAAACATTTAATCTTCCGCCTTTTCTCCTCTGTCTACCGTCAACTGTCTACTGTCTTTGCCCTTATCATGACATCGCCGCCCACCAACCGCGCTTCCGTAATCTTCAACCGTGGCGCCTTCGCCAGCGGCCATCCGGCGCCGCCCACCGCACCGATCCCGCCACCGCCAATCACTATCGGGGCTACAAACATCACCAGTTCATCCACCAGGTTCGCCTTGAGCAGCGACGCTGCCAGTTCGCCTCCGCCTTCGCAAAGGACATGAAGGACACCCTGGGCATGCAAGAACCGCATTAGAGCGGGAAGGGAAACACAGCGACCGGCGGCAGGCAAGACGCAAACCTTCGCTCCTTGCGCCGCATACTCCGCTTGGCGGCGCGCCGGACACCGCCTGGTCGTGGCCAGAATGGTGCGGGCGGCGAACTCATCCGAAAATACACGGTGATTCGAGCGCAATTGCCCGGAAGCGGAAACAATGATCCGGTACGGACACCGGCCTTTTGCAGGACGCGGCAACAACGACGGATCGTCCGTCATCACCGTCCCGGCCCCCACCATCACCGCATCAACCCGGCGACGGAGTCCTTGCACGAGCGCACGGGCCTTGGTCCCTGTGATCCACTTGGACTGACATTTCCGGTCGGCAATCCGGCCATCCAGCGAGGCGGCCAGCTTCAGCGTGACATATGGCCGGTTCCTGATCATGGAAGACGTAAAAGGAGCCAACACCTCGCGGGCCTCATCGGCGCCAACCCCGCACACAACCTCAACACCGGCCCGGCGGAGTTGCCTTAACCCCTTGCCCGCGTGGCGGGGATTCGGATCGGGGATGGCCGCCACGACCTTTCTGATACCCGCATCGATGATCGCGTCCATGCAAGGCGGGGTCCGCCCAAAGGTGGAGCACGGTTCAAGCGTCACATAGAGAGTGGCGCCCCTGGCACGGGCTCCAGCCTGCCGGAGTGCGTAAACCTCGGCATGGGGGCCGCCAGCTTTCCGGTGCCAACCCCGGCCCACCAGGCGGCCGTTCTTGACGACCACCGCCCCGACGGGCGGATTCGGCCGCGTCAGGCCCTCCCCCCGGCGCGCCAACCGGATTGCTTCGCCCATCCATTCTTGATCCGTGATTTTCATGGTGCCCTGGCAATCTCAAATTTGAAATTTCAAATCTACAATCCCAGAAATCCCTTCACAAACTCCCCCGGCTCGAACGGCGCCAGATCATCCTCGCCTTCGCCAAGCCCCACAAAATAAACCGGAAGTCCAAGTTCTTTCCGGATCGTGAAAACAAAACCACCCTTCGACGAACCGTCAAGTTTGGCAATGACGACTCCGGTAAGGTCCACACATTCCTTGAACATTCGCGCCTGGATCACCGCGTTATTGCCCAGCGTGGCATCCAGCACGATCCAAGTCTCATGAGGGGCGCCGGGCAGGGCCTTGGCAATCGACCGCCGCACCTTCTGGAGTTCATCCATCAGGGGCTGCTTGGTATGCATCCGCCCGGCGGTATCAATCAGCACGACATCGGCCTTCCGGGCGATGGCGGCCTGGACTGCATCATAAGCCACCGCCGCGGAATCCGCGCCATGGGCGCCCACGACCGCATCGAGTTTCAGACGGTCAGCCCAGAGTTTCAACTGGTGCGATCCGGCGGCCCGGAAGGTGTCGGCCGCCGCCAGCAAGGGAACAAGCCCCTGCCGCTTGGCCAGATAACCCAGTTTCGCCGTGGTGGTTGTCTTCCCCGAGCCGTTCACGCCGGTGATCAGGATCACCTTGGGAACCGTGGCGCCTTTCCAGGCAAATGGCGCCTGGGACGGGAAGGCCGCCTCAAGCATGATCTGGATCTCGCGGGCCATGTCGGCGCCACCGCCTTTTCTGCGGAGTTTCTCGATCCATTCCCCCGCGAGGCGCGGAGCGATATCGGCACGAATGAGGGACCGTTCCCACTCTTCCAGGGCCGCGGGATCCGCCTTGGAGAGGCCGGGAATCAAATGGGCCAGACCGCCCACAATCTTGTCGCGGGTCCGGGCCAGCGCGTTCAGCCAGGATTTCACAGGGGCTTCTCCGGGACTTCCATCGGGGCTTCCGACGGGGCTCCCGACGGCGCTCCTCCCGCATCAAGATCTCGACGGACACGGTCGAGTACGCCGTTGACGAACCGGCCCGATCCCACATCCCCCATGTTCTTGGCAATCGCCACCGCCTCGTTGATCGAGACCGCATGGGGAATGTCCGTCCGGCACAGCATTTCATAGACGGCCAGCCGGATCACATTGCGATCAACGCCCGCCATGCGGGGCAAACTCCAGTTCTGGGCGCATTTCTCGATGACGTCATCAATCCTGGGACGGTTGGCCAGAACACCACGGATGAGTTCCTCGATGAACTGCCGTGACTTGGCCGAGACTTTCCGCTCGCTCCAGAATGAAGCCAGCACCGGATCCAGCTCGCCCGGATTGAAATCCAGTTGAAACAGGATCTGGACCGCAGATTCTCGGGCATCTCGCCGGGATCCCATCGTCAGGCTCCCATCTGGCGCGACAGGTTGGCCATTTCAATCGCGGCCTGGGCGCCGTTCCAGCCCTTATTGCCGGCCTTCGTGCCGCAGCGTTCGATCGCCTGCTCGAGATTATCGGCGCAGACCACCGCATTGATCACAGGCAATTGCGATTCCAGGGAGATGGCCGACAGCGAGCGGGCCACCTGGGAATTGATCAGGTCCGCATGCGGGGTCGCTCCCTGGATCACCACGCCGAGGGCAATGACGGCATCCTGCCCGGCTTTCAAGGCCAGTTTCTTGACCGCGAACGGGAGCTCATTGGCGCCGGGAACCCAGACCACCGTGATGTCCTTGTCAACAACACCGTGGCGGATCAGGCAGTCAATCGCCCCGCCCACCAATTCCTTGGTGAAGAAATCATTGAAGCGGCTCACCACAACGCCGATCTTCAACCCTTTTCCAATCAGATTCCCCGACACTTCCTTCACATTCGCGCTCATATTATCCCTTTCCCCAATTCATTCATAATTCATCATTCCGCATTCATCATTCTCTTCACAGCCAATGTCCAAGCTTCTTCTTTTTCGTCGCCAGATACCGTTTGCTATGTTCCGTCGCCGGCAGCACCAGAGGCACCCGTTCGGCAATGCTCAACCCGTAGGCCTTCAGTCCGACAACCTTGCGGGGGTTATTGGTGATCAGGCGGATGCGGCGCAGACCGAGATCCGCGAGAATCTGGGCGCCGACCCCGTAATCCCGGAGGTCCGCTTTGAACCCCAGCTTAACATTCGCCTCGACGGTATCCAGCCCTTTTTCCTGGAGCTCATAGGCGTGGAGTTTGTTGGCCAGGCCGATGCCGCGCCCTTCCTGCCGCATATACAACACCACACCGGTTTTTTCCCGGGCCACCATCTGCAGGGCCTTCGCCAACTGTTCGCCGCAATCGCAACGCAGGGACCCGAACACATCGCCGGTCAGGCATTCGCTATGTACGCGGACAAGCGGAGCCCTGATTTTCCGGGGATCCCCCATGATCAACGCCAGGTGGTTTTCCTGGTCGATGAGGGACCGGTACAGCTTCAGTTTGAACATCCCGAACCGGGTCGGCATGTCCACCGTGCGGACCCATTCCACCATTTTCTCCTCTTTGCGCCGGTACTCGATGAGGCTGGCGATCGAGGCGATCTTGAGCCCATGTTTGGCGGCGAATTTGCGCAGCGCGGGCAGGCGGGCCATCGTGCCGTCATCGTTCATGATTTCGCAGATCACGCCGGCCGGGTGGAACCCAGCCAACCGGGCCAGATCCACGGACGCTTCGGTGTGGCCTGCGCGCCGCAACACCCCGCCATCCTTGGCTTCCAGGGGAAAGACATGGCCAGGACTGACCAGATCCACCCGCCGGGCACCGGGATCCACGAGTAATTTGATGGTGTGGGCCCGGTCATGGGCGCTGATCCCGGTGGTGACCCCCTCCCGGGCGTCAACGGACTCCATAAAGGCGGTACCGAAATGGTCGCCTCCGCTCCGGTTCACCATGCTGCGGATGTTCAGCCGTTCAAGGCGTTCCCGCGTCATCCCCACGCAGATCAATCCCCGTCCGAACCGAGCCATGAAATTCACGGCCCGGTCGGTGACCTTATCCGCCGCCATCACCAGATCGCCCTCGTTTTCACGGTTTGCGTCATCGGTGATGACCACCATCCTGCCCTTGCGGATATCCGCCAGAACGGCTTCTATCGGGTCGAACAGGTCTTTATTTTCGCTCATCGTAAACTCCAAAAAAAATCCCGAAGACCAAACGGCCTTCGGGATCGTGTACGGCATGGACATGCCGGACTGTCTTCTCCCATCCAGACTGAGAGACGCATTGTGCGTCATCATTACTGTCGGCCACGGCATTTCACCGTGTCTGTTCCGCATTCGCGAAACTCGCGGGCTTTAACCGCCGGTTGGGAATAACCGCCTTTCAGCGGGGCACCCTGTCCCGAAGACAACCTTCTTTATCAAATCGCTCGCAACATTTCTCCGTTGCGGCAAGAACCTTAGTACATTAACTGCTGTTTTTCAACTCTTACTTGGAATGCTTCGCCAGATAAGACGCCACGCCATCGGCAGTCGGCTTCATCGCCTCGTCGCCTTCCTTCCAGTTGGCAGGACAGACTTCACCATGAGTTTCGGTGAACTGGAGGGCATCAAGGATCCGCACCGTCTCATCCACATTCCGACCGAGCGGCAGGTCATTGACCAATTGGTGACGCACAATGCCCTTCTGATCAATCAGGAACAACCCGCGCAGTGCGACGGAGTCATTGATCAACACATCATAATCGCGGGAGATCTTCTTGTTCAGATCCGCCACGAGGGGGAACTGGATTTCGCCAATCCCGCCCTTGTTCACCGGCGTCTGGCGCCAGGCCCAATGCGTGAAATGCGAATCCACCGACACACCGAGCACCTGGGTGTTCTTCTTGGCGAACACCTTGACGGCCTTGTTGAAGGCCAGGATTTCAGAGGGACACACAAAAGTGAAGTCCAACGGATAGAAGAACAACACCACATACTTCCCGCGATAGTCAGACAACTTGATCTCCGCGAACGTATTGTCGGGTAACACCGCCTGGGCGGCAAAATCGGGGGCTTCCTTCGTCACTAATACTGCCATTTTATCATCCTCCTTGCTTGTTTAACTTTTCGCCGGCGGCCTGCCGACGAAATCATTTGCGCTTATAATGCTACCGTAGCGGTATCATTATCAAGATAATTTTTTAGTTTTTTGCGTTTCGTCAGTACACAAATCGGAGATCCGGATATTCTGGAGATGGCGGTCCACCCCGTCTTGAATGACTTTGAATTCGCGGAGAAACCGGCACAAGGGGGAACGCTGACAGGCTTGCGGTTTCGAAACGCAGGCGCTCAGTTCGACCCCCCGCGGCCCTGTGGCCTGAACGATATCAAACAAGGTGATGAGTCGCGGATCGCGGGCCAGAGTCACTCCCCCATTCTTTCCTCGCCGGCTTTCAATCAGACCCCCGTTGACCAGTCGTTTGACCAGCTTGCGCAGGAAACGATAGGGAATATCCATTTCAGCGGCCACATCGGCCGACGAAACGGTTTTTATCCCTTTCCTTTGATGTCCGGCCAGCGCCAGCACCATCCTCATCGAGTAATCCGTCTCACGCGTAATCATGTCCCCTCCGTAATTGATACTCAAAAGGTATCATTACGAAAGCCTGCACACAAGCCCTTAGTCAGATCTGCACTACGCTAGAAATTCCTTCGCCAGGTCGGCAAAAACATGGGGGGCATGGCGGTTCAAGTCCTTCAGCATCTCCAGGCAGACCTCGCGGATCTCCCATTGGGCGCGGCGGTGGCACCGGACATGAAACACATGGCGCCACTCCCGGAAGTTGGCGGAAATGACCAGCTCCGTGGTGCAGGCATTGGGAAGGACAAACCGGGCATCCTCATTCTTCAGCCCCTTGTCTTTCCATTTCTTGTACATAGCCCGCACGACCTCCATGTCGCCCTCGAATTCAGCGCGCGCGGAGTCCGGAACGGACGGGGGAACCACCCATTCGAAATTCCCTTCGGAGACATAGCGCTGGCTTTTCTGCGAGACCGCCAGCAGGCGGTGCCGGACGAGCTGGTGCGTCATGGCCCTTGAGACATCGCTGAGCCTGAACGTGGCGTACGCATGCTCGAAGGGGGATTCATGGCCCATGGCAATGAGCTTGGGTAGAAGTTCACCCAGTTTCTCAGGCACCATTTTATCCCCGCTCTGGTAACAGGTACGGGCGGCAATCTCGATTATCCGTTCGGAATCGGGTGTGATGGCAATGAGTTCGACTTTCATGGCAGAAGGTTTACCACAGAGTTGGCGGAGAAAAAAATCTTTTCGGCGGAGAAGTGGGCCCGGCAGGGTTCGAACCTGCGACCAAAGGATTATGAGTCCTTTGAATTTCGCATATAATCAGGACTTTCCTGATAATTGTGTCTTATTGTGGTTTGAGTTGACCTACCACACTCTGTTGATGTATTAGATATGTCAGATGCCGACACAAACGGACAAGCCGAAGCGAAACGTTATGAAAAAGGCCACCAAAACGACCCACAAGCGTAAGCGCGCATCAAAGGGGGCTGGCAGGCTCTACAAACGCGATACAGCCGGGAAGGAACATCCCGCAGAATGGAACGGAACCGGATCATACTGGCTGGCCTACAGCATTCCGAGCCCCGACGGCGGAATCGGTCAGCGTGTCCGCATAGCTCTACGGGACGAGGTCGGCAACGCAATCACGGATCGGGAGCAGGCTGAGACCGAGCGCAAGCGGATCATGGCACCCTATCAGACCGGGAATCATGCCGAAACCCTTCGCGCGTTACAGGCCAGAATACAGGATGCAACCGCCGCACACATTCAAGCGGTAGATGACGCTACCCCACCCTTACGGATCAAGGATGCCTGGCAGGCGTATCTTGCGGCGCCAGAACGGCCCGATTCCGGCCCGCTGACATTAGAGCAGTACGAAGGTCACTGGAACCGTTTTGAGAAGTGGAACAGCACAGCACACCCAGGATCGGAATATCTGCGGGACGTAACCGCAGCGACTGCGGCGGAGTATGCGGGCGACCTATCAAAGGCAAAGCTTTCAGGCAATCGGTTCAACAAACACGTAGGCTTCCTCCGGTTGTGTTTTCGCGTACTTGGCGACGTGGCGAGGATCACCGCGAACCCCTTTGATCGGATCAAACGCAAGAATCAACGACCCCATAGTAGGCGGGAATTGACCATTCCCGAATTGACCAGCATACTTGCCCAGTCTGACGGCGACCTTGCCCTGTTGCTGTTCTTAGGTGCAACCACCGGGCTTAGGCTCGGGGATTGCTGTACCCTGACATGGGGAGAAGTAGACCTTGCGCGAGGGATCATCCGCCGCATTCCCAATAAGACCGCCAAGAACGGAAAGCCGGTAGTGGTGGGTATTTCGCCAGCATTACATGACCGGCTATCGGATCGGGCAGGCAAGAAGCGCACAGGGTACGTGCTGCCGCTGATTGCTGAACAGTATCGGCGCGATCCGACAATCATCACCAATATCGTCAAGGATCACGTCCTGGAGTGCGGCATTGACGTACACGCCCCTAGCACCGGAAACAGGATCAAACGCGATGCAGACGGCGCTCCGAAACGCGGTGATGACGGCAAGGTAATCACAGAGTACACCGGGAACCCTGCCGTTGTCGAAGTCGGTTTCCATTCGTTGCGTCACACCTGGGTATCCATGCATGCGGCAGCAGGTACCCCCGGCGCAGTCATACAGGCCAGCGTTGGCCATGCTAACCCGTCAATGACGGCGCACTACACTCATGTAAACGAAAGCACTGCGAGAGACGTCGCCAGGGCATTGCCAGCATTTGCAGGAGGTATTCCGAAAAAAGGCCCCCTTCCGGAATGGGCAGTGGAGTTGATCAAACTCCTGACCCCAGAAAACGTAATGACGATTCAGACCAAACTACTCGGAGCCGGATGATATGAATACGCAACATAATAAACTCTCTCGTAACGTTATCAACAAGAAGAATGCCGGACGATCACCATTATCAGCGATTCGATGCAAGGACGACGGTCAGCCCTGTATTCAAAAAGAATCACGCGCACAAGTCTTCCGACTCTGGCGCAAAGCTATAACGGGAGCTTGCCTGATTGTTCGCGATGGCGATGAACGCGATATATTCGCCGTAGACCGCGAGGTCTCGCGTCTCATTCATCAACTTATTCGTCGCGCTGACGAAAGTGATGCAGCAGGCTACTTCGTGTTTATTGTTGCACAGATATGTACTGAAAGGTTCATGCAACTAGCTCTCGCGCCTACTCCACCAACGTGGGTCAAAGATTTCGCGCAAACATTTTACGAGATTCCGTGGTTGATGACCAATGGCAAGCCAGCACCAGGCTTCAAGGTGGCTGATGAGAAGTTGATGTTTGGCAATTACTTAAGACGCGGCAAGAGCTCCTTCGGCGCGAAGCCAACAGAGGCAGTTGCTGCAACAATCGGCCTAGTTCGAACGCAACGAGAGGAAGAAGCGATAGCGAGCGGTGAATCACTGCCTATCGTTCATAAAACCGTTACATGGCATGACATCAAGGAGATAGTGAGGACATTACTTGATGAGGATGCGCACGCTAATATCACCTTGACCTTGAAGGCAGGCAGCTATCGCCATACAGACGCAGCTGTAAAAAAAGAATGGCTCAAGCGTTGCAAGCGTGCATTCAGAAACCTCCGTCCATCCAAGTGACATAGAGGGGTTCAAATCACCGATATAAACCCCCAGTAACTTTCACCGACAGTTCTATCCTGTCTCCATGAATGCGGAACTACCGCTTGGAAGGAGACAAGATATGACAGAAGAAGCTGAAATAATCGAGATGGTGTTGACCGCGCCGAAAGATCGACGACCGGCAATCATCGCTGCAGCAAAAGGAACACAGAAACCACGGCCAGGCACTATCAGGCAGGCCGCAGAGATAGGCTGTTGCGATCCCCGAACAATCGCTCGTTACGCACAGCGAGGTCTGCTCACACCCATTCGGATAACTCAAAGACGAGTGCGATACGACTTGAATCAGGTGGAGCGACTTTTCACCCAAGGTGCAGCGGCGCTGAAACCGATACAGGCTGAGCGACATGCGCAAAGCCATGAGGGGGATGCCTAACATGACCTTCACAAACCGCCAGATTTCAATTTCCACCGGCGCGTCCCCAGACCGTGTGCCTGGCGGTTCGCGGCGAGGGGCCGCTGGTGGATTCATTTTACGAGTTCTCATACGACTGGCCGCACTTGCATGGAGGGTATGCCCATGAAAACGAGTGGAGACGATGCTGAGTTCATGGCTCGACGCGACCGCGTCAGAGACCTTGTGCTCTCTGTGCAAAAGTCCTTGAAAGCTGATTACTCTGTGGAACATGTACGCTCAGCACTTGTTGCGGGAGGGCATCTATCATGTGACGTGGATGAAGCCATTGAAGCCGTGACTGACCCAGAGAGTGGCACTGTCAAACAACTATTGGTAGTTGTCGCTCAGGATTCTACTCCTTTGGAAATGGCACGCAGTGGCACCCCCTACGCCATGACTGATTTGGGTAATGCGGAACGACTTGTCGCCTACTATGGTGATTCGTTCCGCTGGGACGTAGCCCGGAAGTTATGGCGTATCTTTGATGGACGGCGTTGGGCTGTGGACTCTGCGTTGCGCGTGCAGGATAAAGCCGCAGAGACGGCTCGCAAAATTCGACGTGAAGCTGCGGTCTCCCCGCCCGGCAATGGTAAATGCGACCTAGGGAGAGATCTTTTCGCCCATGCAATAAAATCGGAATCGCGGGATAGGTTGGCGGCCATGATCGAAGTCGCAAAATCTCGCCCTGGCATTGCGGCCGCAGCGGACGTATTTGACGCGGATCCCTGGGCATTGAATGTGATGAATGGCACCATAAACCTGAGAACGGGCATACTGCGCCCCCATAATCGCGCTGACTATATTACCAAACTGGCACCGGTCGAATATCGTCCGGGTGTGCGTGACGAACGCTGGGATCGTTTTCTGATGGAGGCGACGTCTGGTGACAAAGATCTCATCGATTTTCTGCAAGTGGTGTCAGGATACACCCTAACAGGTTTAACCACGGAGGAGATTCTCATTCTTATATATGGCCCTCAAGCAAGTGGGAAGACCACCTTCCTTGAGTCATTGCGGTCCTGTCTCGGGGACTACGCCAGGACTATCCAGGCCGATTTGTTGGCAAAGAAGAAAGACCACCATGGCGGAGGAGGTGCGAGCCCAGAGCTTGCCGCATTGGCCGGTGCGCGACTGGCTGCCGGTTCTGAAATGGAACAAGGGCGGGAACTGGCCGAAGCCTTGGCCAAAAACCTGACTGGCGGGGAGTCGATAACAGCGCGTCACCTGTACGCAGAATCTTTCGATTTCCATCCACAGTTTAAACTCTGGTTGGCGTTGAATCATTGCCCAAAGGTCTCTGCGGACGATGGCGCAGTCTGGCGCCGCATTCTCAGGATTGGCTTTGAACATACCGTTCCCCCCGAGCGCCGTGACAAAACGCTAAAACTGTACTTGCGAAATCCTATTGGTGGCGGTCAGGCGGTTATAGCGTGGGCCGTCGAGGGATGCCTGAGATGGCAACGAGAAGGCCTTACCGTACCCGAAGCCGTACGGAAATCCACGGAGGCATACCGCCAGGAATCTGATCCAATGGCGACTTTTTTTGAAGACGCTCTCCATTTTACGCCAGGAGCATGGACGCTCTGGAATGAAATATGGAATGCTTACTGTGACCACTCTGCGGAGAACGGGACCCCCGAGAAATACCGCGTGTCGCCGAAGCGCCTACAGGAACGGCTGAAAGGCCGCGAGTGCAAGGCAGAGCGTCGTAATCAGGGCCGTGGCTGGGCTGGTGTTGAGTTTCAGGATGGGTGGGAAACCGTGAGCCATGTCGGTCATGCCGGTTATGACGCCAATTCCCAAAATTTCTCTAGTGATTCTTCTCATAGAGAAGTCTTGGACAAACCGACATATCCGTCTGACCCGACATGCGAGGCCATTCCTGAACCAGCCGAAGTGGGTGAAATATGACCTGTCATGACCGAGACCTGTTGCAGCGTGTACATGATGCCGGGATAACGCTGATCGTGGATGGGAACCGCCTGAAGTACACGGCGCCGGCCGGTGTGCTGACTCCTGACTTACGGGCCGCCCTTGCTGAACTCAAGCCAACTATCCTTCACGAGTACCACGAGCGGGCTGGCATTCTGGAGTACGACGGCCGCATGCCAAGGCCCGAAGCCGAGCGCCAAGCCGGCGCTTCGACCCTGGCAGGCGAGGAGGCCCCATGAACCTGCGCACCCTCATCGAGGAAGAGTGTCCCAACCACCTGCCGGACGGATCCTGTATGGGGGCTGACATTGATGACCTGGGCAGGACCAACCGGTGCACACCCCGAACCAAGTGCCTGGTGGTATGTGGGCGACCATGTGGGTATCTCGAGCAGCTTGTCCTACGGATGATCGAGAACACCCATGACAAACGGAAAGAGACTGAACTGATCAAAGCACGGGAAAACTATGAGGTGATGAAGCATGAATGCGAACGAACGACTGGACGACATATTGTGGAGCGAACCCCGAATGCAAACTTTGCTGGGCTGTGCGAAGAAACAGCTTCGGCGCCTTACCCTGGAAGAAGGTCTCCCGGGGATCCGACTGGAGCGGGGTCTCTATGTTTACAAGGCCCCGGAAGTCTTGAACTGGATCGAATCACGGAAGACGGGTTGTCGCTCAGTCGTATCTGATTCTGAGGATGGCTTATCTACCCCCTAACTCGATCTGCCACTGGTTGCCAAAAGCATGATCATGGGGATCAATACCAACACCGCGCCCCCCTCAGATTCGAGGGCTCGGAGGCTAACGATTCGATGCTGGCATCGACCGGGAGAATGACTGTCACCTCCGTTATCCATGACGCCTGGGCATACTGCATGGTGATATGTATTCTGTCAGCCCAGAAAACCGCGGAAAGAGACGCCAGGAGTGCCCCCTATAAAAGGGTCTGAAGACCCCCCGAAGTATTATGGTTCGCAATCCAGACATGAATGCAGACATGGGATTGCTCACTTAAAAGGGTCTGTATATAGAGATTATACCGAACGCCGAAAACGCGTCAATACTATTATGCAGAACAGGCGTATTCATTGGCAAATCTTCGCGGTAAGACGGTACTGATGAGGATAGAAGTGCTCCTATCGATGACGTCTCATTCATGGCAGATGTCATCGTGCGCTTTGCCGGTCATATACATGCGGAATGCCTTGGCCAATACCTTGGGATCAGCGATATGCTGCTTGGATGGCTTGCCCTTTTCCGGTAGGCAGACTGGCACGAGCTTGTTCATTGTTGGATTGTCATTCCGTTTCAGTGCCAGATCAAGATGAAAGACTGTGATCTGGTGCCCCTGGCTACCGGGCTGATCGAGAGGACTTCAGACATTCAGGAACAGCCGGGGAATGCGGAGACGCTGACATCGAGGTGCGCCGGTCATTTTGTCTTCTTTGCCGTGAATCCCGAGTCGTCGCCGAGATGGAAGAAGAGGTGGCCCA
>Ga0073936_10002553_pt1 | contig 27050 bp, 16 predicted proteins | sample AliMusrvi5mmetaG_FD_87041 | JGI IMG/M metagenome (GOLD analysis project Ga0073936, IMG submission 87041) | Freshwater lake bacterial and archeal communities from Alinen Mustajarvi, Finland, to study Microbial Dark Matter (Phase II) - Alinen... | ecosystem: Environmental > Aquatic > Freshwater >...
ATTCTCGCCCGCACCGGGCTCGCGTCGCTCAGAACCACCGTCTACCCCCCCAATCGTATCGGTACTGATCTCAATTTCGTATCCTCGTTATTTTTCAGCGGGTCCATCGACGAAGCACGTCTGACCACAGGCGCCCGATCAGCCAACTGGGTCTGGGCGGAATGGATGAATATGGCTTCGAACACTGTCTTTGCCACCACAAAGATATACCGGTCCCAGGGAACGGTTTTCATATTCAAGTGAAAGAAAGCCCCATGCTACGGAAACTGATTTATCTCGGAGTAATAGTAACGATGGCCACTGTTAGCCTGGCAATGGATGTTACCGCGCCACAACCACGAGATGTATTTTTCGGACTAAATGAGGACCCGGTATGGGAATGCAAAACAGATCAACTCCTGGAATTCCGCCATCATTTGGAGAAAACCGGGTGTGGATCCTTGCGAATCCCTCTTCGCTGGCGGATAGTCGAGCCCCAGCCGGGGCAGTGGGATTATTCGCGGATTGACGCAGTACTGGATGCCATTCCGAAGAATGTGGACATTCTCGCCACGCTCATGTCCGTTCCATCCTGGGCCAATGGAGTGCCACTCAACACAACCAATGGCTGGTTCGATGCCTATCCCCCGACCCAGATGGCGACGTGGAGCAACTACGTGGCGCGCACGGTGACAAAGTACAAACATCGGATCAAATATTGGGAGATTTGGAACGAAGAAAACGGAGTGGACTTCTACCGTCCCAAACCCGACGTGAGGCAATATGCCGAATTGCTTCGAACGGGCTATATGGCGGCCAAAACGGCGGATCCGGCTTGCGTGGTTGTGCTCGGCGGCCTGGTGATGAACGGGATTGTCCCGAGTCCCTGGGAACCCCACAAGACGATGGCCAACTATCTGGAGGCGTTATACCAGACCGGGGGCAAGCCCTATTTTGATGTGGCAAATATTCATCTCTATGTGACCCCCACTGAAGGTGTGGCGCATGCGGGTAAATTGACACGCGCCACGAGGGACATGATGGCTCGCAATGGCGACGCCCATAAACCGCTCTGGATTACCGAAATCAGCGCCGTGCCCTCGGGTAAGCAAGGATTTGAAAAGGAGCAGGCTGAATTTCTAACCGCTCTGTACCGGGACATGCGGACGGAGAAACAAATTGAACGGATGTTCTGGTTCAAGCTTCGGGATATGAAAGCGGATCTACTGGGTGGAGAAGGCGCAATGGGCCTGCTGACTATTAACGGAAGACAGAAACCTGCTTTCGAGGCCTTCCGGGATTCTGCCGGTAAATAGGAACATTACGAAATCATTCCGGCACTCAGGTTTTTTGGCAACAGTCCCCTGCATGCAAAGCGTGGTGGCGGTAATCGCGAGGGCTCGACCCCATAATCCTGCGAAATTGCCGTGTAAAATAGTTGCTGTCATCAAACCCGACGGCCGCGGCCACTTCCTTGACGCTCTGGTCCCCGGTGGCCAGAGACTCACACGCCTTCTGAATGCGAAGCCGGATCAAATAATCGAAGGGCGAAGTGTTCAGTGTCCGTCTAAAGGCCCGTTGAAAGGTGCTTTTGGACATATTCACCAGCCTGGCAAGGTCATCCAGTCGGATGGGCTGATCCAAAGCGGATTCCATGTGGTCGAGGACGGGGCCCAGACGGAGAAGTGCTCTCGACTCCGGATCCTCAATGCTCGAGTAACAACGAGAGAGATACCCCACGACCTGCATGAACAAGGAGGAGGCCATGCACCGGTATCCGAAGCGTTTCCGATCCAGTTCCTTATCAATATTATCCAATAGATCGCAAACAACCGTCAGGTTGGCGGGTGAGAGCCTCAAACGACTCCGAACCCCATGGGTGGATCTCAACCGGGGCTCAATGGAAAAGAGCGCACGGAAACCAGGCGACGTGTCTAAATCATGAATAGGCAGGTGAAGTTGCGCCAGATCGAAAACCACATTATACAAAGCCAAGTCGCGTGTATCCCGGTAGGAATGCTGATCCTGTTCCCGAATCACAAACACGTCTCCGGCCTCTATAGGGTGTTCCTCCGTGCGGGTCGCGTGCCATCCCCGACCTTTTGTCACCACGACCAGTTCGGTGGCATCGTGGTCGTGGAACCGATGTTGAATCTGAACTCGGATCCCAACCACATAGAGCGACATGCCAACCTTGGCAAAGATCTCCCGGCAATTGTAGTGAGTTCTGGTAATGATTTTTTCCAAGGTCTGCCTCACGGAATGAAACGCCCATATAGTACTGGTATTTGAGGTGATAATCAATAGCATTGGATTTGACGGCTACTGCATCCTGGCCGCATAATTGGCGCCCATCATGGAAAAAGAATTATGTTAATAAAACAGGCGTTTAATGTTCTCTTTGGGATGTTCATGTTCGTTCAAGGAACTTTTGCGATCAATATGAAAACAGTAGAACTCACTGGAAACTGGAGGGAAACCCCGGAGTTGTTGCCTTCCATTCAAACCCATGAACCGGCACTGGCCGACAGAACGACAAGGCATTTTGCCCAAACCCTTCACTTGCCAAGCGGACAGTACAATCTGAAGATCCTGTATGAAGTGTCATATGACAGCGCAAAGGGGGGCGCCCTGGACAATATTTTTACCCAATTCCAAGGGCTCTCGATTAATGGCCACCCGGAGGCGCTCGATTTTGTCGCCGGTGACGCAGGTGATCTCTTCAACGCCACCCGGGATTTTACGGTGACGAACGGGGCCTCCAACGTCAAACTCGATCTCCAATGGGGAACGACGCGTCCCCCGCGTCTCTGGCTGACGTCTCAAGCCTTACTGCCGGCCGCCACAGGCTTGCAGGCCGTTTCACCACCTGACGGAAATGGTGAACTCCTGTTGGCACACGGCATTCCTTTCCTGGCGCGCCAACTCGATCTCAGTTGGGATCCCGCCGGCTTTAGCGGCGATCACCAGTGGAAAAATAGTGAGCGCGGTACGCTCCGGCCCTGGGCGAATGGCATGACGCTCCCCTGCGATGGAGCGCGGGTCAATACCGCATACTTCCTCGGGATGATTCATAGCATCGATATTGCCAACGGCTCCTGGTACAGCCGCAAAGGCGATCATGGCTACTCCCACTTTGTCGGCGACCGAGCTGGCGAAATCATTGTCCATTGGACGGAAGGAGGCTCGACCTCCATCCCTTTGATTTTTGGATTTAACATCTGGTATGGCCGGCCCTGGGACATCATCTGGCACAATGCCCCCTATTCACCCACGGATGGCTATGGCAATAAAAATTCAGATGCCGCCTTATTCGGAGGCGAGGAGAAACCCCGCCAGACCATCCGCGATGGCTTGGCGCTCGTTGATGGCCTAAGGACAATGGGCTCGCGCAGTTGCAATGCCCGCTATGTATTCGCCGTCGATCTCGGCGGACGGGCCGTGCGCGATATTCAGGTGGTAGGCTCGCCCGATCTTTACGGGCATCCGGTGGTCAGCGCTGTCACACTGCAAACCTCCTCAACTGGAGACACGCTGACTCCACTCCCGGCGGTCTCTCAAGAAAAGCCTAATGTTAAACTGATGCCACTGGCGAAGGTCCAACCGGAAACCTATCAGCCTCAAATTGAAGCCATCCAACGGCTCCTATATGCCTTTATTGATGAGTTGCCGAAATTGAATAAACCTGAAATCCCCAACGGATATTTCGGGCCGCATTACGATTTCAGCGGGCCCCGCGAGGCCATCTACACGGCAACATATCTTTACCGGAACGGGCCGGAATGTGCAGGCTACATTGCCGACAATGGAATTGGATGCAGTTCACCCACCGCACGCAAGGCTTTGTTCCACTACATCGAAGGCGCCGGTTTCTGGCGCACGGAAGTACCGGCCTTTAAAAGCCTTGATAGCTGGCTGAATCTCTATGTCACGCGACAACCCGGGAATTTGCCGGGACGAAATTGTGCGTGGTCACGGGGTATTGGAGAACTCCTGCGCGAGAGCATGGCACTGGGCTACGACAAGTTCGTCGACAGTTACCTCGACTGGCTGGATCAACGTTTGTTTCTGGATGGCAAGCCGCCGCATTGGGTGCGTATCACCGGGGTACCCGAATATACCCGCCAGAGCCGCCAGGTTGGCGAAACACAAGAAGACAGTAACCGCGAAAATGACGGCCATGGCATCTGCATGTGGGGCCGCTACATGATGTGGCATTGGCAGGGACAACCGAAGACGTGGAATGAAGACCGTCGCTGGAAGGCCACGGAAGCCTCAGCGGACTGGATTAAGTGGCAGATGGATACCGAGTCGCTTTTCCCCAACCGTGGTAAAGAAGTGCTGTACACCGAAAGTGAATGCGCGCACGGCAGTTACGATATTTACTCTTCCTACAATTGCCTGCACGGACTCAAACTGGCCATACGAATGGCTACGGCCCTTGGCCGTACCAATGCGGTGGCGCGCTGGCAACCGGTTTACACCCGACTGCGAGCCGGCATCCTGCGGGACCTGGTGGACGAGAGCCCTGTCGGTCCCATCTGGCATACAGAGGCAAACTGCGACTGGCAGGACCATGCCCACAAGCTCGTCCACATCCAATTAGCCACGGAGGGAGACACCTACACCCCCCTGCAGGATTATGTCCGTGGCGACGAAACGGATCGGCGCTATCTGGAAATCAGCCGTAACTCCTACCGCTTTCTCATGCGGGAGAAGAACTACAATTGCTTGCGTATGTACGGATATGGCCAGGGCATGATGCTGCAATCGGCCTTGCTGCTGGATGAAATGGGCGACGCGGAGAAATTTCTAAACCTGATGGTCACCTACTGTTACCTGCCGCAACTTGAGGGCTGGACCGGTCCCGAAGGCATCATTGTCCATCGCAGCGGAAAGTATTACCTCCCTGTCAACGGTTACATGGGGCAGGATTCACACGTCGCTGACAGTGTTAAAGCGGTGCGGTTGATGTTGGGAGTGGACGACAACGATCCCGAACACCTGCGTTTTGTGCCGCGTTTCCCGGCAACCTGGCGGCGCGCGGGAATTTCAAACTTCCCGGTGCTCACCGGCGCACAGCGCCAGAAATGCAGTTATGTTTATACACGCGAGGCGACTCGACACACGTTTGAGTATTCCTTTGACCGCCCCGTATCATCATTGCGTGTGCGCCTCGGACCGTTGCCAACAGGGACGAAGATTGTTATGGTCAAGTGGAATGAACAGAAGACGCCTTATGAATGGCTCGATTCAGGAGATAGCCGGTGGGTTTGGGTAAGCTCAACTTCCGAAAGTAAGGGTGGAGTAATCGTATTGGATATCCAACCCTAAACTCGTCGGCTCGTGGAACTTGATGAAATTGATTAAATATTTGATGTATCCCTTCATGTTGGCGCCCGTGGTGTTCCCGCTCCTGGCACACCCCGCGCGTGCCGCCGGAGAGGAGAGGACTGTTACCCCTATGCCAAAACCTCCACCTCAATTCATTGATGCCCGACGCATTGTGGTCCTGGGCGACAGTATTACCCAAGCCGGAGACTATATCGTGGATTTGGAATGCTGGCTGCTGTCGCAGGGAATTCCCATAGAGGTTCTGAACCTGGGACTGGGCAGCGAAACCGCAACGGCGCTGACCGCCGAAGAAAACCGGGAACATAAGGAGAAATTCACATTTGAACGGCCCTGGATAGGCGAGAGATTGGATCGCGCCCTGGAGGCAACGAAACCGGATCTATTGATTGCCTGTTACGGCATGAACGACGGCTGTATGCCGTCGGGTGAAACAACAACCAGGCGATTCGCTGAAGCGGTCGCCCATTTACGTGATACCGCATTTAAGGCCGGGGTGAAGCAGGTTGTATTATGCACGCCGCCGGTCCACGACAACAAGGGCGATCTGACGCAGAATCCCCATGACCAGAATCTTGAGCGGTTTACCGCCTGGCTGCTTTCAAAACGCGCCGAAGGCTGGGATATTGTCGATATTCATACCCCCATGCGCAAAGCGCTCGAAGCGGGACGGGCAAATAACCCCAAGTTCCTCTTCGCCGAGGACGGGGTCCACCCGGGGCGCGAGGGCCACTGGTTGATGGCGCGTCAAATCCTGACGCAATATCTTGGGGCGAATCTGGACGGGAAGACCTGCGCCGAGGACTTCTTTCCGGCACATGGCGTCGAAATCCGTAAACTGGTTCAGGATCGGCTGGCGCTGCGTTACAGCGCCTGGATGACCCGGATCGGGCATAAGCGCCCCGGCGTGCCGGGCGGACCGGGCGCCAGTCCGGGCCTCTCTGTGGCCGAAGCCAACGCCAAAGCGGCTGAAATCACCAAAAAAATCAGTCAGTTGATTGGAAGTGCGCCGGCCTTGAAGGAGTATAATTTCTTTTGGTGGGATGGCGGTTTTCGCGCGGTGCATAACGCGCCGAGACCGGATATCAATCCGAATGGGCTCTGTCATGTGCTCACGCCCCAGTACCGGCTTGATATTTCGCGCGAAGAGGCGACGATCAAGGGCTTTTCCAGCGCCCCGGATGACGGGCCGGACGCCTTGCTGCATGGCTTGACCATTCCCCCCAATGCGTGGCCGTTGAACACCTCGATTGCGGTCGAAATTGAAGGTCAACGCTTCCATGTTGACCCCCGGCCGTCCACTCAAAGGGCGCTGATGATTTACGACTCCGGCTCCATCGCCCAAAAGTTACACCTGAAAGGCATTCAGCTCATCGACGAGAAGGGGCAACCGCACAAACAAGTTGAAATGGAAATCACTTTCGTCTGCTGGCAAGATCTGGTTGCCGTAACGTGGGAGCTTTTAAATGCCGGGAACCGCCTCCCGTTTTCCGGGGCAGCCAAAATTGAAATAACTTTTTCAGGCTCCTTTTATCCTGCGCTCTTAATTCAGCCTCAAGAGACGACTACCATGATCGGAACGCACCAATATGCTGCCAAAGGGAACACCGCCCGCCTCTATCTCGCCTTTGCTCCAGTTGCCAAAGACGTCACCGTTACAGCCACCCGGCTGACGGATCGCGTCGGGCTGCCGGTGGCCTGGAACCCCACCTATGCCGCCTTCATGGTGTCGCTGGACGGCTATACCGGGAAGGACCCGTATCGTCTTCAGCTCTCGGCCAACACCGCCCTTACAAACCCGGCCCCCTGCCGACTTGTTTTGGCGCGCGAGGGAGGAGTGAGCCTCCGTTCTGACGGGACCATAGACACGAATGATCTCCATAAGAATCTGAACGTCATGGGTTCCTATCCCGTCGCCTTTGACATGAATCTCCGCCCCAACGGCGGAATGTGGCAGGTCTCCAGCGACATTCATGAGTTTAAAAACTATCCGCAACCCTATCCCCGCCTGTGGTTGCATCTGTACCGGCAAGCGTCTTGTTCGGTGAATCAACCTTTTTCAGAGACGGTCAATCTGGCCTGGGCCAACACTTCCACGCAACCGGCGGCGCAGTTCTGCCAACTCTCGCTACTGGGCTGGGACGACAACCCGAAGTATAGCGGCAATCACAACCTCCGCGCGATTCAACTCTGGATACAGGGCTTGATCAACCAAGCAGAGATCACCTGTCTCTCGCCCGACTCCTATATGTGCGGCAATGTCATCACAGATATCCGACCCATCGACCAAACCCACTCATGGGGGGCGAATATGGGCGGCGGGGATTTCCTGCGCTTCGACACCAAAACAGCCACAAATGAATGCATGGAAGCCGCCCGCGTTCACTTTCTATCGTACGGGCCTTATCTCGGTACGGCTCGAATCTTCAACACGTCAACTCATGGCGAAATCATCGGAACGGTTGACGCCTCCATCCTTGCGGCCAATGATATTGCGCGTATCTGGTTCGACTGCCGCTACGAAGTCATAAAGGATGTCGAGGCGCAAAATATCCAAATCGCGTTTCTGGGCTGCCCCACATACGACTACAGTGCTCTGGCTCGCTATGCATGGGGTGATGCGGCGGGGAAGCAGAATGATGCGTTACTGAAAAGCACACTCATCGAAGAAAGCGAAGTGCTGCCGATTGAACCAAAGCCCGGCGTATGGGTCGCCGCCTACCGCGGGGGCGTCATTGACGAGCAGAATCGCGAACCGAATGCCAATCGGGGCATGGTTATCCGCAAAACGGAACTCTCACTCGCAGGCGAGCCTGATGCCCGGCTGAGTTTACACCGGATTGCGGCCGTCAAACGGTTTGTTTCGACAAGTCAATTCCAACTCCGATTGGATAAGAAAGATGGCACGCCTGTCCGTCTGCAAAAAGGCGACCGGATCCGGGTTGTGTTCGAGTATGTGCCGGTATTGAAGTACCACACCGACTATGCCCGCGCAGGCCACTGTCCTGCCTATTACCAAATCCTGCGCGACCATCCGGATAGTTTTGAGCCGGTCGCCTATGAAGCCAAGCATGGCGCCTGGCGCTTCGAGGATCTCACCGGAGCCGCCGTTGATCCGGATGCGGCCTTCCCGACCCTGACAAATATCAAGTCTACCGCGAGCTTCACATTGGTCGGCGGCGGCGCGTTTACTCCGTTGCGGATAAAACTGAAAGAGCGTCCGGCGCACCTCACCCTTTCCCGGATTGATAATGGCCAATTAATAAACGCCCTCACTGAAGCCCAGGGAGCGCCCCCCTACCAGCTTGATAAGCTGAACGGGGAGTGGCTCGTTACAATTCTTTTGCGGGGTTCACCGGCTTCCGCCGAGGAGGAACCACAAAGACGCCGTTTCGTTCTAAAGCTACAAGGAGCCGATTTATGACAACGCGGATCACAAATTGCTGGGATAAAGTACCGGTCAAATCATTAGAGGTCGAACATTCTCTGGTGTATGAAGGAAAGCCGGGGCTTGCTTACAGTCATCAAGCGCAATTGACCACCCATCAGGGGCGTTTGGTTGCCAGTTGGACGCTAGGCGTACGCGATGAGGAGGGGCCGGGCGAGGACATGGTTTTCTCTATGAGCGATGACCATGGGTTGACCTGGTCGCCGCCCCGCGTCATTGCTTGTGCCCAACCCGGCCGCGCCGCCAAGACGGTCGTGGTCTCGTCCGGCATTCGCAGCGTCGGAGATGCCATGATTGCCTATTCCGGGCACTGGGACCGGACGCCCGAAGGCATTCTTCCCGACGGTAATCGGACGCATACAAATGACCCGGCGGGCCGCTTGTTCGCCGATTTGCGGACCGAGGCGCGGGTTTCACATGACGATGGCGCGAGTTGGTCCGCCCCCGTGGTGGTGGCGCCGGACTTGAGTAACTATATGGCGCCGTTTGAAACGCAAAGCGGACGGCTGATCCTGCCAGGTAATCTCACCTATCGCTGGACGGACGACCCCATGGGGCTCAAAGACTGGCATTGGGCGGGTGCGCCGGGAATACATGAGGGGATCATGGATAACTACTTCAATATGTTCCAACTCAATGAACTGGCCGGCACGGGGCAACTCTACAACGAAGCCTGTGGCTATCAACTTGCGGATGGCACGTTGCGGATGATGCTCCGCAACGAGACTGCCGTGATGAAAGCCAACGTCTCCACCCGTCTTGGCGTGAGCGAGAGTCGCGACAACGGTCTCACCTGGTCACGTCCCGAACCGACGGATTATACCGATTCCGTTTGCCGGGCACATTTCGGCCGTTTGCCGGACGGGCGGTACTTTGGAATGAGCTGCCCGAATCCTCCGGGTACGGCAGGGTGGGCGGCGCGAACGCCCGCCATTCTCGCTCTCAGCGGGGATGGTTCCATTTTTGACCAGCATTGGCTCATTGGAAGTGAAAAAGACAAGTCGGCTCGCTGGGCGGGATACGGGAAGGGAGGTCGCTATGGATATCCTTATCTGCATGTCGAAGGTGAATACGGGTATGTCATTTACTCAGTGAACAAGGAAGATATCGGCCTTGGCCGTTTCCGGTTGGAAGATTTGAAATGATGGACGATACTTTGTTGATTTCAGTTATCGCTATGAGATCGATGCCCTGCTGCCCTACGAACCCCAAGGCACAATCTACACGCTCCGTTGAAGGAGCCGGTCGGCCACGGGGAGGAGCGGCAAACGCACGGCCGGGGTGATGGGAATGCCCTGCGCCCGTAGCGCCGCCTTGAGCGCAACGAAGAAATTACCCGTCGCAACCAGGGCGTCAATGAAGACGATTGCCTGAGCCTGGTAGTTGCGGGCGGCCATCAGATCACCCCGCTGAAAAGCCTCTATCAATTTCAAATAAACCGGCGCAATCACATTGTAAGTTGAGCCCACCCCACCTTCGGCGCCCATCGCCAGGGCGCCAAGCAGCATTTCGTCACGGCCCCACAGCACATCGAACCTTCCACCCGACACCCGCAGGGCTGAAAAATAGTCGCCCATGGCCTCATGGGTAAACTTGATGCCGGCCAGATTCGGGATACGCTCCGCCGCCCGGGGCAGAAAATCCGCGATACTGAGATTGACGCCGTTCATCGAGGGCATATGGTAAAAATAGAAGGGTAAATCGGGTGCCGCCGCCGCGACCGGAACACACCAGTCCACCAAGCTATCAATGCCGACCGGCTTGAAAAAACCGGGGGCTATCGCCGCAATGGCATCGGCCCCGATGGCCTGGGCATGCCGGGACAACCGTTGGCATTCAACAAGGGAGTTATGCCCGACATGCACGAACAACTTCATACCCGTCGGCAATACCCGCCGCCACTCGGCAGCCAATTGTTCCCGCTCTTCAATACTAAGCGACATCCCCTCGCCCGTGGTGCCGTTGACAAAGACCCCAACCACCCCCTGTTGTTTTAAAAACTGAGCCAAAGGAGCGACAACGCTCAAATCAATAAGACCATCATCCAGGAACGCCGTAGGCGGAGCCGCAATCAGACCTTTTGTTTTCATCATAACCTTTCGCGAATGAATTGTTCATCAAGTCGTGCCAGTCGCAATGAGCGGCTGTCGTTCATGTGGTCGATACAGCCGCACTCGTAAAAACAGAGAACCGGGCCATCCGGAAGCTTCGCCAGGTCGCTATATCCGGCAAAGCTCTCTTCAATAACTTTTGAGATCGGCCATGTATCGCCCTCATCCAAACTCATCCTGAGTGTCAGCCGCTTGCGATCAAAACAGGGAGTTCCTGTTTCATTGATTGGATTGGGATTGGCAAACAGGAGGCATCCGGGCTGAGTCCCCTCAGGCCACTCATGGCGCAGAAGGCTGGCCATACAGACCGGTTCCGGTAAAGCATCGTCGAAACCCCGAAGCCGCCAGTTGGAGACGCCATCAGGGCTGACCGCAATGAGACGACGATGAATGGCGGATTCGCTGCGGATATTGAACATCACGCGGCCATCGCTCAATTCCACGGCAATGGTCTCGCTCGGATTCACCACAGTGACCCCATTGACTTCATCTCCATCACGGCAGACGATGGACCCGCATTGCCACGTGTCCCCGTGATCGTCGCTGTAGATCAGCGTCGTCACCGAGGGACGATGTGCACGGTGGGTACCTTGCCCCGTACCGCCGCTATCAGACAACCACACCGGGATGATCAGGCGCCCCGAACGCAGTTGCAATCCGTGACCGGGCCCGGTGGCGCAGACGTGCCACGGATACGCCTCACGGAATCGCTCAAATACCGCCGTAATCTCAACCGGCTCGCTAAAGTTCGCGCCGTCATCATCACTCCGCATGACGAAGACCCGGGCATAGTCATGACAGAAGACGGCCATCACCCGCCCCGTGACCTGATCCGGAAGCAGAACGAAATTATTCACAGGACCGTCACCATACGTGATGTGGTCAACCGTTTTCACCGCAGGCGCAAAAGTCCTTCCGCCGTCAATACTGCGACGCATCAGGATGTCGATGTAATCGTAGTCCCCGCCCTGACCGGGCCGGGCCTCGGTCGTCGCCAGCACCACCTTGTTTTTTGTCACGGCAATACAGGGAATCCTGTAATTCCAATACCCGTTCTGCCGGGCTTCAAATAAATCCTGAGTGTGAATCATTATTTCATCCAATTCTCAATTACTCCGGATATACCAATATCACACGCTTACCACCACAGCCGGAACACTCGTGGGACGGTTGTCCGGAAAAAGTCCCTTTGGGATCGGCCACATGGGAGGAATAAACTACGAGCATACCCTCATCGGTAAAACAGATGGAAGGGTAAATATTTTGACGGTCCTTAAGAAGCAGGCCGGCATCGTCCACCAGCACAGGCCCTCCCCAGGTTCGGCCGCCATCCGGGGACACCGCATAACAAAGCGGGGTGCGCGGAAAGAAAGCCCCTGGTCCAAGCGGTTCAGCATGGTCATAGAAGACAATCAGGCGGCCCTCCGGCAAGGTCTTCAATGTCAGTGGCGCACAAGCAGATATGAGCGGAGTAGACTCCGGCTTTGACCAGGTGTCACCGCCATCTTTGGAGCATGAAGAGTAAATAGATCCGCTGCCAGTCCGGGCAAGCATCAATAAATGACCCCCGGAAACTTCCGCGACACAGGGTTCGGCCATGCCGCGCGCATCTGCAATGTCGGCTGGTTGTCGTGAGCGAATCCATGTGGCGCCGCCATCATCGCTGAAGAAACAGAGTCCCAGGTTTCGATCCCCTTCATATGTTCCCGCCCCCTGGGGCATATGCGACACCGGGACTAATAAACGTCCATGCTCCATTTGAATCATGCGGTCGTTCATCACATACCAGACGCCTTCCGGTTCGCCGATGGTGCGTGCCGGAGTCCAGGTCTGCCCGTCATCACTGGAAAAACTGATCGCCGGGAGCCCTCCCCCGTGTAAATTTTCAACATGCCGATGGGCAAGCAACCCCAACCGCCCGTCCTGTAGCCGTAAGAAAGAGATGCCTCCATCGCTGATCATCCCCGTGAGCGTCCACTCCATGTTTATCCTGCCCTGTTCCTGCCAGGTGCGCCCGCCATCGCAACTGCGATAGAGCATCGGAACGGGGAACAGTGCCGCCAGTTGTTCAAAATTGGCGGGCGGACGCCCCCACGGTGCGGCCATGAGAATGTCTCCGTTCGCCAGACGAACAGTCCCTGGCCCGATGAAATTGCGTTCAGCGGTATGACGGAGGATTACCGCAGGCGCCTCGATATAACGTGCCCGTTTCATATATAGTTACAATTAATAGCACGCTCAATGCCGCCATTGCGATAGACAATTTGCGGCATTCAATTTTGCGACACGTTGAGCCGTGTTTTTAGACTCAGGCGCGGGTGATTTATCCTGCTTTATTGGTGCGTGCCTCGATCAGAGCGCGCACTTCATGGACTTTTTCCTCGGTAATCGGGAAGAAATACGCCATCAGAATCCCCAAGCCCATCAAACTGGCGGGCACCAGGGCGAACGTAAGACGCATCCATAAAATGGTTTGAGGCGCCTGAACGGTTACTTCCTGATCGAATCCAACCCACCCCAGCATCAGCCCGCTAACCACCGCGGCCAGCGCGACGCCCCCCTTGGAAATCAGGGCGAATACCGCACCAAACACCCCGGCACGCTTGAATCCACATTTCAGTTCATCATAATCAATCACATCCGCCAGCATGGACGGGGTCAAAATCCACAGGCAGGAGAGTCCCGTACACATAATGCTCCAGGAAACCAATTGCAGCCAGGGATGACTGGGCGTGTAACAGGGCCAGGTGGAGAGGGCGCCAAGCAGGGCGACTCCGAGTCCGGCCATGATCGCCTTACGCTTGCCCCACCGCCGCGCCACCCAACTGACAGGCCAAGCCGCCAGGAACCCCAGCACCCCGAACAGCGTGCCGCCCCAGGCCTGAATTTCCGACCCCAACTCCTTATCCCCTCCACAGGCGTGAAAAATACTGACATACGTGCCGACCGGCGTGATCAAATTAAGCCCGATAACGACTGCCAGAAACATCACACAGAGCAGGATGAACGGCTTGTGCGACAGCGTCAGGCGAATGGCGCTGAATATCTTCACCTTTTCATGACTCTGGACATGATCCCGCTCGCGACAGAGAAAGGCCGGCAAGGCGCTGCTGATAATGATGACTGTCGCCACAATCAGCGCCACATACCGGACTCCAACCACCTCGGCCTTTTCCCCCGCCGGAACTCCCGCCCATTTTCCGAAAGTGAGACTGGCCTTGTAGAGCCAGGAACTCAGCAACTGGGCGATGATCAGGAAAAGATATTTTGCACTCTGAACCTGCGTTCGCTCGTGATAGTCGGTTGTCATCTCCAGGCCCAATGCGTTGTGGGGAATGACAAAGATCGCGTACCCCACAAAACACAGCATCGTCATGGAGAGAAAATACCAGAACAAGCCGTTTTGCCACCACTGGGCGGCATGGGCTTCAAGGCCGGTCGGTGGGGACCAGGTCAACACATAGAACACGGCGGCAATCAAACCGCCAACCAGAATGAAAGGCCGCCGCCGCCCCCAGCGTGTCCGCGTATTGTCCGATAGGTTCCCGATCAGCGGATCGACAATGGCATCAATAATGCGCGGTGCGGCCAACACATATCCGACCAGAGCCGCACTCAACCCCAGACCCAGATTGAAAATGAGCATCCCCAGATAGATAACGCCGGTCCCAATGAAGTTATCGGCCAACCCCCCAACGGCCCAACCCCACTTTTGCAGAGGGCGGACCTTGTCTCCAGATTGAGTTTCACGTGAATCGGAAGTCTGTTTCATATCACCTGCCTTGAAAATTTCTGCACTGAATACGGCTGTAAGCGCGGCCCTTTTCCCTGTTGACTAAAGGCAACATATTTGGGATTATCTCAATAGTCATATATATGAGCAATAAGTTTTTTATGCTCCCTTTATGAATGCGGCTAATCGTCATCCTTTTGGGAAAGTCAATCAGCGTGAACTCGCCAGAGAACTCGGCGTTTCCCAGTCACTAATTTCAAAAATCCTTTCCGGAAAAAATGACGCCTCCAAGGAAATGACGGCCAGAATTCTGAAAGCGGTGAAGGAGAAAGGGTACCGGCCGAATCTGCTGGTGCGCGGCATCCAAACCGGGCAGACAAAGACGATCGGGGTGGTTATGCCGGCCGATGAGTTCCATTCCGGCATTGTGCAGGGCATACATGATTCCTTTGATCAGGCCGGCTATGCCATGATTCTGGTGTGGAATGCGGAGTATATGGCAACGCCGGATAGCCAGAAGGAACTCATGTATATTCACCGTCTATTGGATCGCCGGGTGGATGGGGTGATCCTGAGACCCACGTATGATGACGCAACCAAAATGTACTTTTCCGAGATCCTGGAACGCGGTATTCCCCTGGTGATTGTGGACCGCAAACTCGTGGGGGTGGCAACCGATTTTGTTGGAACGGACGATTATGCGGGCGGCGTGATGGCGGCAAAGCATCTGCTTGATCTTGGCCACCGCCGTCTTGGGCACATTGCAGGACCGTCCCGCGTAAGGACGGCCAAGGATCGGCGAAGGGGATTTGAGGCGGCTGTTGCGGAATATGGAAACGGCGCCTCGTGCCGGACGATAGAAGCGGCGGGCTTCCGTTCCGTGAAAGCCGAAGCCCTGCAACTCCTGCAATCCCAGCCGCGTCCAACGGCTGTTTTTGGAGCGAACGATCATACGGCCGCTGAGATTTGCGAGACAGCGAGAAGCCTTGGGTTACACGTGCCTGGGGATATTTCAGTAGTTGGTTTCGGCGATTTGGCGTTCGGTGAATACATGTCACCCCCTTTGACCACGATCCGGCAACACCCTTACCGTATTGGCGAAGAAGCAGCCATGCTTCTGCTCGCCCGGTGTACCGGGATCAGCAAAACAGGGGACGCCGCGTCAGCCCAAAATATTATACTCAAGCCTGAATTGGTCGTGCGCGGGTCCACGCGGAATGATAGGATATAGGGGATCATATGAAAAAGACATCCGTACTGTTTTCTTTGAGCTTTGTCCTGTTCACCGCCTCGACACCCGCTGCGGATTTCAGCTCATGGACCAATATGATGCCGTTCCGTTTCGCAGGCTATAATCCGCCGGGCGGCACCACCCCATTGACGAACTTTCCCGCACTGGTGGTGCTGAGCACCAATCTCGCTGGATTCCGCTATACAGATTTCAATGGCACCAATGCGGACCTCCGGTTTACGGACTCAACGACCGTCAATGAGTTGAACTATCAGGTCGAGAAATGGGACCCCAACGGTAATTCATATGTGTGGGTCCAGGTACCGCGACTGGTGGACTCGAACACTTTGATTTGTGCCTTCTGGGGTAAGAGCGGACAGGCCATTCCAGCCTACTCAACCAATGGATCCACTTGGTCGAACGGCTATGTGGCCGTGTGGCACATGAGTGAGACCAATGCCCAGGACTCGACCAGCAACCGTTATCACTGTACCCCGGTCGCAAATCAAAATGCCCAGGGCATCGTGGGAACAGCCCAAAGCCTAAGTAGTAGCAACACATACATGGTTGCCTATCCCGCATTCACAAATAACACCGTCACCATCGAAGGCTGGGTCAAGCACAACACCCTGCCTGCTTCCGTTCAGCGCTATCTCACTCTTGGGCCCTCGGACGCGCCGGTCATCCGACACGCAGGAAATGGTATTCTGGATTATTACTTCTATGACACCAATAATAGCCCCCACGAACTACAGGCCAGCAGCGTGCTCACCACCACCGGAGTCTGGTATCATGTCGCCGGTACATACGATGGGGCCAATATGTTTTTGTTTCTCAACGGGAATCCTGTCGCCAGCGCCACTTTTGCAGCCATCATGAAGCCCAGAACTTTCGCATTATTCTCCTCCTCCGCCGCAACCGAATACATGGACGGCATGATGGACGAAATGCGCATCTCCTCGGTGGCGCGCTCATCCAATTGGGTATGGGCCACTTGGATGAACATCGCTTCGAACAACCTCTTGGTCACCAACAACACCCTGTTGAAGGCGCCCAGGCCGGTTAATGCGTCCGGTGAGGGCGTCACCAACGATCTGTTCGATGTCTCGAGGGGCGCCAAGGTGTTTTCCTTTTCCACCACCCTGACCAATGGCTTCCCTTTGATATGTGACCCGCGAGATAGTCTCGGTTTGGCAAGAAGCACGATAGAACCCGGCCATACGCTGTTCCTTGACGGCAGCGCAGGGACGACCCGCTCCATCAGTTTCCGCACCGCCTCGCATCTTAATCTGACCAACTACCAGCTCCGGGTCTTCTCAGATTCAGGTAGCAGCCGGACGATCAGCGCTTACGCCCTTTACGGTTCTGCAGACAACATGACTTACAACCTTATCGACTCCAACTCGGTCGTGGTTCCCTACACCAACTGTCCCGGCATAACTAGTACCGCCATTATGATATCCAAGTCCGTGAATACCCCGGCCTACCAGTTCTTCAGGCTCGACATCAAACACGGGTCCACGGACGGCCCGCGCGTCATTGAACTTGACGGCTTCGGAAAATCAGCCGCTTTTTACAAGGGTATCACACTGGATCCCATCGTCTTCAATTCCACCCTGAACGCCGCTTCGACCAATACTTACAGAGACCAGGATCCCGGCTACGCGACCAATATCGCGAGCAGCGCCCTGAACGCGAACGAGGATGCAAGACAGGCTCTGGGCGCTGCCGGCGGCATAAATGACGGCAGTCTACTCTTCTCCGACACGGGTAACGTTCCCGACAACGGCGATCTCATCTTTGGCAATGGCGGCGAAACAGTCCACTGGATCGCCTGGGACACAACCCAACCCCTGATCCTCGCGGGAATCAATCTCACCCTCAGTCATCCCGACCGGCCCACCAGGCTCGTCCGGTTTTCCGTCGATAACGTGCCCCAGGTTTTCAAAAACTCGGGCGCCAATGTCTGTAATGTCACCGGAATCTCAGGATCGACCAATCTTCTTTTCGTTAGCCCGGTCAGGGGTTCCTCGTTCAAACTTGAATTGACCGGCGGCACCAACTCGGACGGCGTGGCCTATGGTCCGCGTCTCAGCGAAATCGATGCGCTCCTAAATTACGAATCGACCGGTTTCTTGTTCATCATTCAGTAGTAAGACTAAAAACAGTAGGTAATAAAGGGGGGAGAGTGTGTGTGAAAAAGATAACTGTGCTATGTGCCGTGACGTTTATATTGATCACCGCGTCTGTCCCCGGGGCTGACTTCAGCAGTTGGACTAATGCCATGTCGTTCCGCTTCACAGGCTACACTCCGCCGGGTGGCACCACGACGCTGTCGAACTTTCCCGCGCTGGTGGTACTGAGCACCAATCTCCCCGGTTTCCGCTACACGGATTTCACTGGCACCAATTCAGATCTCCGGTTCACTGACTCGACGGCGACCAATGAATTGAACTATCAGGTCGAGCAATGGGACACGAACGGCAGTTCTTACGTATGGGTTCAGGTACCACGCCTTACAGATTCAAATACGCAGATTTGCGCGTTCTGGGGCAAGAGCGGACAGACCATCCCAATCTATACAACAAACGGCGCCACCTGGACTGAAAACTTCAAGGGCGTCTGGCATCTGAACGAAACGGTTGTGGATGAGGCGAACGGCGGCACTCACTTTGATTCGACTTCCAACCACCTGAATGGAGTGCAATACGGTAATTCCCGGACCAATGCCATGGTCGCAGGCGGACAGGATTTCTTTACCAATGCTCCGGCCGATTACGTCACCTTGCCCGTCATCTGGACACCTACCCGATTCAGTCTTTCCTTCTGGCTGAAACCCCGGTCTCTGAGCAACTGGAACCAGGGCATCGGCATCGGTTGGGGGCAGTTCAATTGCCACACTGAAGTGGGCGGGGCACTTTATGTGGGCGTGGGCGGTGACTCCACGGGACGTTTCGAGCCTCCTGATACCGCCGGGGCGTATGCGGTCGGCGCGTGGAGTTACATTACCTTCACCTACGACAACGGGACGGCCGCTGTCTACAAGGGCGGGACGCTGCTTGCATCCAAGACCGGCATGACCGCCCCGGCCGCATGGACGGGATTGAACCTGACTCCAACGCTTGACGGAGTTGTGGACGAAGTGGAACTCTCCAGCGTGGCACGCTCCTCGAACTGGGTGTGGGCCTCCTGGATGACCATGGCCTCGAACAGCGCCTTTGTCACCAACAGCACCCTTATGAAAGCGCCAAGACCGGTTAATACGGTCACGGCGGGCGTCACCAGCGATCAGTTCGATGTCTCACAGGGCGCCAAGGTGTTTTCCTTCTCCACCACCTGGACCAATGCGGTGCCTCTCGTCAGCGATCCCCGGGACATCCTGGGCTTGGCAAGAAGTACGTTGGAAGGCGCTGGCCGCACGCTCTTCGCGGATGGCAGCGTTGGCCAAAACAACACCCTTAGTTTCCGCACCGCCTCGCATATTTCTCTCACCAATTACCAACTCCGTGTCTCCGCCGACAGCGCCTCTGTGAGTACCCGGGCCATCAATAACTTCCGACTTTACGGTTCCGCCGATAACATGACCTACACCCTAATCGACTCCAACTCTGTCGGGGTTCCCTACGACACCATCCCCGGTGTGACCAGTGGCAACATCATGATCTCCGGGATGGTGAACACACCTGCGTACCAATTCTTCAAACTTGAAGTCAACCACGGTTCCACCAACGGCCCGCGTGTAATGGAACTCGACGGCTTCGGCCCCCCGGCCTTCTACTCCGGCACAGTTCTCGATCCCATCGTCTTCAATTCCACCCTGAACGCCGCTTCGACCAATACTTACAGAGACCAGGATCCCGGCTACGCGACTAATATCGCCAGCAGCGCCCTGAACACGGGCGAAAATGCAAGGCAGGCCCTGGGCGCTTCCGGCGGCATAAATGATGCCGCCTTACTCTTCACCGACACGGGTATCGTTCCCGACAATGGCAATTTGACCTTTGGAGATGGCGAGACAGTCCACTGGATCTCATGGGATACGACGCAATCCCTGAGACTTGCGGGGGTCAATCTCGACATCAGTTATGATGACCGGCCCACCCGGCTCGTCCGGTTTTCCGTCAATGGGATCCTTCAAGTCTTCAAGAACTCCAGCACAACAGTCTATAACGTCACAGGAATCAACGGGAAAACCAACTTGCTTTTCGCCAGCCCGGTCAACGGCAATTCTTTCAAACTCGAATTGACCGGCGGTACCAATTCGAATGGAACTGCCTATGGACCGCGCCTGTATGAGATCGATGCCCTGCTGTCCTATGAACCACAAGGCACAATCTATACGCTCCGGTGAAAGATCACGAGAGGTGGGGGTTAAAACCACCATTTCCGGCATCTGAAACGTTTCAGATGAGAAATTTACGATTTTTCGTCAAGCTAATCTCCGAAAATATCATCCACGTTTCGCCATATGTGCCGTCTTTTTGAATGCATTTATGACGGAACAGCTGTCGTTTTAAGTTTACTTGGGCTCATTATTGCGATAGCGTTTCAACATGCAAACGACGAAACGGCTATTATCCTGCCCGACGAGGAGTTTCTTTCTTTTTGGTCCCCGGGGTACCGGCAAGTCAACTTGGCTACGGATGCAGATGCCTGAAGCATATTTTGTGGACTTGCTATCGCCGGAAATCTGCCAGCGTTTCACCGCAAGTCCAGATCGCCTAAGCGAACTCGTAGCGGGCAATGCAGATCGCCACACTTTCGTGCTGGACGAAATCCAGCGAGTCCCCGCCCTATTAAGTGTCGTCCATCAACTCATCGAAGCCCATCCTGAGCTTCGTTTCGTCCTGACGGGATCCAGTTCACGAAAACTGAAGCGGGCGGGCGTGGATCTGCTGGCAGGACGGGCACTGCTGACCACATGTCACCCATTCATGGCAACAGAACTTGGCGAGGCTTTCTCACTTGATGACGCACTACGCGTCGGATTGGTACCGCTCGTGTTGGCGGCTGATGATCGTGAGGCTGTTCTACGCGCCTATCTGGCACTCTATGTCCGTGAAGAGGTCCAAATGGAGGGACTGGTCCGGAACATGGGGAGCTTCGCGCGGTTCCTTGAAGCCATCAGTTTCTCGCACGCCGCGCTGCTCAGCGTGGCCGAGGTGGCCCGCGAGTGCGCCGTAAGCCGCACGACCGTGGAAGGATATGTCTCCATTCTAGAGGATCTCCTGATCGCTGTACGATTGCCGGTCTTCGCAAAGCGTGCCAAGCGGCAACTGGTCGGCCATGACAAGTTCTTCTTCTTTGACGCAGGGGTTTTCCGTTCAATCCGCCCCAAAGGTCCGCTGGACGCTCCGGCGGAAGTTGATGGTGCCGCACTTGAGGGACTCGTCTTCCAGCATCTGCGTGCCTGGAACGATTACTCTGGACAAAAGAATACACTGCATTTCTGGCGCACGCGCGCCGGCACAGAAATAGACTTCGTTGTCTATGGAGAGAACGAACTTGTGGCCATAGAAGTCAAGAATTCCGCCAAGATCTCCGGAAGCGACCTGCAGGCACTGAAGGCATTCGCCTCGGACTATCCGGAGTCGAGAACCGTATTGCTTTATCGCGGACAGGAGCAATTACTCCGGGACGGTGTTCTTTGCGTACCCTGTGATCGTTTCTTGAAGGCCCTCTACCCCAACCAACCACTGCCTGGGTCGCAGCAGGATCGGCTTATCGGGTAGAGTTTCCGGCAGGCCTTGTCCAACCCCTGCCGTGAGAGCCCAACCTGTTCATTGTGCTGGCCAGCATCCTCATTATTCTGTTATTTATATTCTCGATGCAACTGTTTGTGCGCGGCCTGACGGAAGGCGCAGTGAAGGGTGAATACTATGGCTAAAGTTACGCTGGAACACGTTGACAAAATCTATGCCGGGAACGTCAAGGCGGTTTCGGACTTCAATCTGGAGATCCGGGACGGGGAGTTTGTCGTTTTTGTCGGGCCCTCAGGGTGCGGCAAGTCCACCACCTTGCGAATGGTGGCGGGACTTGAGGAGATCAGTGGCGGCGTCATCCGTATCGGGGACCGGGTGGTGAACGACGTTCCACCCAAAGACCGGGACATCGCCATGGTCTTCCAGAATTATGCGCTCTATCCCCACATGACCGTGAAGGAAAACATGGCCTTCGGTCTTAAACTGAGGAAGTTTCCCGCAAAGGAAATCGAGGCGCGGGTACAGGAGGCCGCCCGGATTCTCGGTATCGTCGAACTGCTGGAACGCCAGCCCAAGGCCCTGTCAGGCGGCCAGCGCCAGCGTGTGGCAGTGGGGCGCGCCATCGTGCGCAAGCCGGCGGTCTTCCTGTTCGATGAACCCCTATCGAATCTGGACGCCAAAATGCGGGTCCAGATGCGGGTCGAGATCAGTCGTCTCCATCAGCAGTTGGGCACCACCATGATCTACGTAACGCATGACCAGGTCGAAGCGATGACGATGGGCCAGCGGTTGGTGGTGATGAAAGACGGACTGGTTCAACAGGTCGCGGAACCGATTCCGCTCTACAATAATCCAGCCAACCGGTTTGTGGCCGGCTTTATCGGCATGCCGCCCATGAATTTCTTTGAGGGTACCATCCGGTCGGCAAATGGGGTCTTTTCTTTTGAAGGACCCGGCGGGATGAGCGTGGCGGTCCCTGCCAAAAACAACTCTTCTCTCACTGCGTATGTCGGAAAACCTATAGCCATGGGATTGCGCCCTGAGGATATCGGGTCGGCGGTTGCGGAGCAATTGCCGGACGCGCCAAGAATCCGGGCCACCGTGGAGGTCGTCGAACCGATGGGGTCGGAATCTTACATCTATTTTCGAGTGGCTGACGCGAGTTTCATCAGCCGTGTGGATGCCCACCGCCAATTCCGGGTCGGCGAAACAGTTGCACCTGCCGTGTTTATCGATAAGGCGCATTTCTTTGACCGTCAGACTGACCAACGAATCTGAAACTTGACAGACTGCCTGTTTGTCTTAGCTCATCTCACAAGGAAGAACTAACATCGATGCACAGGATATACAGGATAAGATTAGGATACCAACGGGAGATTTTCTGATTCCCCAATTATCCTGTTCATCCTGTATATCGATGTTCATTTTCTTCTGCGAACAATGGATGAAGGAGAACGAAAAACATGACCGACTTAGTCCCCCCCCCGCCCTGGGTCAATCAACTGCTCCGGCAACGCCCGTTCCGCTATGCGGAAGTGTTTTGCCATCCCTACCTTCCCCACCCAGCCTTCTCGGCACCTTGGGGATTGGCTCGCCAAGGGCTGGATCCAGCCATTGCCACTGTCTGCAAGAACGAGTCAAACTGCACCGTCTTCCTGAAAGATGGCACCTGGTTCACCACCTGGTCGCAAGGCAGTTACGAACACGCGATCGATGAGCGGATCGTGTTTTCCACCAGCACCGATACCGGGCGCACCTGGACCGAACCCCAGACCATCGTTCAATCGACCGACGAGGAACGTATGGCTTATGGCGCACCGTTCGTTGTCCCGGAGACACAGCGCATTTATCTGTTTTTCTTTGCCGGTTGGCAGAAGGGCGGCCCCTTTGTTTCGCACGAATATGATTCGGGGAATCTTTGGTTCGTCTTCTCGGATGACCGGGGTCGGCATTGGTCGGCCCGTCAGCAGGTTCCGCTACCGGATCGAACAATCAGCATCTTCAGAGGCCGTTTTCACGGCTGGATCAATCATCCCCCGACGCTCATGCCTACCGGCGAAGTGATCCTTCCGATCAGCATGGCCACCCGCCTTGAATGCCGGATATGGATCACGCTGGCGGCTGAAGTCAGTGCCGTAAGATGCGACAATCTGCTGACCGAAAACGACCCGTCCAAATTGCAGTTTACGATTCTGCCCCCGGGGCCACGGGGCATTCGCGCGGATGTGCAGAAGCATTGGAATAACCCGTCATTGCAGCGCTTGCTGAGATTGTGTGACGGCGTACCCTATGAAACCGCATACAACTTCCAGGAAATGACCACCGTGGCGCTCGAAGATGGCCGGTGGCTGGGTGTGGGGCGTACGTTCCTGGGCTCACCGGGCTTTACGGTCAGCACGGATCGAGGCCAAACCTGGTCAGCCGTGGATCCGCTTTGCTATGCGCCGGGCGGTGAACCGATCAAACACCCGATGACGATGTGTCCGATTGCAAAAACCACGGATGGCCGGATTGTCCTGCTCTTCACAAATAACGACGGCAGTCAACGCGGGGCCCAACACGTCTGGGATGGTGACGGGCGCACCCGTAATCCGCAATGGATTGTCGTCGGGCGGCAGATTCCCGGTGAGTCACGTAATGCCGGGCTGGTTTTTGGCCAGCCGCGCATCCTGGTGGATGTGGACGACACGGGTGAGATCAACCTGAAAACCGGCATCAGCATGCCGCAGTTCTTCGAACGTGATGGCCGTTACTTCGTGATGTACAACATCAACAAGGAACACCTCCTGCTCGACGAAATCCCCGCCGCCACCCTGGCAGAAATGACGCCTGCGGAGTATAAAAATAGAATCGACAGCATGAACAAGCTGTACTAAACAGCTTGTTCATGAGTTCATCGGTTTCAATATTTGACATCGCCAGGGCCGCCGGAGTATCCATTTCTACGGTTTTTCGTACCATCAATGGAAAAACTGAGGGGATCCGGATCTCTCAATCCACCCGGCAGCGAATCCTCGCGATCGCCCAACATTTAGGCTATCGGCCAGATCCGGCGGCCAGGAACGTCGCCCTTGGAAAGCCTTATTCCGGCGCGAAGCCGCAAGGCGCCGCCTCCGATCCGAAATTTCAGATGACCCTAAATACGGCAGTTCAACTGCTACGCAGTTGATGCCGATTATCGCAACCGCATGACAATTAGTCAGATACAACGACACTGTTTCTCCGCTCTCAGGCCACCCATTGGGTGCGAAGCACACTTCGTCCCCACACTTAATCCCACACTTAATCGGCTACACTTAGTCCAACCGCTTAGTCGATAAGTGACTGTCCGAGAACGACTAAGCCGGTCGACTAAGTGTAACCGACTAAGAGGGGAGACTAAGACTTGCGACTAAGTGTTCTATTCCCCTCATTCAACTGCTCTTTTTAGGTTGAACCGCCTTCCGTCATCGAAATACCAGCAGAGCCGGCGGTATCAGTGCCCATGGTTGAACAGGCATCACCCGGGTCTGAGCCTAAACCAGCGCCAGCGGACGGCACGGAGGCCGTCCCTCCAGAAGATAATTCTTTGGGCGAGGTTTTGCCTGCGGTGAGCTTGCCGAACCGGCCGAGCCGGTCAATAGAGCCGTCCGTTATTAAGCCAATCCCCGTGGGACCACTAACACCGGTCGAGGTGCCAGAGAACGGCGCACAGGTTGTCTCTTCTTAATCTCTCTAGCCATAGCGGACTGAACAAGCTGTACTGTATTGCTTGTTCTTGAATTACGTGCCTGCCATCATTGGCGCATGCTGAATCATTCAGTGATTATAATTCACCCGTAAATAACCAATATAGTTGCGCGAAGAAGGGCCGGTACGGTAATGCCGGACGGAACGGGTCAACTGTCCAAAGACCGCACCGTATTCTGATTCACTGTATTTCACCATGCCAAGCGCCAGACAGGCAGATTGCCAGACGACATCGTGCAATACCCCTAAACTCTTTCCGTCGGGCCGCCGCCGCATCGTCGAGTAAAGCTCTATGAACTCATCGTCTGTTGGATCCCGGTCCGTGTCCAAAATCATTGAGGAGCCAAACTCAACGCAGTAAAAAAGGTCAACATATTCAGCTTGATGGTGTTCCATTTCCGATTCCTGCGGAGCTTGCCGATTCCCCCGAAATAACGCCCGTAACGACGGCACATTCCACACTCCACCATTCCCGCCATCCGTCAGGCTAATACTGTTTCTCAAGGTGATCACCACACCTCCGTCCTCTTGCTCAGGCAGATCCAGACGCAAACCTTTCCAATCGAGACTTGAGTTGGCAACCACAGCGGCTAACGACTCCTCCAGTTCGACAGGCCGTAATTTCGGATCTTTCCAGCGCGGCCCAAAATCTTGATCCGGGTCCAACTCATCGGATAAAGTGAAGTCATCATCGTCTTCGAATTCGTCCTCCGCCAATTCCTCACCCAAAGCAGTGTTCACGAACATCTGCACCCGTTTGTCGAGACCGCTGCCTATATCCATATACTCACGCAATATTTGACCGCTTCTTGAATCATGAAAATCTGTCATTTCCCCGTCCCATGCGGCCCGAAAATCATCCTCATGCTCGTTCATCCGATAAAGCGAAGCGGACAGTATTCCGCGCGTGAGCTCATCCGTCTCGGCTCGCCGCCCCTCTTCAATGGCATTCAGAATCGCCCAGGCATGACGCAAAGCAGATCTGAAGTCCTCACGCTTAATCGATAATTCTTCCAAAGAGGTAAGCGCTTCCAACTCGTACGGCTCAAGGCCTACGGCTCTCTCGTAACATTCAATTGCAATACTCTCACGCCTGGAGGCCCGCTGAACGTTGCCCAGTCGCACGTGTAAGAATGCATTGTTCGGATCCTTGGCGATCAACTCCTTCAAGTATTCCTCGGACATGGCCACGGTCTGGTGCGCCGTCCCATCGAACAACTGTGCCCGACCCGAAAACACCTTTGGATTTTTCCGCGCTTTCCCGGCCACGATCTCCTTAATGACCTTCCAATAGTCAGCAACTTCAAAAGGGCCCGGACTATCGCAATGCAAACACCGGAAGTAGTTGGTGAACTGGAACCGCTCGCGGTTATCTCCTGCATCACTCAGAAAAATCGTCCCGACATCATACGACTGCTTTAGGCCGCATTTTGTGCAAACAAGTGTCATCAATTGCCGCACGCGGGGCATATCCACCGCTGTTATGTGTTTTTCTTTCAGAATCATGCTCATGGTTAATCGCTCCGAAATAACAACCACTCTCACCGTGAAATACGTTACCACAGATCTCTAAAGGATGAAAAAAGATAGCTGACACTAATGCAAGAGGCTATCATTTCTTCATTGGCGAAATTTAATTCAGTCCCGCGCGCTAGCGGCTATTGCAACACCTGTGATATGAAAAGGTCACGCGGTAAGCTACGTTCTTCATGTGCAGCAACACAAGGAGAACGAGATGGCTTACAAACGCGTGACCGCAGGGGAA
>Ga0073936_10002556_pt1 | contig 27041 bp, 18 predicted proteins | sample AliMusrvi5mmetaG_FD_87041 | JGI IMG/M metagenome (GOLD analysis project Ga0073936, IMG submission 87041) | Freshwater lake bacterial and archeal communities from Alinen Mustajarvi, Finland, to study Microbial Dark Matter (Phase II) - Alinen... | ecosystem: Environmental > Aquatic > Freshwater >...
GAACTGCTCAGTTACTCAGGTCTTGCCAACCCGCTGACCTCCCAGCTGAACAGGAAGAAATAACCATTTACCGGCACAATATTTGCTTCTTTGGGCAATTTGTCTAATATTGTATATGAATTATCATAAAAAATCCTGCTTATGAATACCAAAATAGGTTCATTCCTGGTGTTTGTCCTCTTTGTCCTGGCCCTTTCGGGGGGTGCATTGGCGGAAGTGAAACCCGGTAAAAAGAGCGCGTCGCCGGGCCTGCAAAATTATGCCGGGCTCTGGAAGCAGGTTGATTCGCTCTCCGCCCTTGGCCAGCCCAGGTCGGCTGCGGAGGTTGCCGAAAAGATCCGTGCCCGTGCGAAAGCAGAAAAAAACGATCCGCAATACATTAAGTCCGTCATTTACGGGTATCGCCTGAATTCTGAATTCCAGGAAAATTTCCTTGTAAAATCCATCTCCGGCTTGAAAAAGGAGGTTATAACCGCCAAAGGGCCCTCCCGGCAGATCCTGCAATCGATCCTTGCCGAGGTTTATGCAAAATATTACCAGAACAACCAATTCCGGTTCCGCGACCGTACACATGCAAGATCGATCATTTCCGACAGTCTCGAAACCTGGGACCTGCAAACCATCTCCTCAGTCATCACCCGCACTTACCTTCTATCGCTTGCCAATCCCGACACGCTCAAAAGAACCCCCATCGACCGTTTTGATGCAGTGGTCGAATGCTACCCGGCCGAGCCCAAAACATCATCAACATCGGACGGTGCCTCAAAGTATTACCCGACCCTCTATGATTTCCTGGCCGGGCGGGCACTCGATTTTTTTACTGAGAACAACGGAACCCTCCTCTCCTCCTCCCGGGGATTCGAGATCGACCGACCGGAATATTTCGCCCAAACGGCCGCTTTCATCCGCGGAGAAATGAACCTGCCCGCCGATTCGGCTTCGCCCAAACGTTTTGCCATGGTCATCTTCCGCGACCTGGCGGCATTCCACAGGGATGACAACGACCCGCGTGCCCTTATCGAAACGGAACTGAAGCGGTTTTCCTTTATTCACGAGATGTCGGTCCTTCCTGAAAGGGACAGCCTCTACCGCGAAGCCCTGAAAATTTTCGAAAAAAACTTTGCCGCCTCCCTGTGGTCTGCCGATATCTCTTATACCCTGGCATCGTTCCTCTGCGGCCAGGGCTTGCTTTACAAGCCGCTGACGACAGATGCCCACCAATGGGAGATCCGTTCTGCCCTGGATGTTTGTGAAAATACCATCAAACGACATCCCGGCTCGAACGGGGCAAAGAACTGCCAGATCCTGGAAGGCACCATCAAAAAACAGGATATTGGGGTAACGACGGAATCGGCCGTGGCGGCCGACAAGTCCTCCCTGGCCCTGCTGTATTTTGCAAATGTGACCAAACTTTACTTCAGGCTGGTGAAAACCGACCCGGAGATTTATGCCGGAAAATGGGTCAATGCCAGGCCGGAAGAGTTTTTCGGGTACCTGGCTGCACTGCCGGCTGCTACCTCCTGGTCGCAGGCGTTACCATCGGAGAACGATTACCAGAAACACAGTGTCGAAATGCCTGTTCCTGCCCTCCCCGCAGGGTTCTACGTGCTTGTATGCTCCACCCGGGAGAATTTTACCGACCCGCAGCAGGTTTATACGTGGATGCCTTTCTGGTCAACGCAAGTCAGTTACATTTCGCGCCGGAATGGTGATGGCAGTACGGGTTATTTCCTGCTCGACCGCGAATCGGGATCGCCGTTGGGAAATGTCAGAACCGAAGTCTGGATGAAAAACTGGGATTACCAGCGCCAGAAATACGTTTCGGTTAAATTACAGGATATCACCAGCGACGACAAGGGTTACCTTGAGCTGCCCACACCCGTTGAAAACGGCCGCAATACCAATAATTACCTTAAGATATTTTACCGCGACGAACAGGTGATCACAGGCGAATTTTACCGGTACCCTGGCTACCGCTCCCCTGAACGAACCAGTCTTCAAACCATGTTTTATACCGACCGGGCCATTTACCGTCCCGGGCAACTGGTATATTTCAAGGGGATCATCCTTGAAAGAATGGGCAACCGGTCGGCCATCAAACCCGGGCAGGCGACGAAGGTGGTGTTTTCGGACGCAAATGGCAGGAAAATTACGGAACTGAACCTTGTTTCCAATGAATTCGGTTCGTTCAACGGTTCCTTTACCGCCCCGCTGGGGGTGCTCCCCGGTCAGATGTCCATCGCCAACGAATCGGGATCGGCCTATATCTCTGTCGAAGAATACAAACGACCGATGTTCGAGGTAACTTACGAACCGCTTGAAGGAAACTACAAACTGGGGGATAAATTGGTGGTGACCGGCAAGGCTGCCGCCTTCGCCGGGAACGGGATCGACGGAGCCAAAGTTGCCTTCAGGGTGGTTCGGAACGCACGTTTTCCATTCTTCGACTGGAGAAACGGGTACCGGCCCATCCCCGTCTCCAGCCCTGCCGAAATCGCCAGCGGAACCACTACCACCGGTCCTGACGGGAAGTTCACCATCACCTTTACGGCGCTTCCCGACCGGTCGGTGGAGATGCAGGCGCAGCCGGTCTTCGATTATACCGTCACAGCCGATGTGACCGACCTCAACGGCGAAACGCAAAACGCCCTGCAGGAGGTTTCCGTCGGAACAAACTCCCTGCTCCTGTCGGTCGCGATGACCGGCATGGTCAACCTTACCTCCGACAGCCTGGTCAAAATAACCGCCACCAACCTCAACGGGCGCCCTACCCCGGTCGTTGTTTCGGCAACCCTGCAAAGGCTGCGGCAGCCCGCTACGGCTTTCAAAACGAGGTCCTGGGCAAGGCCCGATCTCAGCCTCACAACCGCAGAAGTGTTCCATGCACAATACCCCGACGACCTTTTCGCCGATGAAAACAACCCGGAAAACTGGCCCGCGGAGGCGACTCTTTTTCAAAAGAACATAAACACGGCCAACGATTCGGTGATCAAACTGTTTAACCCGAAAACACTGCTTCCCGGGTCCTATTTACTGGTTCTGAAGGCCAATGATCCTTTCGGCAAGGAAGTGGTGACGAAGCAACTCTTCACCGCATTTTCACCCCTCTCGGCGGAGGTTCCCGTCAATGAAATGAACTGGTTCGTCCCGTTGAAAACCACGGGCGAGCCGGGCGAAGCGGCCCGGTTCCTCATCGGTTCCAGGTCCGACCATGTCAACTTGATTTGTGAGATCAGCCGCGGCGATACCCTGGTTTCACGTGAAACAATCACCCTCAGCAACCGCGCCAGGATCTTCGAGGTCCCCATCCTGGAAAAATACCGCGGGAATTTCTCGGTAAATTTTGCATTCGTCAAACATAACCGGGTATTCCAGAACAGCACGGTGATCCAGGTTCCCTATACAGACAAAAAGCTCGCCATCACCCTTGAAACCTTCCGCAACAAGATCGACCCCGGAACCAAAGAAAGCTGGAAAATCAGGATCAGCAAGGCAAACGGAAATCCTGCCCATGCCGAATTCATGGCCGGCATGTATGATGCCTCGCTCGACCAGTTCCGGGCAAACAGCTGGTCATTCAGCCTCTACCAGGCCTCCCTGGGCGGCAACCCGTGGAACATTGACCAGTCCTTCCAGACGACCTCGGGAACCTGGCACGGCCCGGCCGGCAATGAAGTGACCTATTCGGAACATCCTTTGCTGAGGCTGAACTGGTTCGGACTGAATTATTTCGGTTCCGACAACAGGAACATCATCTACGGTCGCGGCAGGATGAGCAAGAAAACGGGAATTGCACCCATGGCTGCCGAGGATGCGGTTCTGAATGAAATGGAGGTTGCTTCGCCAAAACCGGTGATCGAATCCAATGTTATTGCCGGCAGCCCGGGTGGAACCCCTGATAAAAATCCCCCGGCAAAAAATCCGCTCCCCGCAGGCCCTGAACTGCAGGTTCGCCGCGACTTCCGCGAAACTGCATTCTTTTACCCTTCCATGGTCACCGATTCAACAGGCGGTTTGATTCTTGAATTTACGGCCCCCGAATCGCTCACCCGGTGGAAGCTGATGGGGCTGGCCCATACGAAAAACCTTGAATCCGGACAGATTGAAAAGGAGTTGGTCACCCGGAAGGAACTGATGGTCTTTCCCAACGCACCACGCTTCGTCAGGCAGGGAGATACCGTGGTTTTCAGCACGAAAATCGTCAACCTTTCCGACCATGACCTTTCAGGAAAAGCAGCGCTCAGCATGGGCGACGCCTTCACGCCGCAGTCATTCAACAACCTGGTGAAGCCGGCTTCAGCCCTGGATAACAATCCGCTGGAAGTTGGTTTCAGTGCCGCCAAAGGCCGGAGCGCCATGGTAAGCTGGATCCTGGTGATCCCGTCCGGTTCCGCCCTGTCGGTGCTTCAATACCGTGTGACCGCTTCTGCAGGCAGTTTCTCCGACGGCGAAGAAAAGGCGATCCCGGTGCTTACAAACCGCCTCCTGATCACTGAACCGCTGCCCCTGCCTGTACGCGGTAAGGGCACAACCGAATTTTCTTTCGACAAACTGCTGAAATCAGGAAATTCAGGCGAAAGTACGACGCGCAGGAATTATAAACTCACCCTCGAATTTGCCTCAAACCCCGCGTGGTATGCCATCCAGGCCCTCCCTTCTCTCGACGACCAGGCCTACGACAATGCCGATGCGATCTTCGATGCCTTCTGGTCGAACAGTATGGCCACATTTATTGCAAATTCCAGCCCGAAAATCAGGGCGGTGTTTGAATCATGGAAAAACCTCACACCCGATGCGCTTCAGTCAACCCTGGAAAAGAACCAGGAGCTCAAATCGGCCCTGCTCCAGGAAACCCCATGGGTGATGGATGCTGCCGGCGAAACCGGCCGCAAGCAAAACCTCGGGCGCTACTTCGACCCGAACGCCACCGAAGCCCGGCTGAAGGAAAACATGGGGAAACTGCTGAAACTGCAGACCCCCGACGGCGGCTGGACCTGGTTTGCAGGAATGCCTGTGAACCGTTACACGACCCAGAACATTCTTACCGGTCTCGGACGTCTTCATCACCTGGACATCACTGATATCCTTGCTGACCAGGAAAGGCGCAGCATGGTAACCCGGGCGATCGGCTACCTCGACCGTGAACTTGCGAAGGATTATGAAAACCTGGAGAAATACCAGCCGGGACACCTGGATGAAAATAATACCGGGAGTTCGCAGGTTCAGTATTTATATGCCAGGAGTTATTTCATGAACCCCGGCGGCACCGGTATCCCATTTCCCGACGCGAAATGCAGCGAGGCCTTCGCTTATTTCAAAAAACAGGCCGAAAAATACTGGCTACAAAACGACCGCGGCCTCCAGGCCATGATTGCCCTTGCCCTCAACCGTCTCGGGAACCGCGAGGTGCCGCCTTTGATCCTGAAATCGCTTTCGGAAAAGGCGCTGCATTCTCCCGAAATGGGCATGTACTGGGCCGAAGAACAAGGATATTACTGGCACCAGGCCCCGGTTGAAAACCAGGCGCTCATGATTGAAGCCTTTGACGAAGCAGGCAAAAACGAGGCCGCGGTGGAGGAATTAAAGATCTGGCTGCTGAAACAGAAACAGACCCAAAACTGGCGGTCGCCCCGTGCAACGCTGGAGGCCTGTTACGCACTGCTCCTTCGCGGCCCCGACCTGCTTGCGGAAGATCCCGGTGTTAAGATTTCGCTGGGTAAGGAAAAAATAAGTTCCGGCCAGCTCACCGATGTGAAAAAGGAGGCCGGGACCGGCTACTTCCAGTGTTCCTGGACGGGTAATGACATCCGGCCGGATATGGGAAAGATCACGGTGTCGAAATCATCACAGGGAATTGCCTGGGGCGCCGTTTACTGGCAATACTTCGAAGATCTCGACAAGATCACCCCGGCAGCAACACCGATGAAGCTGGAGAAGAAGGTCTTTATCGAAAGGAATACCCCGGCGGGACCTGTGCTTGAACCTGTATCGGATTACGAATTAAAAATTAAAAATTACGACAAGAAGACTGATCAGGGCACCAAACAACCGAATGTGCTGCTGAAGACCGGCGACAGGATGGTTGTCCGCGTTGTGCTGACTGTCGATCGCGATCTGGAGTTTGTGTACATGAAGGACCTGAGAGCCAGCGCGCTGGAACCGGTGATTTCACCATCGGGCTCCTTACCCTGGATGGGAGGGGGTTCGGGCGGCGTATTATCCGGCTATCGTTACCAGGACGGGCTGGGCTATTACCAGAGCACCACCGACCTGGCTACCAGCTTCTTTTTCGATTACCTGCCAAAGGGAACCTATGTTTTCGAATATGCCCTGCGGGCCAATGCCGCCGGCGAATATTCAAACGGGATCACCACGGTGCAGTGCATGTATGCGCCGGAATTCGCAGCTCATTCGGAGGGAATAAGGATTAAAATAGTGACGAGTGACGAATGACGAGTGGGAATTTACGATTTGCGTTTTTGGATTTACGATTTTGTTTAACCCGTTATGGACTACTCGAAATAACCGGGTTTCATTCGTCAATCGTCACTTGTCACTCGTCACTTTATTCTGTTTTCCGGTCGTTTAATTTGCTTTTAGGGGTTTAATACTGTATATTTACCCTGTTAAACAGTAAAAATTGTTCTTCCAGGAGTTTTTGACCTGTAAACCATCTAACTGCCGATCAGATGAACCAGTCGCCCCCCGTGCAGGAAATCCTGTTCCAGACGATCAGGAACAGCCTTGCCCCGAACATCTCGTTCGTTCACGACCTGTCGGAGCTGCTTGGAATCAGCTATGATAGCGCCTACCGGCGGATCCGGGGCGAAAAGGAACTTTCGCTTGAAGAGTTGAAATCGATCTGTTTCCATTACAACATTTCGGTTGACACGCTGTTCAGTCTCCGCAGCAACCATGTGACCTTTACCTCCCTGGCTATCGGGGAAAACGGTTTTAATGTCGACGACTGGCTCCATTCGCTGGAGACTGCGATCAGGAAAATCTGTGACAGCAGGCAGCACGAGATTATCTACGCGGCAAAGGATATCCCCGTTTTTTATTTTTTTGAATTCCCCGAAATCGCGGCCTTTAAGTTCTACTTCTGGAACAAGGCCCTTATCCCGAACAGCAGCTATGAAAATGCCCGGCTTACCCTTTATCCGCCGGCTAATCTGCTGGAAACGGGGCGCAGGATGCTGGCCTGTTACACCAAAATTCCAACCACCGAGATATGGAGCGAAGAGACCATCTCCAGCATCCTTCGCCAGATCGAATATTGTTTTGTTTCCGGTTTTTTCATGCACAAGGAGGATGTCTTCAGGCTTTGCGTTGTGCTGGAGTCGCTGCTTCATCATGTGCAGGAACAGGCCGAACGCGGGTTCCAGTTCATGACGGGCTTTCCGACCGAAGGGGTTGAAAACAGCTTTAAGCTTTTCAACAACGAGGTGTTGGTGACCGATAATACCATCCTCGTCGAGACCGACGGCCGTAAAACCGTTTACAGTACCTATAACGTGATCAACCAGCTGATCACCACCAACCCGGTGTTTTGCGACACCATCGAAAAATCGCTGAGAAACCTCATGCAGAAATCAACCTTGATAAGCGGCACCTCAGCCAAGGAACGCTGCCGGTTCTTTAACATCCTTCATGAAAAGGTGCGGATTCTCGGGGACAAAATTGATCGGATGACCTGATATTTTAATTGTCCTTTCTTTCTACCTTTGCGTTTCAAAAAATATTCAACCGATGCTTCGAACACATACCTGTGGTGAACTCAAAATGGCCCATCAGGGGCTGGATGTAAAACTGTCGGGCTGGGTGCAACGCTCTCGCGACATGGGCGGCCTCACCTTCATCGACCTGCGCGACCGGTATGGAATTACCCAGCTTGTTTTCAACATGGAGGTAAACGGAACCCTGTGCATGGAAGCCCGCAAACTGGGTCGTGAATTCGTAATTTCGGTAAACGGAAAGGTAGCAGAAAGGAGCAACAAGAACCCAAAGATGCCAACCGGTGACGTTGAAATACTGGTCGACAATTTTACCGTACTCAATATTTCCAAAACCCCTCCCTTTACCATCGAGGACAATACCGACGGCGGCGAGGAGCTCCGCATGAAGTACCGATACCTCGACCTGCGTCGAAATGCCAACAAAAAAAATCTCGAACTGCGCCACAAAATGGCCATCGAAACACGAAATTATCTCAGCTCCCTCCATTTCATGGAGATCGAGACCCCATACCTCATCAAATCGACGCCAGAGGGGGCGCGCGATTTTGTCGTTCCCTCCCGGATGAATCCCGGGCAGTTCTATGCCCTTCCCCAGTCGCCCCAGACCTTCAAGCAGCTATTGATGGTGGCAGGGTTCGACCGCTATTTCCAGATCGTTCACTGTTTCCGCGATGAAGACCTTCGGGCCGACCGCCAGCCTGAATTCACCCAGATCGACTGCGAAATGGCCTTCGTGACCCAGGAGGATATCCTGAACACCTTTGAAGGGTTGGCAAAGCACCTTTTCATGTCGGTCCTGAAGATGAAAATGGATGAATTCCCCCGGATGTCGTATGCGCAGGCGATGGACCTCTATGGTTCCGACAAACCCGATATCCGTTTCGGAATGACCTTCACGGAGATCAATGAACTGGTCAAAGGAAAAAATTTCAAAGTGTTCGACGAGGCCGAACTGGTGGTCGGGATCAACGCCGCAGGGTGCAGCGAATATTCACGCAAACAACTGGACGAACTCACTGATTTCGTGAAACGGCCCCAGGTAGGTGCCTCCGGGCTGGTTTATATCCGCCACGGCGCCGACGGATCGGTCAAATCGTCTGTGGATAAGTTCTATTCACAGGATGACCTTGCGGCCATCCTCGAAAAATTCGGGTCCAAACCGGGCGACCTGGTTCTGCTCCTTGCAGGGAAAAGGGAAAAGACGCAAACCGCGCTCGGAACCCTGCGGCTGGAGATGGGCAAACGCATGAACCTGACCACTCCGGGCGATTTCAAACCGCTCTGGGTCATCGATTTCCCGCTGCTGGAGTGGGACGACGAAACCCGCCGCTTTTATGCCAAGCACCATCCCTTCACCTCGCCGGCTCCCGAAGATATTCCCCTGCTCGATACCGACCCGGGACAGGTACGTGCCAATGCCTACGACCTGGTGATCAACGGGGTTGAGATCGGCGGAGGCTCCATCCGTATCCACAACAAGGAGCTACAAAAGAAGATGTTCACCGTTCTGGGATTTTCAGATGAAGAGGCAGCCGACCAGTTCGGCTTCCTGATGAACGCATTCGAATATGGCGCTCCTCCCCATGGCGGCGTGGCCTTTGGCTTCGACCGGTGGTGCACCATTTTCGGCGGGGGCGAATCGATCCGCGACTTCATGGCCTTCCCTAAAAACAACTCAGGCCGCGATGTGATGATCGATTCACCATCAGCTATCAAATTCGAACAACTAAAGGAATTAAACCTGAAAATAGGGCTATAGATGGATACCGCAACTGAAAAACGCATCCGGGGACTCTCAAGCATGATCGGCAACACCCCGTTACTCGAGATCAATTTGTTATACAAGGGAAAGGAACGCACAATTTTTGCAAAGGCCGAAAACCTCAACATGACCGGCAGCATCAAAGACCGGATGGCCTTCCACATCCTGCACCAGGCTTACCTGCGCGGTGCCCTTCAACCGGGCGGACTCATCATCGAAGCCACCAGCGGCAATACCGGGATCGCCTTCTCCGCCATCGGCCGTGCCCTGGGCCACCCGGTGGAGATCTTCATGCCCGACTGGATGAGTCGCGAACGCATCAACCTGATTAAAGGGCTGGGTGCCAAAATAAACCTGGTGAGCAAGGAAGAGGGTGGTTTCCTGGGCAGCATCGCCCTGGCCGAAGCCCTCGCCGCACGAACCGAAGGGGCTTTCCTGCCCTCCCAGTTTTCGAATGATCACAATTGCGAGGCGCATTTCCAGAGCACCGGGCCGGAGATCTACTGGCAGTTGAAATTCCGCGACATCACCCCCGATGCCTTCATCGCCGGGGTCGGAACCGGCGGAACCATCATGGGCGTTGGGGGCTACCTGAGGAAAATGATCCCCTCCATCAAAGTCCACCCGCTCGAACCATCCAATTCGCCCACCCTTTCAACGGGTCACAAGGTGGGGAAACACAGGATACAGGGAATCTCGGATGAATTCATCCCCTCCATCCTGAAACTTGACCAGCTCGACGAAGTGATCAGTGTCGACGACGGCGACGCCATCATCATGGCGCAAAAACTCTCCTCGCAACTGGGGATCGGCCTGGGGATCTCATCCGGGGCTAATTTTCTGGGGGCACTGATGATACAGAATGAACTCGGGGATGATGCCACGGTGGTGACCGTGTTCGCCGACGACAATAAAAAATACCTGAGCACCGACCTGCTGAGGGATGAACCGGTAAAACCGGGGTTCCTGTCGACCGATGTTGAACTGCTGCACTACCGGGCCATCAAAAGGACCTGCCACACTTGCTGCGACCCGGTTTCATGCATGGAAGAGATGGCCGATCCGAAAATGATCAGGGACTTTCCACTGCCTGCCTGCGCAAGAAGGTAAACCGGCCTATTTTACCTCTTTTTCAAAATTTTCACGGTCCTCCTTCGACAGGAACCGGCAATCAAGCATCGCTTCGTTCAGGTATTTGCGGTATTGCCTGTTGAATTCGGGGATATTTATCTTTTCCCCGTATTTCTTCCGGAAGTCAACGGACAAAGTGGTCATTTCCGTCTCCTCAGCCTGGTGCTCCTTCTGCAACTTCTGCATCAGCAGGGTATCGGCCGGCGAGGCCTTCCTGATTTTCTGCATCGTTTCAATGTTGCGGCACATGGCGTCGGCAAAATTCCTGGCGTCTTTTTTCAGCTCCCTGTTCTGTCCGCCGCAGCCCCCCAAAAGGAGCGCCAGCGAAATCATAACACTGCAGAGGATGATGTTGATCTTCATGACCTGTTTTTTTTTACAAAAATAATCGAATTAAGGAATGATCCGTGATACCGGGATGATCATTTCTTCTTCCGGCGGGCGCATGGCACTGATGATCCTGCAGCCTTCAAACCCCCGGAGATCAAAGGGACTGATTTCACCTTCCCTGATCCGGCCAGATTCGAGCAGGCGCTGCCGGCAGGTTCCGCGCAGCAACGGATGCTTCGGGGTTATCCATGCCGTTCCGTCGTAAAAAATGATATTCGAAACCGATGTGTCCGTGAGTAGACCTTTTTTCACAACCAGGATGTCGTCGCACTCCCCGCGAAGGGCGAACAGGGATTCAATCCCGCTGCGGTCGGTGTATTTAAGGTGGTAATCGATGGTGTCGCAGGCGGCGAGCTTCAGCGAACGGATCGCACGTTTTTCGTAGGGTGAAAAATCGGCCTGAAAACCACCCGGTCCGTAACGCATGTTACATCGAACGACCCCTGTTTTGAATTCAACCGGAACCGGGGGAAAAGACCCGTTGAAAACCGGTTTTTCCGACGGCCACAATTCGCGCCAGGCAGCCTTCATGCGCTGAAAATGCCATTTGGGATGCTGCGGCACGCCATTGAACACCCTGATCGTTTCAAACAATGGGTACATAGATTTTTTTTAACATTTCATGGTATTCGCTCCCGGCATCACTCAGGGCCGTGATCCCGCCGCCGCTCCTGAACACCAGGGTGCTCTCTTGTTGTTCGATGAAACGGATGGAAACGGCCGAAACCAGGCAGTGCCCGTCGGAATAACCGGAGATCCCTGTATAAAAACCGCGCTGATCCTGCTCTGCCGAACGGATGATCTCCACCGTCTTTTCTTTCGGCGCCCCGGTAACCGATCCCGCCGGCAGCAGGGTAAAGAGGATCTCCCCCAGGCGTTTCCGGTAATCAGCGGGGAGTTCGCCGCTGATCTCCGAACTCATCTGGAGGAGGTCGCCCCGGTTGGTGCGGATCAGGTCGAGGTACCTGAACCTGTTCACCTCAACATGTGTCGAAACCATCGAAAGGTCGTTCCTGATCAGGTCGACAATGGTGTTGTGTTCAAAAAGTTCCTTTTGATCGGCAAGCAACCGCTGTGCGGCGTCTGGCAGCGACGCGTCGATGGTCCCCTTCATCGGCCGGGAGATGATCCTGTTCGCTTCGATCTTTACGAAGAGTTCGGGCGAAAAGAGCAAAAAATGACCCGGTACGAATAATTTATACGGAGCATCGCTGGTTTCGAAGATCCGTGCCTGCGTCAAATCCGTCGATAGCGGGGTTGGAAAGGTCAGGTTCAGCAGGTAGGTGTCGCCTCTTTCCAGGTGCGTCATCACCCGGTCAAAAGCCTTTTTATATGTTTCGAACGGGATGGCAGTAAACTCAAACTTTGACCTGGGCTGCCCAATTCTGCCGTGTTGTTTTTTCCCGGTTCCAAAATCATACCGGATACCCCGTTCCGCTGCCTCCCCGGGCGTCAGCACGAAACCGTTCTCCGCATCAAAATCGACCGCGAACAAAAAAGGCTCCCCCCGTTCCGAAAAATGGTTAATTTTATCGATAAGTATCCCGCGCTTCTCAAACATGAAACAAGTAATTTAACCCGGGAAATGTGTAATGTTTCAAACAGTTAAAAATCATTGATACCGTGGCCCTTCGTAATTTTTAATTTTTAATTTTTAATTATTTTTTGTGCGTCTTCTGCTTCTCGACAACCACGACTCCTTCACCTGGAACCTGGTGGAATTGCTCCGCAATACGGGCAAAGTTACGGTTAATACCCTCACGCCCGAACAACTCACGCCCGGCGATCCGGGGGGGTACGACCGCGTCATCTTCTCCCCCGGTCCAGGGCTGCCGCATGAACAGCCGGCCATGTATGAAATCCTGAAGTCCATTGAAAAAATATACCTGGAAACACGGAGGGTAATCCCGGTACTGGGCGTTTGCCTGGGGATGCAGGCCATGGCGGTCTATTCGGGCGGGTCCCTGTTCAATCTGCCCTCGGTAGTGCATGGCCAGCCAAGAAAACTGGATATCCTGGTACCTGGGCACCCGCTGTTCAGCGGAATTGAACGGGAACCGGTGGTGGGGCTCTACCACTCCTGGGCCGTCGACCCGGCAACCTTCCCGGCATGTCTCGATACCCTTGCGGCGACGCACGATGGAACCATCATGGCCATAGCCCACAAAACCCTGCCCTTCACCGGCGTCCAGTTCCACCCCGAATCGATCCTCACCCCCACCGGTGGAAAAATGATCCTCAACTGGCTCACCACCTGACGCCTTTCACCTGTTCCTTCAACAATTCGTACCTTTGCAAAAAATCAGCACATTGCAAAAGGTCGAGATCACCGCTCCCGTCGGTTCATGGGAATCGCTTACGGCTGCCATCCAGGCAGGTGCCGACTCGGTCTATTTCGGGGTCGGCGTGCTGAACATGCGAGCACGATCCTCGATCAACTTCACCCTGCGCGACCTGGTGAAGATCACCCGGATTTGCAGGAAAAACAACATCAGGACATACCTCACCATGAACACGGTCATTTTTGACCGGGAGGTGAAGGAGATGAAACGGATGGTCGACTCTGCCCAAAAAAACCGCATCACCGCCATCATCGCTTCCGACCACGCCGTGATACAGTATGCCCGCTCGGTGGGGATGCCGGTCCACATGTCAACGCAGACGAACATCACCAACCTGGAGGCGGTGAAATATTGGTCGCAGGTGGCCGATGTGATGGTGATGGCACGTGAACTGAACCTGCAACAGGTAGCCGCCATCACCCGCGCGATCAAACGGCAGAAGATCTGCGGCCCCTCCGGCAAACCTGTCCGGATCGAGATTTTCGCCCATGGTGCCCTCTGCATGGCCGTATCGGGAAAGTGCTATCTGAGCCTCGATCATTACAACGCCTCGGCCAACCGGGGCGCCTGTTACCAGCTCTGCCGCCGCCCCTACCACGTTTCCGACACCACCAGCGGGATCGAACTCGAAGTGGAAAACGAATACATCATGTCGCCCAAAGACCTTTGCACGATCGGATTCCTGGATAAAATCCTGGAAGCCGGCGTTTCGGTGCTCAAGATCGAAGGCCGCGGGCGGAGCCCCGAATATGTGAAAACCGTTGTATCATGCTATCGCGAAGCGGTTGAGTCCATTGCCGGGGGCAATTACACCAACGGAAAGATCGAAATACTGACAGAACGGCTCAGTACCGTGTATAACCGTGGTTTCTGGGATGGTTACTATCTCGGCCGCAAAATGGGCGAATGGGCCGGTCAACACGGATCGGTGGCCACCGAATACAAGGAATACGTCGGCAAGATCACCAACTATTTCACGAAACTGAAGGTAGCGGAGATAAAAATGGAATCGGGCGAACTCAAACCCGGCGACCGGGTCTACATCCAGGGCCCCACCACCGGCGTCCTTGAACTAACCATCCCCGACATACGGGTCGACCTGCAGTCCGTCGAAAAAACTGTGAAGGGCGAATACTGCAGCATGTCCGTCGCACTTTTCCTTCGCCGCTCCGATAAAATCTATAAGATCATTTCCAGTGTTTAACCTCCATACCCACACCCGTTTCAGCGACGGTTCCGACGAACCGCAGGCCTATGTCGAAGAGGCCCTCCGCCAGGGGTTTTCAACCCTCGGTTTCAGCGACCATTCGCCCGTGCCTTTTGACAATACCTTCGCCATCCGTGAGGAAGAACTGGCCCTTTATGGTGAAACCATCCTGCAACTGAAAAAACGCTGCCGGGATATCCATGGCAGCGATCCGTTGAATCCTGTTCAAAAAGGCCTCCAAATCCTGCTCAGCCTTGAGATCGACTTCATCCCCGGAATAACCCGCACCTTCGACGAATACCGGCGGATGCTCCCGCTCGATTACACCATCGGGTCGGTCCACCTGGTGAGGAATTCCGATCCTTCGCATCTCTGGTTCATCGACGGTCCCGAGATGGCCGTGTACGACAAGGGGCTGCTGGAGGTCTTTGGCAACGATGCCAGAAAGGGGGTGACGGCTTACTACCGGCAAATCCAGGAGATGGTGGCCACACAAAAACCCGGTATCGTGGGGCACCTCGACAAGATCAGGATGTACAACCGCGACCGCTATTTTTCGGAAGCGTCGGCCTGGTATACCGGGCTGGTCGACGAAACTCTCGACATCATCAAAGAAACAGGATGCGTGGTGGAGGTCAACACCCGGGGGATCTATAAAAAACGATCGGAAACTTATTTTCCCGGCCCGGCCATCCTGCAGAAGATTCAAGACCTCCGGATCCCGGTCACCATCTCCTCCGACGCCCACAAACCCCATGAATTGTCGATGCTTTTTCCCGAAACCAAAGCATTCCTGTTCAGCATCGGTTTCCGTGAATTGGTGAACTTTTCCGCTGCCGGTATGGAATACATCCCTTTGTAAAAGCAATGATTCATATTCCTTTGAGTTAATGTTTCTGTGACCTCGGTGGTTTTAAAATGAACCACCGAGACGCAAAGCTGGTAAAAAGGACACAAAGTAATAAACAGCAAACCATGTTAGAGGTCAAAAGATTTTCGTTCCGGGATAAAGAGATGGCCGAACAGGCATTTGCCATCCGGAAAAAGGTTTTTGTGGAGGAGCAGGGGGTCGATCCGTCCCTCGAGTATGACCATGAGAAGGAGGCCCGCCATTACCTTTTGGTGCTGGGCGGGAAGGCCGTTGCCACCGCCCGCTGGCGCGAAACCGGGAAGGGGATCAAGCTCGAACGGTTCGCAGTGCTTCCCGGGTTCCGCAACCGCGGGCTTGGGGAGATCATCCTCCGGGAGGTCCTGCGCGATGCAGTCGCCCTGGAAAAGCCAATCTACCTGCATGCGCAGCTCAGGGCCGTGCCCTTTTACGAACGCAACGGCTTCTACAAGTCGGGCGAACAGTTCACCGAAGCGGGCATCGGCCACTTCGTGATGAAGCTCACCGATTAGCAGGTTTTTGAAGGGAATAAACCGTCGCGCGGTTCCGTTCCTTCTGACTAATTTTGTACCTTCGCCAGAGGGACTTTTTACCATGATCAACCGTGAAACCATCGACAACATCATCACCACCGCCCGCATCGAGGAGGTGATCGGCGATTATGTCAACCTCAGGCGCCGCGGGGTGAATCTGCTCGGGCTCTGCCCGTTTCACAACGAGAAAACACCTTCGTTCACGGTGTCGCCCGCCAAGGGGATCTACAAATGTTTTGGCTGCGTAAAGGCGGGGAATTCGGTCAACTTCATCATGGAGCACGAGCACTACTCCTATCCCGAAGCGCTGAAATACCTCGCCAGGAAATACAACATAGAGGTAGAAGAGCAGGAACAGACCCCGGAGCAACTGCTCGAGCAGAACGAAAAGGAAAGCCTTTACAACCTGAACCTTTTTGCACAGCAATACTTCACGAAAACCCTGCTTGAATCATCCGAAGGGAAATCGGTGGGGCTCTCCTATTTCAGGGAGCGCGGCATCCGCGAGGACCTGGTCCATAAGTTCCAGCTGGGATACAGCCCCGAAAAAAGGGACGCCCTGTCGGAAAATGCGACGCAGAACGGCTACAAAAAGGAGTACCTGGTAAAGACCGGTCTTTCGATTGAAAAAGAGGACAGGATCTACGACCGGTTCCACTCCCGGGTCATCTTCCCCATCCACAGCGCCTCCGGCCGCGTGATCGGCTTCGGGGGAAGGATCCTCGGTTCGGATAAAACCAAGGCGAAATATGTAAACTCGCCCGAATCGGAGATCTATAACAAGAGCAAAACCCTTTACGGGATCTATTTTGCCAAGAGTGCCATTATTTCAAAGGATAGCTGCCTCCTGGTGGAGGGTTACACCGATGTGATATCTATGCACCAGGCCGGTATCGAAAACGTGGTAGCGTCGTCGGGAACCTCCCTCACGCACGACCAGGTGCGCATGATCCAGCGGTACACGCCGAACATCACCATCCTGTACGACGGCGACCCGGCGGGGATCAAGGCATCTTTCCGCGGAATCGACATGATCGTGGAAGAGGGAATGAATGTAAAGATCGTTTTGTTCCCCGACGGGGAGGATCCCGATTCTTTCGCCCGCAAGCATCATCCGTCCGAGGTGGAGAAATTTGTCCAGGAAAATGCGGTCAACTTCATCCTGTTCAAGACCCGGCTGCTGCTCGACGAAACCAAAAACGACCCCATCCGCAAGGCGGCGCTGATCCGTGAGATCGTCAACACCATCTCCCTGATCCCCGACAGGATCTCCCGTTCGCTCTACGTTAAGGAATGTTCGGCCCTCATGGCCATTTCGGAACAGATCCTGCTGAGCGAACTGAACAAGATCCTGAGGGCAAAGATCAAAAAGGGAATGCCTGCCGAGGAGCATGAAACCGATGTGATCCCCGAAGAACAGGCGGCGGCCGAACCGCAGCTGGAGATCGACCTGGATTCACCCGAATACCAGGAAAAGGAGATTATCAGGCTGCTGCTGCTTTACGGGCAGGAAATCATCATGATAAAACTAAAAAGCACCGATGAGGAGGAGGTTCCGGTCCAGGTGGCCGATTATGTGCTGAACGACCTGCTGAACGATGAAATGGGCTTTGAAAACGAAATCTTCAGGGCCATGTTCGAAGAATATTCCAGGGAGGCCGAAACAGATTCGATTCCCGACCGCAACCGGTTTTTATCACACAACGACCCGGAAATCTCAAAAACGGCGGTCAATCTCATTTTCACCCCTTACGAGCTGAGTCAGAACTGGCTGAAGAACAATATCATGATTACCTCCGAGGAGACCCGTCTCCACATGCATGTCATGCTTGCACTGCACGCCTTCAAGGCAAAAAAACTGGATAAAATGATGTCGGAAACCCAGAAACAACTGGCGGCCGCAACTATACAGGAAGAACAGACCGAACTGATGAAAAAACTCCAGGGTCTTAAAAAGCAAAGCATCCGCATCAACAAGGACGGCCTTGGCCGCATCATCACCCGCTAAGCCTCCCCTGCCCTTTCCTGCACCTGTCAATCGTCACTTGTCACTCATCAATATCACCTGCCTGTACCACGGGTTGTTCCAGTAATCGAACAATATTTTGAAATCGGAATAATCTTTGGCTGAAAACACGCGGCTGCTGAACTGCAGCTGGCGTCGCACGGTGAGTTTTCCATTTTCCTCGCTTACCTCCCAAACGAACTTACCCGCCTTATTGCTTACTTTCAGTTTCCGGTTTGGGGTGAAACAAACCATTTTTTCCGGCAGGGTGAAGGTATAGGCATAGCTTTCGTCGGCGATGGCGGGAATCTCATAGGGTGTCTCGCGTTTCTGCGAAAGTGTTTTGATTCCCCAGTTCTCGATCCCGGTAGTGACAACCGGCAGGGGGAAATAATAGAAATTCGAATCCTTCCTGAAGGGCTTGTTGTTCAGAACGGTATAGGTCTGGAACCCGTTTTCCAGGTTGAGGGTGCTAACCTTGAGGTTTACCGAGTCGCTGCCGACCAGGTTTCCAGAGAGCGTATTTCTCATCCTCCACTTATCCCGAGCAAGTGCGGCATAGGGATAAATTCCCCCCTCGAAATAGAGGGAGACCTCACCGGTAATGCGCGGATCGGACGAAACGATGAAGTTCCCGATCACCTTCACCATGTGGGCAGGAGGCTCTGTCATAAAAATGCTGGATTTACCGCCAGGGAGAAGAGCAATGAAGAATCTCCCCGGGAGGGTCAGCTTCATGTTCGCCGAATTCAGCCCGCTGACCGAAAAATACCAGGTGCCCCTGTCCCTGAATTCGACCTTCACGGCAAAATCCTCGATGTCGGCCAAAGTTGCCACCTTGTCGCCGGCAAAGGCGCTGCGGGTAACCGCCACCACCTGCGCCTCAATTCCGGATGCTTTCAGCAACGAAACCAGCAGTACTGCTTTTTCAACAGGGGTTCCGCCGTTTTCATTCCATGTCTGTTCCGGGGTATGGACCCTGTATAGCGCATATTTCAACGGTACCGGGTACAACTTCAGGTCGCCGACGACCTTTTCCTGGACTTTGAGCACCTTCTCGAATTTTTCCTTTTTATCTGCCAGCCAGCCGTTCACGGCGGAGGTCATCTCTTTTGAACAGGCGAATTTAAAAGCCTCCTGGCCCGTCAGGCAAGAATAGATTTCTTCGCGGTTGCCGGAGGTGCTGAAAACCAGCCTTGGATAGCGTTCGTTCCCTCCCTGCTGCGCCTCCTCATAAGCGGTTGAAGCAACGTCTGACAGTTTCCAGGTATAAACGCTGAAGGCACCCTCGGTGGTTATTTCAGGTTTAATTTCTGCATTGAGGACCTTGTAATTCAGACTACGCCCGGCCGGAATCCTCACACTGACCTGCAAATGCTGCGCCGGTTCCGCTTCGGCCAGCATTTCATTCCCCATGAGCGCCGGGAAAACACCCTTATCCGTATGTATCGTATAATCAAGGGTGACGGTGGCATTCCGCTCCAGCCCGGTATGCGTGATGACCATTTCGCGAAGGGCATTGTAAGCCGGTGCGCTGGCCGCGAAGGCGGGAAGTACTTCGTTGAACGAATTCGCAGGAGCGACCACCTTTTTCCCGTCGGCCATCATGGTATAGGCTTCGTTAATTTTCAGTTTCTGAAACCCGGGATGATAAACCACGAAAGTCTCACCGTAAAGCGTTTGAAAAGCACGGTATGAAAGCAGTTTCTCTTCCTTGCGGTAACGGTAATCCATGCTGCCGTCCGGGTTCAGGGTATATTCTTTCCTGACGGAAAAATAGTAGGCGTCATAATTTTCGTCCTGGGCAACGGATCTGCCCGGGGCGAAAAACAGGCAGAAAAGGATCAAAACTGGCAGAATATTCGTTTTCATGTTCCGGTGAATGATAGTTCGGTTATTACATTTTGATTTTCAATGGTGTGCTGTTGAGCCTGCTGGGTAAAGAAATGAAATAGTAACCACAATAGGCACATAGGGACACATTAGGAGCTTGTCAATTTGATCTATTGTGTTTTTCTATTGTGTACCATGTGCCTATTGTGGTAAAAAATGAATCACAACTCCACCACGACCGGCTGTTCGGCAAACCGGTTCTGGGCGTCAACGGCTGCTTTGAACTCGGGCCAGTCCTGTGCGTCATACATCCGCTTGCCGAAAACGGCCTTGCCAGTAAAAAGCAACGATCCGTTGTTCAGGCTGTAGGCCGCCCTGAAAGCGGCGGCTGTTCCCTCTTTGTTAACCGGTTCGGCGGTTCGCACCACCCTTTTGATAGCGGGGAGTTTGATGGACTCATTGATCTCAACCTGCCTTGAACATCGGTCGCGGAAGGCATATTTGCGCTCTTTCAATCCAGTTTCAAACGAAAGTTGTCCCTGGTACGATTTAAAAATGCCGCCCGCCGAAAGGGGTGTAAAGATCATCCTGTTTCCCGAAACAAGGGCAAACTCGGGGATGGTATAATCGATCGCAACCCAGGTGTTATAATGCTGGTAATCGACCGGGTCGGCATATTTTACCTGGACGACCGTGGCCTGGGGCCAGATCTTTAACAGTTCCCGTTCAATATTCTGAAACCAGGTAAGTTTGTTCGAATACCTGAACATCCCGCGAATACCCGCATCGGACTGGCCTTCCCCGGTAATGGTAATCCTTCCCGTAAGGGTCCCGTTTTCCTGCAACTGGGCCACCCCGTCAATTTTAAGGTAATGATTCTCCGGGTCCGAAACCGGCGTTGTTGCCAGGTCGGCGCCTTCGGGTACCCCCATCAGGTATTGCTGTTGCTGCTCCGCGCTCGACCAGAGTTCCCGCACGAATGGGACCCAGGTCGGATCGAGCAGGTGGTATTTCCCGTCGCGAAGTTTTACTACGGTCACACAATGGTTGAACTGATCGGCAGGGATGTAATCGATCCTCGAACCGGCCATGGTCATCGCAGGGTAGGATTTGAACCCGGCAGCCCGCAGCATGGTAATCAGCATGCCTGCCTTGTCCTTGCAAACGCCGCAGCGATCGGTAAAGGTCATCGTTCCCTTATGAAGAGTGAATCCTTCCCCGCAACCCATTGAAATGCCCGAATAACGGATCTCATCGGCGCACCAGTGCGTGAGTAATGCAACCGAATCCTGTTCGTTTTTCGCCCCTTTCAGGATTTCGTTTACCTTCGCCTTTATCTCGTTATCTGCCTTAAAACTTCCAAAATCTTCGTTCACCTTGAAAAACCAGGAAGATTTTGCGTTCCAGGTCGCCGTGGTTGATACCAGTAATTTTGGTGCCACATCCGACATAGCTACCATTTTTGGTTCTGCTTTCAGAGGAAGGATATCCTTCTTGCTGAAAAGGTAGACGATCTTTCCCCCGGACATCCGGCACGAGGATTGCACCTCCCCGTTGTAGAATTCGTATTGCAGTGGTTTGTCGGCCGGCACGGTCACCTGGTAGACCTTGGATTTGACAGGACTGGTGTTGAAAAATTCGACAATGTCGTAAAACTGGCCCTTCATGGGCGGGATGTATTTTTCATCTTCATCGGGTGAAAGGAGGGCATAGGTAAATCCCTTCCGGAACATCACCACCTCCACGGCATCGCCTGGTTCAAGGCGGCCCGCTCCAAGCATCTTTTCACGGGCCCCCCAGTAAATGGCCCTGGCCGGGGCCGGGTAATCCATCACCCTGCTCACGTCCAGGCTGATGACCCTGCCATCGTTTTTATATATTATGGCCTTCCTGATCTCGACGAAGGCCGATAACGGGTCATAACCGAATTTCACGACGCTCATTTCCATGGCACCGTGACTGGTCAGCACCTTCGTGAGGGTATGATTCACCACATAGGTAAGCCCCGACGGCTGCATGTCGACGAGGGTGCTGTCGAAAACGATCAGCTCGTCGCTGCCGGGATAAACTGAAAGATCCCCTGACTTTTTCGCAAGGTCCTGTATGGGTGTTTGAGCAAGAACCGGGGCACAAAGTCCTGCAAAAAGAAACAGAAAAAGTTTTCTCATGATAATAAAATGGATTAGAAAAAGTCGGTGATATCAAGAAAAGTTTGGTGTATTGCTGGCTTTCCCTTGAATTGAACCATCCTGAATGTGGCTTCAAGGTGCTTGATCTGCCTGTCCTGGCAAAAAATCCTTACACGGCGCTTGGCGCTGTGTTCGCCGTTCAGATCATCATGTACCAGGAACTGCACCTTCCCCTGGTCCTCGGGGTGGATCAGGCTGACCAGGTCGCCGGTTGAATAGGAAGAAAACACATCGATGGGATAACCGAAAATCTCGGCAGTACGATTGTTTACAAAAACAAACCGGTGGTCCTGCATGATGGTCAGCCCCATTCGCGAATTATCGACGATGGTCTGGTACATGGCGATCAGGTCGCGGTTTTCCTGCGACCTTTTTTCGAGCATGGTTTCGAGGTCCTTCTGGTAAATCTTGTTCTCTATTTCAAGGTTCCGCTGGTATGAAGCGATCTCGATGGTCATCTTGGTCTGCTCCATATCGATGGGCTTCAGCAGGTAACCAAACGGCTTGATCTTGAACGATCGCTCATAGATCTCCTTCGAACTCTGCCCCGTGAGGAAAATGATCGCGCAATTGAATCTTTCATTGATGATCTTGGCAGTATCAATTCCGTCAAGTTCGCCCCGCAGATGGATGTCCATCAGCACGATCTCAGGTTCCCGTCCCTGTTTCGAAAGTTCGGCGATCTCGGTAAGGCACGATTCGCCCCGTATGGAAGAACCGCAGATTTCATAGCCGAACTGCTGGAGCTGTGATTTCAAGCTTGCCGAGATCAGTAATTCATCCTCAACAATATATATGCTGATCGGGTTCATAGGGTGTCAGGGTTTGGAACTTATCATTTTCAACAGGTTTATCTCCTGTTCATCGAGCAGCCGCCAGTGACCACGCGGAAGATTCTTTTTCGTCAGGCCGGCATAATATACCCGGTCGAGCCGAAGTACCTTATATTCAAAATGTTCAAAGATGCGCCTGACGATCCGGTTTTGCCCAGAATGCAATTCGATGCCGATTTGCTTTTTATCTTTCCCGTCACCGATGTATTCAATGGCATCCACCTTTACCATCTCCTCCTCGAGCCTGAATCCCTCTTCAATCTTGATATAATCCGCCCTTGCCAGGGATTTGTCCAGTTCAACATGGTAGATCTTCCTGATCCCGTACCTGGGATGGGTGAGCTTTTTGGCGATCATCCCGTCGTTGGTAAAGAGCAGCAGCCCGGTGGTGTTCCTGTCAAGGCGGCCAACCGGGTATATCCGTTCGCGGCACGCACCGGCAACAAGGGCCATCACGGTCTTGCGGTCATCGGGATCGTCCACCGTAGTGATGTATCCCTTGGGTTTGTTCAGCAATACATATTTCAGCTTCTCCCGGTTGATGGTCTGGTCGCCATACTGAACCTTATCGGCGGGACCGACTTTCGTACCGAGTTCTGTAACAATCTGCCCGTTGATCGAAACGGCCCCTGCCTGGATCAGCCTGTCGGCCTCACGGCGCGAACAGATGCCCGAATTGGCGATGTATTTGTTGAGCCTCACCATATCGGGTGAATCGTCCTTGCCTTCGCGGCGGACCACTTTACGTGTCTTTGAAGCTTTTTCAGGAATGGACTTTTTGTCAGCCCTGATATAACTGCCCGATTTCCCGGAACGTTCGGGACGGACATATTTTTCAGGCTTTTCCGACCTTTCCGGCCGGGCGGCCCTGACATATTTTTCGGGTTTTCCGGGTCTTCCCGTACCCCCTGTTCTTTCCGGCCGCTCATATCCGGCGGGTTTCTCCGGCCTTTCCGATCTTTCAGGCCTGGTATACCTTTCGGGTTTTTCAGATTTTTCAGGCCTGGAATACTTTTCAGGCTTTTCCGGCCTTTCAGCCCTGGTATATTTTTCAGCTTTTCCTGGTCGTTCCGATCGCCCGGGTCTTTCCGGCCTTTCATATTTCGCCGGTTTCTCCGATCTTTCAGATTTTTCAGGTCTGGAGTACTTTTCAGGGTTTTCAGCTCTTTGAGGCTTTTCGGCCCTCACATATTTTTCAGGTTTTTCAGCCCGGTCGGGCCTGGCTGTCCGTTCGTATTTTTCGGGTTTTTCGGCCCGCTCGGTTTTCACGTACCTCCCTGTTTTCGGATCCCGCAGGGCCCGGGTTCCCCTGTCTGCGTTTACTGGTTTAACCAGCCGTTCCGAACGCTCTGTCCGTTCCGGCTTACCGGTATTCCTGGTTCCGGCCGGTCTCCCTGGTCGCACGGACGACCCGGTTTTCTTCACCGGTCTACGCGGCTCTCCATCCCTCCCTGTAACTGCACGTTTCGCTGCCACTCTTTTTTTATCGGGTTTGTCCGATCTCCCTGATCTGCCTGGTCTTTCCGTTTTCATCTATTCCTCCTCTTTTTCATATGCGGGTTTTATTTTCACCCCGTCGTATTTTACCTCTACACCCTCCCGGTAGGTGATCACCAGGAACAGTGTGCCGTCATAATTGTATTTTACCCAATCACCCTCTTTCTTTCCCATCACATAACTTCCTTCATCTTTCACCTTTCCGTTATCCCAGTAATAGACATGCTTTCCGTTCGGGTTGTCCTCCACGAAGCCACCTTTGAAATAAAGTATACTGTCGGTTTTTGCACCGTTTCCGTCGAGGTAATAGTTGTACCACATCCCATTGCGAAGACCATCCCTGTAAGTGCCCCGTATATAGGTGTCGCCGATCTGCTCAAACCACGGCCCGTCTTCATTCCCATTCAAAAATTCTCCTTCCTCGATAATTTTCCCGGCTTCGTCATATTCGGCCGACATGCCATCCCTGAGACCATTACGGTAGTTTTCCTCCTTGAGCAACTGACCGCCCTCGAAATACCATTTCCAGGTGCCATCGGGTTTACCCTGTTTGTTGAATTTTCCTCTTTGTTCGATTTTCCCGTTCTGGTGATAATATTTCCATTCGCCGGTCTGCCTGCCGTTGTCATAGGTTCCCTCCGCCTTCAGGGTGCCGTCGGAATAGAAATCCTTCCATGGCCCGTCGCGGTTTCCATCCTCCTTCATGATCCCTTCGCCGACAACAATGCCGTTCTGGTATAGGGTCGACTTTTCAATCGTGCCGTCGGCCCTGTATTCGCGCGTGATCCCTTCGGGAATCCCGTTTCGGAACATCGCGCTGATCTTTATCCTGCCATCGGGATAATATTCATTCTGGACTTCCAGTTTCTGGATCTCCTGGGCATCGGGCTGAAGAACATCATCCACATATTTCGAAATCTTCAGTAAATCGCCATTTTCAGCATACTCCTTGAAGTACCCGTTTTTCTTGTCGTCACGGTAGGTTGTCTCCGAATGGAGATTCCCGCTGTCGTAGAACTGGTACCATTTTCCCTGTTTCCGTCCGCCCGAATCCCTGCGGTTGATGCGGAGCCTGTCGACGATGAATCCCCTTTTATATTCGGTCAGGGTGATGACGGTACCGTCGGAACCGTATTCTTTTCCGAAACCCTGCTCCAGCCCCTTGATAAAAGGAATTTCCTGTTTGATCTTCCCGTCGGGATAATAATATCGGGTATATCCCTCCTTGATGTCGTTCTTATAATTTTCCTTAATTGTTTCCTTGTCAAGATAGGATGTTTTCAGTCCATCCTTTTTCCCGGCCCTGTAAGTGATCTCAAGCAGCAGTTTTCCATCCCCGTTATAGAATTTCCAAAGACTGTCAATCTCATAATTTTTACGGTTGCCTTCCGATTTCAAGGTTCCGTTCGGGTTATATGCCTTCCAGTATCCATCAGGCTTTCCATTTTTGATGAATCCTTCACTCGAAACTTTTCCGTTCGGGTAATAAAACCTGTTGAAACCATCTTTTTGAATGGTATCCTGACCCCGGAGGTGAATACAAACCAGAAAAAACAGGAAAATAAGAACAACATGAATTGAGAAAAATCTGATACGACAGTTCATAAAATCAACAGGATTTGTTATTCCGATAGTTCCAGCATCCGCAAGATAGGTTTAATTGCCTTATCCATCACACGCCCAGATAATTTAATTTCAGGTTTTTCATTGAAAAGTGCGGCATACAACTTTTCAAGGGTATTCATTTTCATGTAAGGACAATCATTGCAGGAACAGGTTTCATCGGTCGGAACAATATAGAATTCTTTTTGGGGCGAATTTTTTTTCATCTGGTGAAGTATCCCGGTTTCTGTGGCAACAATGAACTTTAGGGCGGGACTTTTTATGGTGTAATCGAGCAGTGCCGTGGTTGATCCGATAAAATCAGCGAGTTCAAGGATTACTGCCTTGCATTCGGGATGTGCAATCAGCAGTGCCCCGGGATTTTCAGTTTTCAGTTTTATCACCGCCTCTGTTCTGATGATGTCGTGTACTTCGCAACTTCCGTTCCACAAGACCATTTTGCGGCCGGTCTGCGCATTGATGTAACCTCCCAGGTTTTTATCCGGTGCAAAAATAATCTTTTGATCCTTAGGAAAGGATTCCACGATTTTTTTTGCATTGCTGGAGGTGCAGATGACGTCCGACATTGTTTTGATCTGTGCCGAGCAGTTGATGTAAGATATAACAATATGATCGGGATAACTCTTTTTAAACTCCTGAAATTTATCAGGCGGACAAGAATCTGCAAGAGAACATCCTGCTTCCAAATCGGGCAGCAGCACCTTTTTCGCCGGATTCAGAATTTTTACCGTTTCGGCCATAAAATGAACCCCGGCGAACACAATGATGTCAGCCTTTGTTTTAAAAGCCTGTTGCGACAAACCGAGACTGTCCCCAACAAAATCTGCAATATCCTGTATTTCAGGTACCTGGTAATAATGTGCCAGGATAACCGCATTTTTTTCCCGCTTCAGTGATAATATTTTTTCCGTAATGAGTTCCGGCGGTATGTTTTTCATATGTTGTTTTTGAAATTGAATTTTACCTCAAAGTAAAAAGCCGGTCGCAGGAATGACCCGTTTTGGTTTTTTAAAGTTTTGATAATATTAAAAGAATACTATTTCTTTATGTTTATTATAATGGCTGTTCATA